>Ga0265297_10006871_pt1 | contig 16159 bp, 19 predicted proteins | sample Munlanlwell13791_FD_192502 | JGI IMG/M metagenome (GOLD analysis project Ga0265297, IMG submission 192502) | Leachate microbial communities from a municipal landfill in Southern Ontario, Canada - Leachate well 137-91 | ecosystem: Engineered > Solid waste > Landfill > Unclassified | place... | reverse complement strand
AACTGGCCGGCAAGAAAGAGATCTTCATCCCCTACAACAACTTCCGGATCGAAGATCCGACGGTCAAATACAAGGACCTGCTCTCGAAATCCCACGTCAATCCGGATTACGTGCGCTGGGAACTGCATCGTTGCTGGGTCTTGAAGGCCAAGTTGAAGCAGGGCCTGCGCCATGTCTATGGTGCCCGCACCATGTATTTCGACGAGGACTCGTTGAACCCGGTGATCGCCGACCTCTACGATACTCGCGGCCAGCTCTATCGCGTGGCGATGAACACCAGCGCCTACGACTATAACGGCAAGTTCTTCCAGGAGCGGGTCTGCATGTATCACGACCTGACGTCCGGCGCCTATATGGCCGACCGCCTGTCGAACGAGGTGAACGACCGCATGCGCTACAACGAAGGCGGCCGCTCGGAAAAGGACTATACACCGCAGGAATTGAAGCGCCGCGGCGTGTGACCTGGGCGCGACGATCGGGGCTGACGGAAGCAGTAATCACCGTTACCATCCCCGAGTCCCGATCGTCGCGCCAGGAGAGCAGCGCCGTCATGAACGATAGAGCGGAAGCCGAGGCACCCCCACGGCGGCGCGGCCGCACCGAGGCGGCGCAGGCGCTCCGCGAGGCGAAGCAGGCGCTGTCGCGCGACCACATCCTGGCGGTGGCCGAGACGGTCTTCGCCGATCTCGGCTTCGCCGGCACAAGGATGCAGGACATCGCGCGGGAAGCCGGCATTTCCCTCGCCACGCTCTACCAGTTCTATCCGGGCAAGCAGGACCTGCACCGCGCCGTGCTGCTCGGGCGCGACCGCGAAATGCTCGACGCCGTGATGCAGGACGTCCGGCCGCCGGCGCCCGGCGTGCACCCTCTGGTGCCCCTTCTGCGCATGCTGGCGCGTAACCTGACCTATCTCCTCGGCCATCCGGACTATCTCCGCATGATCCTGCAGGAGGGACATGTCTGGTATCACGTCGCGGCCCAGCCGACCGCGGCCGAGCAGCAGATGTGGGAAACCGGCGAGAAGCTGATCGGCGACGTCTTCGAAGCGGGGGTGCGCGACGGCCTGTTGATCCCGGGCGACAGCCGCGACCAGGCGCGTCTCCTCCTCGCCCTGCAGCAGACCAGGCTGGCCAATTGGGTCGCCGGTGGCATGGCGGAGGCGGGGGAGGCGGTGATCGCCCGCTTCCAATGCGATTTCGTCCGCCTGTTCTGCCGCCCCGCCGTCGCCCGCGCGCTGCTGGCGGATGAGGGCACGGCGCTCCGCCCCGAAATCCTGGCGGCAGTCGCGGCCTGACGGTTGACGGCGCTTCCCGGCCCCGCCACTCTCGCCGGGCCGGAAAACTGACAATTTGCCAAAGAGCGCCGGCCGTGAGGAAACCCGCCATGGAAGACATCCTGCGCACCCCGGACGAGCGTTTCGCCGGCCTGCCGGACTATCCCTTCGAACCCCATTACGTCGAGTCCCTGCCGGGCTTCGAAGGCTTGCGCATGCACTACCTGGACGAAGGCCCGGCCGATGCCGCCGAAACCTTCCTGTGCCTGCATGGCCAGCCGAGTTGGAGCTATCTCTACCGCCGCATGATCCCGGTCTTCACGGCGGCTGGCGGGCGGGTGGTGGCGCCGGACATGTTCGGCTTCGGCCGCTCCGACAAGCCGGCCAAGGACAGCGTCTACACCTATCATTTCCACCGCGACAGCCTGATGCGGCTGATCGAGCACCTGGACCTGAAGCGGGTCACGCTGGTGTGCCAGGACTGGGGCGGCCTCTATGGCCTCACCATCGTGCCGGACATGGCGGAGCGCTTCAGCCGGCTCATCGTCATGAACACGGCGATCCCGGTCGGCGAGAGCCCGGGGCCGGGCTTCGACGCTTGGAAGGCGTTCAACCGTTCGCAGCCCGATCTCGCGGTCGGCAAGCTGATCGCCCGCGGCACGCCGCATCTGACGCCGGCCGAAATCGCTGCTTATGATGCGCCCTATCCCGACGCCCGTTATAAGGGCGGCGTCCGCCGTTTCCCCGAGCTGGTGCCGGTTTCGCACGACATGGACGGCGTGCATGAGGGCAGGCGTGCCCGCCATTTCTGGCAGCACGATTGGCAGGGGCAGAGTTTCATGGCGATCGGCATGGCCGATCCGGTGCTGGGCCCGGCGGCGATGAACTTCCTCCACGGCTTGATCCGGCATTGCCCGCCGCCGCTCGAAATCGCCGACGGCGGCCATTTCGTGCAGGAATGGGGCGAGCCGATCGCCAAGGCGGCGCTGGCTTCCTTCGCCGCCGGAAAATAGGGCGGCGAAAAGGCCGCTTTGCGATCGGGGCGGCCTCGGGTAACCCTTCCCCCATGGAATCGATCAGGGGGAAGGGCATCGTGCTAACGCCGGAAGCGGCCGTCGACGGTCTCGAAGCCCTCTATGCCGAAGCCGTCTCGGGGCTGACCACCGCGGTCGACCGCTATCTGGCCGACCGCACCCCGCCCACGGCGGAGGAACGACGGGGCTTCTGCTATCCCTATCTCCGCGTCACCTGCCGCCGCCTCGGGACCGAGAGCCGGGGCCGCCGCGCCTTCGCCAAGTTCCAGCAGCCCGGCGTCTACGAGACGACGGTGACCCATCCGCGCCATTTCAGGCGCTATCTCCTGGAACAGCTCAGCCCGCTCTCGACCGAATACGACACGTCGATCGAGATCGGCCGGAGCCGGCTGGAAATTCCCTATCCCTATGTGATCGAGCGGATCGAGGAGATCGCCCGGGCCGGCGTCACCGCAGCCGAGATGGGCGAGATCTTCCCGCGCCCCGAACTCACGGTGGTGGGCGACGAAGTGCCGGACGGCCAATGGCAGCCGGGGCCGGACGGCATCCGCCCGCTCGCCCTGTTCGACGCGGTCAGGGTCGATTTTTCGCTGCGCCGCCTGATCCATTACACGGGCACCAGTTGGCGCCATGTCCAGAAATGGATCCTGCTCACCAACTACCACCGCTATGTCGACGAATTCATCCGCCGCGGCCTGGCCAAGCTGGGCACGGAGGGTTACGAGCGGCTGGAGATGCCGGGCGGCACGGTGATCCGCGCCGGCACCCCGGCCGAGGAGGCGGAACGGCTGATCGCGGCGAGCCCCTGGCACCGCTTCCAGATGCCGGCCTATCACCTGGTCCGGCCGGACGGGCAGGGCGTCACCCTGCTCAATATCGGCGTCGGCCCGTCCAATGCGAAGAACATCACCGATCACCTGGCGGTACTCAGGCCCAACTGCTGGCTCATGGTCGGGCATTGCGCCGGGCTTCGCCAGTCGCAACAGATCGGCGACTATGTGCTGGCCCATGCCTATCTCCGCCAGGACCGCATCCTCGACGCCCTGGTGCCGACGGATATTCCGATCCCGGCCCTTGCCGAAGTCCAGGTCGCCCTCCAGGAAGCTGCGGCGATGGTCACCGGCGAGCCGGAGGACGTGCTGAAAGAGCGGCTCCGCACCGGCACGGTGGTGACCAACGACGACCGCAACTGGGAACTCCGCTATACCCAGGAGGCGCGGCGCATCAACCTCTCCCGTGCCGTGGCGCTCGACATGGAGAGCGGCACGATCGCCGCCAACGGCTATCGCCTGCGGGTGCCCTATGGCACCTTGCTCTGCGTTTCCGACAAGCCGCTGCACAGCGAGATCAAGCTGCCCGGCGCCGCCAATGCCTTCTACGAGCGGGCGGTGGCCCAGCATCTGGAAATCGGCCTGACCGCACTCGATCTGCTGCGCCGGCGCCAGGACGTGCTGCATTCCAGGAAGCTTCGTTCCTTCGACGAGCCGCCGTTCCGATGAGCGATCTCACCATCCTGGTCGACGGCGACGCCTGCCCGGTGAAGGCGGAGGTCTACAAGGTCGCGGAACGTTACGGCGTTCCGGTCACCGTGGTGGCCAATGCGGTGATGGCGCTGCCGCGTCATCCGCTGGTCAGCCGCGTGGTGGTGAGTGACGGTTTCGATGCGGCGGACGACTGGATCGCCGAACGGGCCGGCCCCGCCACCATCGTGATCACGGCCGACGTGCCCCTGGCCGCCCGTGCGGTGAAGGCGGGGGCCGCGGTGCTCGGCCCGACGGGCAAGCGCTTTACCGAGGCGACCATCGGCTTGGCACTCGCGACGCGCAACCTGATGACCGACCTCCGCGCCGCCGGCGAGCAGACGCGGGGGCCGAAGCCTTTCGCCCAGAAGGACCGTTCGGCCTTCCTGTCGGCCCTGGACGAAGCCGTGAACCGCCTGAGACGGGAGAGACGCTAGATGACCCGCCGCCTGATTTCCTCCGGCTCCCGCTTCGAGGCGGAGATCGGCTATTCCCGTGCCGTGGTGGCGGGCGACTGGGTCTTCGTCTCGGGCACCACCGGCTTCGACTATGGCGCGATGACGATCGCAGGCGACGTCGCCACCCAGTGCGAGCAGACCATGCGCAATATCGCGGCAGCACTGGAAGAGGCGGGGGCTTCGGTCGCGGATATCGTGCGGGTCCACTACTACCTGCCCGACGGCGACGATTTCCCGGCCTGCTGGCCCGTGCTGCAACGCTGGCTGGGGAAGGTGCGGCCGGCCGCCACCATGGTGACGGTCGCCGGCCTGGCCGATCCCCGCATGAAGATCGAAATCGAGGCGACCGCCTTGAAACGCTGAAGGAGGCTGACGCGATGTGGCCCCATGTCACCCTGGTGCTGGGCGGTGCCCGCTCGGGCAAGAGCCGCGAGGCGGAACGGCTGATCCGCGCGGCAGGGCCTTCGCCCTGGACCTATGTCGCGACGGCCGAGCCGCTGGACGAGGAGATGCGCCGGCGCATCGCCGCCCACCGGGCGGAGCGCGACGCCCTCGGCGACGGCGCCTGGATCAGTGTCGACGCGCCCCTGGCGCTGGCGGAGGCGGTGACCGCGGCGGCCCCGGACGCGCCCCTGCTGGTCGATTGCCTGACCCTCTGGCTGACCAACCTGATGCTGGGCGAATGGCCGCTGGCGCCTGCCTTCGAGGCGCTGGAGGCGGCGCTCGACAAGCGGCGGGCGGCGACCGTGCTGGTCGCCAACGAGGTCGGCCTCGGCATCGTGCCGGACAATGCCCTGGCCCGGGGCTTCCGGGACGAGGCGGGGCGGCTCAATCAGCGCCTGGCAGCGCGGGCAGGTGCCGTCCGTTTCATGGTCGCAGGTCTGCCGATCGTGGTGAAGTGATCACGCCTCGACCTTCGCGAGGGGTGGGGACGGGGTTTCCCATTTGCCATGGCGGGGCAGGGCGCGGTAGAAGGTCTGGATATGGGTAATTGTTCGGACAGGCCATGAACTTCCTTCTGCGCGCCCTGACTTGGTGGCACGATTCGACTCTCGGCACGGCCCTGTTCACCTCGCGCAAGGGGGAAATGGTCGGCAAGGACGACCAGGGCAACCGCTATTACCGCGAACGCGGCGGCGATCGCCGCTGGGTCATGTACAACGGCGAGATCGAGGCGACCCGCATTCCGCCGGAATGGCACGCTTGGCTGCATGGCCTGAGCGATGCGCCGCCGTCGGAAAAGCCGCTGCCGACCAAGTCGTGGGAAAAGCCCCATCATCCCAATCTGACCGGCACTGCCGCCGCCTATCATCCGGCCGGCAGCCTGGTGACCGAAGGCCATCGCCCCCGCGCGACCGGCGACTACGAACCCTGGACGCCGGTCTGAACGGCGCCCGCGGGGCCAGAATGCGCCGAGACGGCGCGCCCCGATTCGGCCGCAAATCCGAGGGAAGTTAAGTCCATGAGTTCGAATCTGGTCGAAACCCTGGTGGGGGCCGTCGTCATCGGCGTGGCGGCCATCTTCGTCGTCTTCGCTTATTCCAACGTCGGCCGCACCTCGACCGGCGGTTACATGGTGACGGCGCGCTTCGACCGGGTGGACGGCCTGCCGATCGGCGCCGACGTCCGTATCAGCGGCATCAAGGTGGGCAGCGTGGTGGCGCAGGACCTCGACCCTGCGACCTATCGGGCACAGGTCCGCATGACCATCTCCAAGGCGATCGAACTGCCGGACGACAGCTCGGCCAAGGTCGCCTCCGAAGGCCTGCTCGGTGGCGCCTATATCGCGATCGAGCCGGGCGGCAGCGACAAGTTCCTGCAGCAGGGCAGCGAGATCAAATATACGCAGAGCTCGGTCGACCTGATGGGCCTGATCAGCCGCGCGGTCTTCGGTGCCGCCAATGGCGATGGCTCCTCCGACGGGGCCAAGCCGGCGACTGCCAACCCCTGATCATGGCCGGCACGCGGTCGCGCCTCCTGCCGGCACTGGGCCTGGCGCTGGTCCTGCCGGTGGCCGCCTGGGCGCAGACGCCGCCCGCGACACCGTCGCCCGGCGACGCCGCCCCGCCGAGCGAGGAGATTCCGCCCGAAGCCACGGAGCCGGCACCGGCGCGGCCGGGCAGCACGGAAGTGCCGGCCCTGCCGTCGGAACAGCCGGGCAAGGTGACGGGGGTCGTGTTGCGTGGCCTGGACAAGATCACGGCGCGCACCACGGTGATCGAAGTGCCGCTCGACGGCATGGCGACTTTCGGCACGCTGACCATCCGCGTCCGCCAATGCGTCGAGGCACCGCCGGACGAGAAGCCGGAATCGGCGGCCTTCCTGGAAATCACCGATACGCCGCCGGGGCAGAGTCCGGTCGTGGCCTTTTCGGGCTGGATGTATGCGTCGAGCCCGGCGCTCTCGGCGCTCGAACACCCCGTCTATGACGTCTGGGTGATCGACTGCAAGATGGTGGCGCCCGGCAAGCCCTGAGGCAGGGCGAAAAAGTCGCCCGGCGGCCCGGACATGGCGCCCGCCAGCAGCCGGCGGTAACTCTCCCGCGGGATCTCCGTCGCCCCGAAGCGCAGCAGATGCGTGGTCACGAACTGCGTGTCGAGCAGGCGGAAGCCGCCCGCCTTCAGTCGTGCCACCAGATGCACCAGGGCGATCTTCGAGGCGTCGGTCTCGCGGCTGAACATGCTCTCGCCGAAGAAGGCGGCACCGAGCCTGACGCCATAGAGCCCGCCGACCAGGCGGTCGCCGATCCGGGTCTCGACCGAATGGGCGTGGCCGCTCTCGAACAGGGAATGGTAGAGGCCGCGGATACGGTGGCTGATCCAGGTGGTGCGGCGGCCGGGGGCCGAGGCGGCACAGCCAGCGATGACGGCGTCGAAATCCTGGTCGATGGTGACGCGGAACTGATCGCGTTTCACCACCTTGGCGAGGCTGCGCGGCACGTGAAAACGGTCGAGCGGCAGGATGCCCCGCCATTCGGGATCGACCCAGAACAGGTCCTCGTCCTTCGCGTGGTCCGCCATCGGGAAGATACCAGCGCCATAGGCACGAAGCAGGATCTCTGGGGTCAGTTCGGTCATGATTCGGGGCCCACGTTAGACCCCGGCCGCCGCCGGGAAAAGCCCGGCGGCGATCGGTGCCGGTCTATTCCCGGTCCTTCGCCGTGCGGGCGATGAACTGTTCCAGCCAATGGATGTGGTAGTCGCCGTTCACGAAGTCCGGCTCGCCCACCAGGCGCTGGTGCAGGGGGATCGTCGTCTCGATGCCGCCGATGACATATTCGTCGAGCGCCCGGCGCAGCCGCATCAGGCATTCGTTCCGGCTCTTGCCGTGGACGATCAACTTGCCGATCAGGCTGTCGTAATAGGGCGGGATGCGATAGCCCGCATAGGCGCCCGAATCGATCCGCACGCCCGGGCCGCCGGGCGGGTGATAGTCCAGGATCTGGCCGGGCGAGGGGGTGAAGGTCTCCGGATTCTCGGCGTTGATCCGGCATTCGATGGCGTGGCCCTGGAACTGGATGTCGTCCTGCGAGAAGGACAGCGGGGCGCCGGTGGCGATGCGGATCTGCTCGCGCACGATGTCGATGCCGGTGATCGCCTCGGTGATCGGATGCTCGACCTGCAGGCGCGTGTTCATCTCGATGAAGTAGAACTCGCCGTCCTCATAGAGGAATTCGACCGTGCCGACGCCGAGATAGCCGAGCTTGCGCATGGCGTCGGCGACGATATTGCCGATCTTGTTGCGTTCTTCGACGTTGAGGGCGGGCGAGGGGGCTTCCTCCAGCACCTTCTGGTGGCGGCGCTGGAGCGAACAGTCGCGCTCGCCCAGATGGACCACGTTGCCGTGCGAATCGGCGATCACCTGGATCTCGATGTGGCGCGGCTGGCCCAGGTATTTCTCGATATAGACGGCATCGTCGCCGAAGGCCGCCTTGGCTTCGCTGCGGGCGGTGGCCAGGGCGACCGCCAGTTCGTCCAGGCCGCGCGCCACTTTCATGCCGCGCCCGCCGCCGCCGGCCGCCGCCTTGATCAGGACGGGGAAGCCGATCGCCTTGGCGATCTCGACCGCCTGTTCTTCCGAGGTGACGCCGCCCTCCGAACCCGGCACCACGGGAATGCCCAGTTCCTTGGCCGTCTTCTTGGCCATGATCTTGTCGCCCATCAAGCGGATGTGCTCGGGGCGGGGGCCGATGAAGGTGATGCCGTGCTCGCCCACGATCTGGGCGAAATTGGCATTCTCGGAGAGGAAGCCGTAGCCCGGGTGGATGGCGTCGGTATTGGTGATCTCGGCCGCCGAAATCAGGGCGGGGATGTTGAGATAGGATTTGGCCGAGGGCGGCGGGCCGATGCACACGCTCTCGTCCGCGAGGCGCACGTGCATGGCGTCGGCATCTGCCGTCGAATGCACGGCGACGGTCGAAATGCCCATCTCCTTGCAGGCGCGGTGGATGCGCAGCGCGATCTCGCCACGGTTGGCGATCATCACCTTGTCGAACATGGGCGTCTCCCGTCCTTACTCGAGGACGACCAGGATCTCGCCATATTCGACCGGCTGACCGTTTTCGACCGAGACCTTGGCGACGGTACCGTCACGCGGGGCCGGGATCGGGTTCATCGTCTTCATCGCCTCGACGATCAGCAGGGTCTGGCCCTTGGTCACCCGGTCGCCCGGGCGGACGAAGGCCTGGGCGCCGGGTTCGGGCGACAGATAGGCGGTGCCGACCATGGGCGAGGTCACGGGCTGGCCGCTGGCCACCGGGACAGCAGCAGCCGGCGCCGCGACGGGGGCCGCCGCAACGGGGGCGGCGGGGGCGGCATAGGCCGCGGGCGGGCCGGCGACCACGGTCACCTGGCGGGCGACGCGGATCGAACGGCCGTTCTCGGTCACCTCGATCTCCGTCAGATCCGCTTCGGCCAACAGATCGGCCAGCTCGCGGATCAGCGTCTTGTCGAGCGACATCTTCGCCATCAAGGGAATTCTCCGGTCGTAGTGCAGCCTTCGGAAGCGTCGGCCGTCAGTTGCGCGGCAGGGACTCGTGCGAGATGAGCCCCTTCACCGCTTCCAGGGCCAAGAGATAGCCCTGAACGCCGAGGCCACATATCACGCCCCGTGCCGCCAAGGCGACATAGGAATGATGCCGGAAGGCTTCACGCTTGAAGATATTGGACAGATGGACTTCGATCGCCGGCACTTCGGCGCCGAGCAGCGCATCCATGATCGCGATCGAAGTATGGGTGAAAGCGCCGGCATTGATGACGATCCCGGCCGCCCGGCCACGGGCGGCATGGATCAGATCGATGAGTTCGCCTTCGTGATTGCTCTGGTGGAATTCGACCTCGAGACCGAAGCCCTCGCCCCAGGCTTCCACCATGGCCTTGATCCCGGCCAATGTGTCGTAGCCGTAGATATGGGGTTCACGCTGACCGAGCAGGTTGAGATTGGGTCCGTTCAGGACCAGAACGATCGGTCTCATGCCGCCCCCCGGGGCTCGTTGCCGGCCTGGCCGGTCAGGTTGAATCACCGCCAGACGCGGCCCCGGCACCTTACAGTGCACTGCGGTGACGCGCAAATGGCAGGCCCGCTGGCCCATTCAGCGGTGCCGATCGAGGACTTTCTGCACGATCTGGAACAGGGCACCGAAGTCGACCGGCTTGGAGACATAGTCGTCCATCCCGGCTTCGATATAGCGCTCGCGGTCGCCGCGCATGGCATGAGCGGTCACCGCGATGATCGGTACCGTGCCATGGGGCGGCGGCAGCTTGCGGATTTCGGCCGTGGCCTGGATGCCGTCCATTTCCGGCATACGGACATCCATCAGCACGAGGTCGTAGGTATTCTCGCGCGCCAGCGCCAGAGCCTCGGCACCGTCGTTGGCCACGGTCACGGTATGGCCGGCACTGCCCAGCCGGGCGACCATCAGCTTCTGATTATAAGGGTGGTCTTCCGCCACCAGGATCTTCAGCGACTTGTTGGCACTCGTTTCGCCCCGCGGCTGGGTGCCTTCGGCGGTCGTGGTGCCGCCGTCGCCGAATTCCGCCGGTTCGACCAGGTCGAAGGGCAGGGTGACCCAGAAGGTCGAACCACGGCCGGGCGCCGAGATGACGCCGATGTGGCCGCCCATCATTTCCGCGAGCTGGCGGCAGATGGCGAGGCCGAGGCCGGAGCCGCCATAGGTCCGCGCGGTCGCCGCGTCGGCCTGCTCGAACTTGCGGAACAGGCGGCCCTGGACGTCCTCGGCGATGCCGATGCCCGAATCCTTCACCTCGAAGCGCAGCACCACCTTGTCGCCCATCGAGGCCTCGCGCTTGACGCGGAGGGCGACGAAGCCGGACGAGGTGAATTTCATCGCATTGGAGACCAGGTTGACCAGGATCTGGCGTAGCCGGTCAGGGTCGCCGACCAGGGCGGGCAGGCCGCGCAGGTCGTTGGTGACGAAGAACTCCAGCCCCTTGCGATTGGCCTGGCTCTCCCAGATGGCGGCGATGCCGTCCAGGACCTCGTTCGGATCGAAGGGGCGGTCGTAGAGTTCGAAGCGGCCGGCCTCGATCTTGGAGAGGTCCAGGATGTTGTTCAAGAGCGTGAGCAGGGTCTCGCCCGACTTCAGCACCGCTTCGGCATAATCGCGCTGCTCGTTGGTCAGGGCGGTGTCGAGCAAGAGGCCGGTCATGCCCAGGATGCCGTTCATCGGCGTGCGCAATTCGTGGCTCATGGTGGCCAGGAATTCGGACTTGGCGCGGTTCGCCGCCTCGGCCTGTTTGGCGGTCGAGACGGCCTCCATCGCCTGAATGCGCTCGGAAATGTCGCGGATGATGCCGACGAAGACCTTCTTGCCGTTGGCGACGGCTTCGCCGACCGAGAGTTCCATCGGAAAGGTGCTGCCGTCCTTGCGCTGGCCGGTCACTTCGCGTCCGATGCCGATGATTTTGCGCACCCCGGTGCGCTGGTAATTGCCGATATAGCCGTCGTGTTCGCGCCGATAGGGCTCGGGCATCAACATGCGGACGTTCTGGCCGATCACCTCGGCCGCGTCATAGCCGAAGAGGCGCTGGCAGGCCGAATTGTAAATCTGCACCGTGCCCTGCGGATCGATGATGATGACGCCGTCGACCGCCGTTTCGATGACCGCGCGCAGGGTCGATTCGGAGGTGCGCAGGGCCTGTTCGGCCTGTTTGCGCTCGGAAATGTCGCGCACGATGCCGACATAGAGCTTGCTGCCGTCGGCCACCGCTTCGCCGACCGAGAGTTCCATCGGGAAAGTGCCGCCGTCCTTGCGCCGGCCGACCACTTCGCGGCCGATGCCGATGATCTTGCGGACGCCCGAACGGTGGTAGTTCTGGAGGTAGTCGTCGTGCTCGGAGCGGTAGGGCTCGGGCATGAGGAGGCGCAGATTCTGGCCGATCACTTCGCCCTGGGCATAGCCGAAGAGTTTTTCGCAGGCCGTGTTGAACAGTCGGATCGCCCCGCGATCGTCGATGATGACGATTCCGTCGCCGGCCGTATCGATGACCGCCTTCAGTTGTACGGCGCTGCTTTCCACTATATCCCCCGCACCCGCGAATAGGCCGGCGAGGCCCCCTGACAGCCGTCCGACGGTGAAATCTGACACGACTCGCTCACCAAATGGTTAACCCTCGCTGCGGATGGTTAACTCCAGGGCGGGGATCGCCTATATGTGGCGTCGGCCTCGAAGGGACGAGAGAAGAAGATGAACATCACGGTCAACGGCGATGCGGTCGCCCTGGCGGAACCGGCGACGGTCGCCGCGCTCATCGGCAACCTCGGTTTCGACCCGGCCAAGGTGGCCGTCGAACGCAATCTCGAGATCGTGCCCCGCTCGACCTATGCCGAGGTGAAGCTGGCCGAGGGCGACCGGATCGAGATCGTTCATTTCATCGGTGGCGGCGAGGCGGCGGTGGATGAGGATCCCCTGGTCATCGCGGGCCGCAAATTCACCTCGCGCCTGTTGGTCGGCACCGGCAAATACAAGGATTTCGACGAGACCCGCGACGCCATCCGGGCGTCGGGCGCCGAGATCGTCACCGTCGCCGTGCGCCGGGTCAACCTGGCGACGCCGGGCGCACCCATGCTGGTCGATTACCTCGACCCCAAAGTCTACACGTTCCTGCCCAATACCGCCGGCTGCTACACGGCGGACGACGCCGTGCGCACCCTTCGCCTGGCACGCGAGGCCGGCGGCTTCAACCTCGTGAAGCTCGAAGTCCTCGGCAATGTGAAGACCCTCTATCCCAACATGCCGGAGACCTTGCGTGCTGCCGAAGTCCTGGTGAAGGAGGGCTTCGACGTCATGGTCTATTGTGCGGACGATCCGATCGCGGCGAAGCGCCTCGAAGAGATCGGCTGCTGCGCCATCATGCCACTGGGCGCGCCGATCGGCTCCGGCCTCGGCATCCAGAACGCCGTCAATATCCGCCTGATCGTCGAGGAGGCCAAGGTCCCCGTGCTGGTCGATGCCGGCGTCGGCACGGCTTCCGATGCCGCCGTGGCAATGGAACTCGGCTGCGACGCGGTGCTCATGAACACCGCGATCGCCGAGGCAAAGCGGCCCGTCCTGATGGCGCGCGCCATGAAGGCGGCGGTCGAGGCCGGACGTCTCGCCTATCGCGCCGGGCGTATGCCCCGCAAACTCTATGCCGACCCGAGTTCGCCGCTCGCCGGGTTGATCTGATCCAAGGCAGGTGCCATCCCGGGTTGTTTTCGGCCTTCTACCTCTCGTCGGGGCGCGCTAGACTTCGGCGCGACAATGGTTTGTATGGCGGCGTCCGATGTCGTTTCGGGACACGATGATTCTGGCCTGGGTGATGCTGGTGCTGGCGGTCGGCGCCTTCTGGGGCGTCAACCACTTCTTCGGCCCGGACAAGCCGACCGAAGTGGCCGAGCCGCGCTACTTCGGGCAAGTGCCGCTGGACGAGGGCGGGGGCTTCTCGGAGCGGGTCTATACCCGCCTGCGCGAGCGCTGCCCGGTCATCCTGCGCAAGAATCTGGCGTCCCAGGGGATTCGCTCGCCCGAGAAGATCGCCGCCTACTGCGACTGTATGCTCGGCTTCATGGACGAGCGACTGCGCGCCAACGCGATCGCCAGCGCCGATATTGAAACGGCGGTGGAGACCGGGGAAGTCTCCTTCGCCCTGGGGCGCGAGATGCAGCGCTTCGAACAGCGCTGCCTGCATTGACGGTCAGCAGCCGGTCCAGGTCGGCTCGCGCTTGTCGATGAAGGCGCCGACGCCTTCCTGGGCGTCGCGCGCCAGCATGTTCCGTGTCATCACGGCGGCAGCATAGTCGTAGGCGGCGGCGGTGCTGCGCTCGACCTGGGCGTAGAAGGCTTCCTTGCCGATCGCGAGGGTGAGGGGGGATTTCGAGGCGATGCGCCGGGCCATAGCGGTCACCGCCGCATCGAGCTCGGCTGCCGGCACGGCATGGTTGATCAGGCCGAAACGTGTCGCCGCGGCGGCGTCGATCGCCTCGCCGGTGAGCAGCATCTCCATCGCCTGCTTGCGCCCCACGTTCCGGGTCAGCGCCACCATGGGGGTCGAGCAGAACAGGCCGATGTTCACGCCCGGCGTCGCGAAGCGGGCCGTCTCGGCGGCGATGGCGAGATCGGCGGTGGCCACCAATTGGCAGCCGGCCGCGGTCGCCATGGCGTGGACCTTGGCGATCACCGGCTGGCGGATCGACTGCAGGCGCTGCATGAGCTGGCTGCAGCGCGCGAAGATCGCGCCGAGGCCTTCCGCGTTCCGGCCGATGGCGCGCAATTCCTTCAAATCGTGACCGGCGCAGAAGGCCGGCCCCTCGGCCGCCAGGACGACGACCTTCACACTGCGATCGGCATCGACGGCGTCGAGCGCGTCGAGCAGGGCCTCCATCATCGCCATGGAGAGCGCGTTTCGGGCGGACGGCCGGTTCAGGGTGAGGCTCGCGATACCGTCCTCGTCCCGGCGCAACACCGGCGCGGTTTCCGGCAAAGCCGAAACCGCGCTTGTAGAAAGCACCTGAGCCGATTGCCGAAGCGATGATTCGGCAATCGGCTCGGGGGGCGCGCTATCCACTGCGTTCATGGCTGATCCTCCCTCCCGTTTTCCGCTTGGCGGCGCTTGCCGCATACGGCAAGGCTAGGCGGGCTCTCCCCGCCTTCGGAATTAGACGATGATCGAACTCTATACCGCCAAGACGCCGAACGGCCGCAAGGTTTCGGTGATGCTGGAAGAACTGGGCGTGCCCTACCGCGTGGTCGCCCTCGACCTCGGCAAGGGCGACCAGTTCAAGCCCGACTTCCTGGCCATGAACCCGAACAACAAGATCCCGGTGATCAAGGACCTGGACGATGGTCGCGTGGTCTTCGAATCCGGCGCCATCCTGGTCTATCTGGCCGAGAAATACGGCCGCTTCCTGGCCCCCCAGGGCAGCGCCGAACGCTCTGTCCAGCTCGAATGGCTGTTCTTCCAGATGGCCTCGATCGGCCCGATGATGGGCCAGCTCTTCCACTTCCGGAATTACCAGGGCGAGCCCCAGACCTATCCGCTCGAGCGTTTCTCGGGCGAGGTCAACCGCATCTACAAGGTGCTGGAGGGCCGGCTCGCGGCGGCGCCCTATCTGGGCGGGACGGACTATTCGATCGCCGACATGGCGGCCTACCCTTGGGTGAAGCTGGGCGGCTTCCTGGGGGTCGATGTCGAGGCGCTGCCCGGGGTTTCGGCCTGGTTGGAGCGGGTCGGCGCCCGGCCGGCGGTGCAACGCGGTATCAACGTACCGGAGTGAGCGGACTCGGCAAAATCAGGCACTTAGCTTGCGGTAATATAATACCGTTATGCTAAGTGCCTGATTTTGCTGGTACAGAAGCGCTTGATTTCCGTCTTTGTCTCTGTCTATATGCCGGCCTCCGCCGGACCTCGTCCGGCCAAACGAGGTTCCTGCAATGAAGACCTTTTCCGCAAAGCCCGCGGAAGTGACGAAGAAGTGGGTGGTGATCGACGCCGACGGCCTGATCGTCGGCCGTCTCGCCTCGATCGTCGCCAACCGCCTGCGCGGCAAGCATCTCGCCACTTTCACGCCCCATGTCGACATGGGCGACAACGTGATCGTGATCAACGCGGAGAAGGTGAAGTTCACCGGCCGCAAGCGCGAGCGCCGCGAATTCTTCTGGCACACCGGCCATCCGGGCGGCATCAAGAGCCGTACCATGGGCCAGATCCTGGACGGCAAGCACCCCGAGCGCGTGCTGATGAAGGCCGTCGAGCGCATGGTGCCGCGCGGCCCGCTCGGCCGTCAGCAGATGTCGAACCTCCGGGTCTATGCCGGTCCCACCCATCCCCATACCGGTTCCCAGCCCGAAGTCCTCGACGTCGCGGCCCTGAACCCGAAGAACAAGAGGTAAGCCATGGCCGAGAACCAGGCTCCCCGTACCCTCCAGGACCTCCGCAGCCTGACCACCGGTCAGGCCGTGGCGGCCACCACCTCGAACACCCCGGACGCCAAGAAGGCGGTCGACGCCAAGGGCCGCACCTATGCGACCGGCAAGCGCAAGAACGCGGTCGCCCGCGTCTGGGTGAAGCGGGGCACTGGCAAGGTCACGATCAACGGTCGCGACATCCAGACCTATTTCGCCCGCTCCGTGCTGCGCATGATGCTGAACCAGCCGTTCCAGGTTGCCAACCGCGTCGGCCAGTATGACGTCGAGGCGACGGTTTCCGGCGGCGGCCTTTCCGGCCAGGCCGGCGCGGTCCGCCACGGCGTTTCCAAGGCCCTGACCTATCAGGAGCCGGAACTGCGCGGCGTGCTGAAGTCCGGCGGCTTCCTGACCCGCGACAGCCGCGTGGTCGAGCGCAAGAAGTACGGCAAGGCCAAGGCCCGCCGCAGCTT
>Ga0265297_10006870_pt1 | contig 16164 bp, 12 predicted proteins | sample Munlanlwell13791_FD_192502 | JGI IMG/M metagenome (GOLD analysis project Ga0265297, IMG submission 192502) | Leachate microbial communities from a municipal landfill in Southern Ontario, Canada - Leachate well 137-91 | ecosystem: Engineered > Solid waste > Landfill > Unclassified | place... | reverse complement strand
TCTCTCGTCTTCCATCGTTACACTCCGTTTTGAAATAGATAATCCTTAACCCTTCGGTAACAATCAAACAGCTTGCGCGCCTCTGAATCGGCATAAAAGTCCTCGCAGGCCTTATGAACAGCCGGTATATCATCAAACAAGACCCGTTTAAGCCTCCCCGAGCCTTCAATACCCCGCATGGCAAACCCGCAATACAGTAAATACGTAGCCAAATAAAGATTCCCCGCTTCAAAATGCTTGTTTTTCATAGTTTCAATGCCTCCTACTATCTACATACGCAAAGATTTGGAAAACTGACGGAAATATTTTCATTTTTTTCGACCTCTACTAGCTACATACGACGTTTTTTGTAAACCTGCCGGAAATTTCTTCACTTTTTTCACTGTAACGTTGTCACCCCCGCGAAAGCGGGGGTCCATTCACCCTAAGCGTATATTCCGGATTTTTCCGGAAAGTGTCGGAAATTTCTGCCCCCTCATAGGTGATTACGCAAAATTTCGAAAAGTGTCGGGGCCCTCTACCGTAGTTATTACGTTTTCAGGGTCAAAATTTCGCATAATCCGTCAACTTTCCTTCCCAAGGCGTATATACAACCTTTTTTGCCAAAGTGTCCCACCCCTCACCGTAGTTATATGCATTGAAGGGCAAAGTTTCGCACCCCTCACATATGAACACGCAAAAAATCGAAAAGTGTAACACCCCCCATGCCCTCCCATAGGTGATTACAGGAAAAATCCGAAAGTGTCGAAGCCCTCACCTATGTACACGCAATATTTTTCAAAGTGTCGAACTGCCCTTCTACTAACCCATACAGGAACTTTCCCGAAACTGGCGTAACTATTTGCGCCTAAAAAAGAAAAAGCCATCTCCGGCCAATTGACTGGAAATGGCTTTTCCCGCATGGGCGAAACAGTGATCAGCTGTCCCGTAAGTCTATTTTGATTTTATAACAGCGCGAATCTTTCTCAAGGGGGTCGTTACTACAAAATAGCAAAAATTCGGAGAGGACTTACTGGAAGGATTTTTTGAACAATTGCTGACTATATACCAAAAGGTTGACCATCATTATGACAAACAACCGTTTCACCAAAATATTCTTTAAATCTTTCCGGATGCTCTGTATGGATCGGAATAATGCATTTCGGCTTAAGCGCTCGGGCTAATTGCTTCAAAATATCCACTGTGGCGTGCCCGCTGGTATGGATATGCTCAAGCTTAAGGTCATTCTCCCGCACAAAATCCCAGAAAATTGCCGCCTTCTTTTTGTCCCTGATATATCCATCCCATTGGGAATAAATCAGTGTCGCGCCTTTGACATCCGGAACCTTTCTGATAAGCGGGATCATGGAATCACGCATCACGACAAGGGCTTTCTCCTTACCGATATCCCATGCCTTAATCTTATGCTTGCCGATGCCAAAGGTAAGGTATTTGAAATCTGAATTAACAATCTTATTGATGTAGATATCACCCCTGTCGCGATAATTGCCGATCAACACCCTAATGCTTTCCCAGTCCAGCTGAGGAACCTTATTGCGTTCATTCTTTAATACATGCAGGACAGTGGCAATATATGGGTCAATAACAAGCATAGCTTTAGCGCGCCGAGCGGCCTTGTAGAACGTCACGATGCGGTCAATGTTCTGTCCCGAACAGTAGGCAAGAATGACGTTCTTTTCAGTTTTCTTCAGCACACCTTCTACGCCATTCAGTACGGCTTGCTCATCTTGATAAGCACCGCCCTGCCGCTCGATCATGGTGCCTTCCATGAGCAAGCAGTCTATATTTTCAGGTGGGTTCTTAATAAAACGGTCGAATAGCGCCCGCTTCCAGCCGCTTGCCCGGAAATCGCCCGAATAAAACAACCGTTTGCCGGTCGGCTTTTCTTCGATCAGAAAAGACATGGCATCAAACCCGGAATGGTCAACCAAATAAGGTGTTACGCGAAAGTCGCCAATATCGAATCTCGCCTTGTGTTTAACAATGCAAGGATTGGAAATGCTGACATGACTTCGCTTGTGGGTAAAGACATTAAGAACATGAATCAGCTTGAGGACGCCCTCGCTGACATATACGGGGATATCAGAATGCAGGTAGCTAAGCAAGCCATAATGGTCTTTATGAGAATGGGAAATCAAGATACCGTCAACCTGTGGCTCTTGGCCCTTATATAGCCCGGAAATATCGAACAAGACACGCTCTTTAATAAGTTCAGCAACTGATCTGTCTTGCAAAGATCGGTCATCAAACTCCTTGCCATCGGCGGCGGCAAGCGGCATACCATAATCAAGAATAATCCGCGTTTTGCCGGATTCAAGCTCGACGCAGGTGCCGCCTATTTGATGGGTGCCACGATGAATTATAATCCGCATTTTTTGAACACATTTTCCATTTTCAGACTTGCCACATTCCCTATTGCATAATATCTGATATCCTTCGGTATATTTGCCTTAAACAATTCAGTGAAGCGTCCAGACAATTGATCCTTATCGAATCCGAATACCATTAAGACAACATTCTGTTCAATACTCTCTGGGCGAGAAAGGTTTAATGAAAATAGCTTGTTGACGGCGTCAACATAATTACCGTATTCCCTCAAAATAACATCGCCCTTGGCACCAATCTGTTTTACGTATCTTTGAACTTGGTCCACCACATCAGGACTGCTCCCTTTCTGAGACCATATTTCTTTGTTTGAATAGTGCTTAGCTTCACAGAAAACAAGTTGTTTTTTTCGCCTATCAAATAACAGAATGTCAATCCGGTCTTGATTCCTATCCGAGTCAAGCGATTCAAGCGAAACCTCGATATCAAGAACTATGACTTCCGACGTCGATGCCGCATACGAATAACTGCTATAAATGTACGCCACCCCGCTGGATTCAATACCTGCGTACAGTGAGCAGTTTTCCTTGATCCTCATATATCCATCAACGAATCTATCGATTCGTTCCAAGCTGGATATCTTTGATTCTGAAATATAATCTTCATCCGACTTATATACTGAGGCATACTTAACATGCGTTTTGAATCCATCCTTATCAAAAGTGAACAACTTCCCGCCTTTGTGGTAAAAATCTATCCGCTCTGATCTGATGCCCGGGAACACAATGCCACTCTTGATATCTCCAAGCATCTTCTTATAGAGATCGCTATTTACCAAGCTCTTAATTAATACTTCATTAAAATTGCGTTTAAACATGCTTTTTCCCTGTTCTTACTGTGTTATCGTGCTCTGCCATTCTGCAAACGATCCAATGTTCTTTCGAACAATTTGAACCTCCGCCATAAGAAGCTCTGATAGCTTCGCTCAAATCTTTTCTGTTTTGCTCTGATGCCTTTATTCCTAAATGCCCGTTCATATCTGCGCACATCCTTAATGGTTTTGAATGGCAATAGTTGACTTGCAAAATATTTTTCTACAGCAATGCTATCAACTCCAATATCCTTAATCCTCTCCTGCAACCACTCGGAAGGCAATCGGTTCTTTTTTCTGCTGTTTTCATCGCCGTTCAAGAAATGAATATTCAAAATATTATTTATTTCCTGTCCGGCAATACCCTTGCGATATAAATCATACGGGAAAAAGTGATCATCTTCCGGCTTGTGCTGTCCGGACTCGACATCGTCACGACTTACCTTATCGCCATTTATAAAAATAGGCGACTGTTGCCACAATGCCTGCTTGATTATATTCCGATAGGTCGACCTGCCAGCGCGAATATCAACGCCTCTCACCTTTGCAAAGATTTTTATCGATGCTTTAGGAATGCCCAATTCGCGATTATGCGCGGCAAGTTCGCGCATTTTCTTAGCATCGACGCTAATATGCTGGGAATATCCGGATCCGATATAACGATTGGAGAGCGACGACCGCCAGAACCATTTGCGCAATTCTACCGCCTGCTTCTTCGTGAGCGCCTTTTTATGACAATAGAAAAATATCGTCAAAACCGTAATCATCGTCTGAGATGGAAGTTCACTTAGAGAAATGATCCCGTATTCCTGCTTTAAGTATTGAACCGCCCGCGCGACTGAACTCACGATCTCCTTAAATATTTTGTTATATTTATTGCCGGAGTTCTGATGTACCTGCTCCGCTATGCGTTTTAGCGCCGTTATCCCGATCTCAACTGTTTGTTGCCGTCTCGCCTCCAACTGTAGAATAATGGCAAAAACATGTATAAATATGACTGTATCAATGCCACTGGTGAGCGACCCGCCTTTTTGTCTTTTCCATGTCCGCAGAATCTTGCCGATATTTGAATGCTGGTTCCAAGTCTCGGACAAGAAGATCGATTCTGTCGAAATACGTGTACCGGCCTGATTAATACGTTCAAAAACCTCTATCGCATGACGGTAATCATTCAAAGAGATAGTTATTACCGGGAACCGGTAACTATTACGCACCAACCGGAAAAATTTATTAAAATCGAGTTTACACGAACTCTCTCTGGCGTACTCAAGCGCCGGGCCATTGTCACCTCGGTCGATATAAAATTTCTCAAAATCAATGACATGTCTCTCGCGGTTGTCACAAGTCTCGTGAAATTTATCTTTAACATGCGGCTCAACGAATTTTCTCTGGCGGCAGAGATAATAAATACTCGCCATCCGTTGTTGCCCATCAAGAATAAGAAATTTCCTCTGGGGTAATTTCTCTCCATCAAGCGTCCGCGCATCGATGTGCTTGTTCGTTTCCCACAGAATAAAGCTACCAACCGGATACTGCTTGATGAGGCTGTCGAAAAGCTTCTTTACCTGCCCGGTCTTCCAGACAAACCCACGCTGGAACTCTGGGACAGCAACATGCTTCGATTCGATGAACCCAACAAGTTGCCGAAGATTATATTTTCTTATTTTCGTTCCCATCTGTATCCCCTTTACCAAAAACCTTGTTATTTTAGTACTTCTGTTATTTCTCCCTTCATGTTTTCTGTCTGATCTCTTTCACCCTTCGAAGAAAATTTATTTGAACTTGCTCACGTCGCTATAGACTTCCATAAACAGAGGCGATCCTGTAAAAGACAATGGCGAAATAGGACCAAAAAACATAAATGGAAATCTTCGATTACTACTTGGATCAATAAAAGATTTATATAGCTGTAAAGCTGCGGGGTTGTTAACAATCTCGCTCACTTTTCGTAATTCTTGCCCTGACGTTAGTCCATATCCAAAAGCAAATATCCTCATCTGGCGAAGGATTTCTTCGTCTAAAGACTCTATGGTCTGCGTAATAAACATGTAACCAATTCCATACTTTCGTGTTGTCCGAACTGAACCAATAATATCAGCGGTCAAAACTTTTATGCGCTCATCAAGGGCTTCTTTAGAAATAAATCTATGCGCCTCATCCATAACAATCATACAATTTGCACTTTTACCTTGGGAATACAACTCAGCGCCTGCCTCGACAATCCTATTTTCTAGGACTTTTATAAATAAAGCTTGAACATTTTCATTCTCGATCTCGCCCTGACGAGGCCCAATGTCGAGGATAAGAAAATTGCCTTTTTCTTTAACAATCTTATCAACAAGATAATCGAATGATTTCTTTTGCGACCGATCGCTCTTGGTGGGCGAAAAAAGCTCAAATACAGAATTCCATTTAGCAATAATAGATGTTTCCCTTGCTAAATTGGCGGTAAGGTCATTGATACGATCGACTAACCGCTGACGAGTAGGCGTCGTTCCCCAAACGCGGGTAACATATCTTGAAAATCCAGCAGTACGCTCAGATGCATTATCTAATCTAATGAATCGCGCCAACATATCGGTCAGAAGCTGTTGTCTATCTACATTTCCTAAATTAAAAGTAGGATTGTTCGCTCTTCCAGTCAAGTAATCCCCCACAGCTTCAGCCATGGCTTCAACTTTATCAGGCGTATAAATAGGACGAAATGCCTCTTCAATAAAGCCATTGTTTTTTAAAAGTTCTGATAGAATATCAATCCTCTCTGGGGGTAAAAAGATATCATTTACAATCTTATACTTCTCATAATTCATCCCAACCTGTTTGACCTTATCTTCGACTTTTAGCCCCCCAGGCAGTAGTTGTTTATCTAAATAAAATTGCCCTTGAGGATCCAGGACTAATATGCTCATATTCGTTTTATTCTTAACATAACCCAATAACATATACGTTGCCGTGACCGATTTTCCTGAACCAGTTTTTCCAAAAACACCGATATGAAATGCGTCTCCCGCACCAAGCTCAGATGAGCCCTCAGAGGTTTGTCCAAAATGTTTAAACCAGAACGGCAAATCAACGTCTGTGCCATAAACTCTTCCCATGTAAGTAATGTATTTCTCGTGTTGGTGCATAATAGTTTTCATCACATCATTATTCATTTTATGAACACGTTCGCCAGTCGAAGGAGATGTGCCCAAGATATATCCTTCGGCATCCGCATCATCAAGCGCATAACATGCCTGGACACTAATTGTTGCGATTCGGTTATCCGCAGTTCCGCTTAAATGAGGCAACCGACCATGTCGCTTTATAACACCTTTAAAAGAAGGATCTTCATGCCATCTATTTTTGGTCTCAATGGATATGATTTGACCAATAACAAGAATATTCTTCCCATCTTCTTCCAAGATAACATAGACCATCTGCCCAAGGGCTCTGTCATGTTTTGTGTCTTCACGTATATCAATGGTTATATCCAACGTAGTGCTAGGGGAGCTGGTTATTCCCAATGCATTGGTGCTACAAGACTGAATAATATCAATCATTTTCTTCTCTGCCATATACCCTCCCCTTAAGTCCTGTAATTGAATAACAAATTAAATTTGCCTTTATCGATCTTTAAATCCGGAGATAAACGGATCGCCTCTTGGATGGCAAACATACCACCGGAAATACTCTTCGCCATTAAATCAACCAAAAATTGCGGAAAGGGTTCTCGGATCTCTGGAAATACGATCTGTTTTTTCAAACTTAACAGGTATTTTTCCAATCTTGCTACATCTTGAGCTAAACTTTTTTTGAGCTCAATCCGATAAGCAGGGCCATCTTGAAACGGCTTATAGTAAGTAAAATAAAGATCAGAGGTTTTTCCTTTTGTCGTGATTGGTTCGATAGCTTTTTTTAATTCGCGATTGAGCTCATCTTTTTCTGTAATTTCCAAATTGCATATAATATGCAGATCGTTCCAAATCTTCTCGCGTTCCTCTTTGCTTTGCCCTACCGATAATGGTTTGATATATTCATCGGCGCCTAATCCAAGGGATAAGAATGTTCTATCATCGACCTTCACGTCAAACTGTGATAAACAGGAATCAATAATATCCCGAGACGATGTATATTTCGCAAGGGCAATTATGCTATCGTTATTGAAGGCCGCTTTTATAATATCTGGTATATCGGGAATGACTTTTTTATAAGTGTCTTTGAGGAAATCCCGCAACGCTGTGGCATATTCGTCTCCAGCGTTTTCTTCTCTAGCTGAAAGCAAGCTGTTAATTTTGAGAATGGATGTAAAGTGTGCTCCGTCCATAATCCGAATGTCATGCTCCGCGCCTGCCAATACACTTAATTCCATCAAAAACATAACCCCCTGACCTAATCGTGCATTGGCCTCATTATGTGATAAAACCGTTTGCCACTGATAATATTGATTCTTATTTTCGCCCCAATCTCGGGTCTTATCCTCTGTCAACCCTTCCACGCCCACAGCAACAGCCAACAAAAGGTCTGTTCCAGTCATTTTCTCTAAGACCCAACTGCCATCTACGGCAATCAATGAATTCGTAAATTGATCCGTTGAGACTTTAGCTATTTTTCCAGACTTTCGTAGTTCCTCGATAGCTTTCTGGATTGGCTCGTCTTGCACGTCAAACATACCATTCATTTTTGAAACCGTCTCGGGAACGTGCTCAAGTATTTTTGCCAGAAGTTCATCTGGTAGATGCGCGTAGCTACGGTTATCTAATTCCTGTGGTTCCATATTATTTTCCTCTACAAATCTTTTCAGGATGTTTCAGCTTGCTTATTGCATCCTTTATAAATGCTTCGCCGTTAAAATCTCTATACGAAAGATCCTTCTGAGTTCTCGGCAATGCCCACCGCGCCTTCCAGTGTTCCGTTAGACTATTTATAGAGCGATGATTCCATTTGGGTCTGGAATTATTTTTGATTACTTCATTGAGGTTCTTGGCAAAAGGAAATAGATAAACCGCTCTCTTGACTCCATGCGTTGAGCCATTCTCAAATCCCAGAAGATGAAGCGCCTGCGTTATTAATCTTAATTTTCTAGAAGGCCCGCTACCATAGCCTCTTGTAACGTCATAGCCTTCTGACGACAAAAATTCTACGAATTTGTTAAAAAGACTATTTGGGATGTGAAATGACCCGCTACCGTGTGTATACCCGATAAACCTTGCGACATATTCGTCCTGATATTTTAATCTCGTGTAAACGCTACTTTTACCATACGCACCTGTCGTTGTTATAAAAAGAAGACGAGGTGGTAATTTTCTCTTTTTTAATATCGTTTTTATTCCCGAATATTTTTGTTTAAATTTGTTGCGAACAGTATTTGCAGTCATAAGATATGCGACTAATTTACCTCCCAGTACTTGATTATAGGGGGGCAAGGCACCTAATCGCTGGGCGCTCAACGATTGATTGACCCAGTAATCGCGCGTATCTATAGGAATACCAAGATACTCATCTCGAACGCTCCAACTTAATATTGGGCTTTGCAGACCTATCAAACCGATAGGGGCTTTATGATGTGCATCCCAAACGATAAAACGAATTTGCCGTCCATAGGCATGCTCATATGGCAAGCTCCACCAAACCAAATTCCACCATCGAAAAAGCAATTCCCATTTACTGTCCGGAGCTACTTCAATGAGACGAGGTTTTATTTTTTCGACGTCTAAATCACTGCCGTTAATTAGATATTTCTTTATCAAGTCGGTATTTCTAATAATAAAATCTTTTCTAGTGCCGATACGCTCTGCCTTGGCCAAGGAGTGAACTTCACGCTTTTTATCCCGATCTATATTATTTAGTGTGAATGAATCCTTGCCCACTTGATACCCCTGTTTTTCGAGTATCATCACGAGTTCTTTTCTCATCTTTTTTTGCAATGAATTCATAATTATGAAAAATATTTTTGAGTTAGTGCGTTCAGCTGATTATTAAGTTCAAGTGCGCTCATTTGGTATTGCGTACGCATATTTGCGACTTTATCAAATATTTCATCAAATCGACTTTGCTGTTCTTTGGGAGGAACAAGTATTTTGATTTCAGAAAACTTGCCCTTTGATACCATGCCTTTCATGCTATTCGTCGATGCTTGCCGTACTAATTGTTTGCAGAATAGTATCTGCGTAAAAAATACTTTTTGCGAAATCTCCTTACCAGGTACAAATGCATTGATCTGTTGGTTAAAGGCGACATCGCGATCAGCCATTGCGATATTTCCGATACAACTGGGAGTGCCCGCAATGCACGTAACCAACACCGATCCGTTAGGAGCCATCCGACCAACCTTTGCGCCAGCTTCAGATAAATATTCCTCCGCTTGAGTAAGAGTAAATTGTGGAGTGTTTATGTTATCCGACTTAATCCACTCAATATAATTCCCGTAATATTCACTTTTTTGCCTAGAAGGCGTATTACCCGTAATAACCTGACCGAGATCGCCTATTTTCTTCTGAAGAATCCCTTTGGGGTTTGTTATAGGATCTCCGAAACTATCCAGAAACGTAGCATGAAGGAATTCATCGAGAAGCCGAAGAGATTGTTCGCGTTTCTGGCGAAGGGCATCGGCACAATTTAAAGTTTCTGCGATTTTCTTTTGCTCAACTAACGGATAACTGGGAATTGATAATTTTTCGAAGGCTCCATTGTTAATTGCCTTTTGAGTCGCCCCAGAACAATGTTGATCCTTTTGTCGTTGGAATATCTCAGATCGAAAAAAATGGGTCAAATAGGTATGATCAAATCCCTTTCGAGGCCTAAACGTCAAAAAACCCGTTGAAACGATGAGATCTTTATTTGTTTGATCTATCAGGAGTACTTTGTTCGTAGCCTTCATACGAGCAATAATTATGTCCCCTTCGTCGACCAATAAATCGGCCCTACTGGGTTTTGTTTCAAAATCGACAGGCGCAATCCCGCTTATCTCATCACCAGATAAATCACCGGTTGCCAAATATCGCCGTTGGCCACTAAATGGCTTTACTCGGTTATTCATAATTTCAACGGATTCGGTAATATTTACCTGTTTGATCATCACAACAAATCCTTTAAGTCCTTAATACCTCTCTGAATCTCGTTTTCTATCTCCTCAATCTTCAAAATAATCTTTTCTGGCTTATCATACTTCTCCGGCTGATAATTAATCTCTTTGTAACTGTTAATGCTCAAATCATAACCGTTTTCAATGATCTCTTTTACGGGCACAAAAAAATGTTTAAAATTGCGTTCATCGTTCTTGCTTTTACTTCGAGTTTTCCATTCTTTCACTATGTCTGGCAGGTCGTTTTCTCCAATTCGCTCACGCTTATCATCGAGCGAATAACCATCGGCCTGCATGCCATAGAACCAAACTTTATCGGTTGTCCCGCCCTTTACGAAAACAAGAACCGCAGTACTCACCCCAGCATACGGTTTAAATACACCGCTTGGCATAGAAACAACACCTTGAAGCTCGCACTTCTCCACAAGCATCTTACGCAATTCTTTGTGGGCTCCGCTTGAACCAAAAAGAACGCCGTCAGGGACGATAACTCCGGCCCGACCGCCAATACGCAAAGAGTTGATAATACGATTAACAAAAAGAAGCTCTGTTTTTGTCGTGTCCAAAGAAAAGCCTTCATTTATGTCGCCTTCATCGATGCTTCCTTTGAATGGAGGGTTAGCCAGAATGACGTCGTATTTATTATCTTCGTTATATTTTTTAGAGAGCGTGTCTTTGCGACTGATATTTGGATATGGAATGCCATGAAGAATGAGATTCATCAAGCCGATGCGAACCATAGTCGAGTCAAAATCATACCCATAGAATGTCTTCTCTTTTAGCTGTTTCCATAGACGTTCATCTGTCAACTTATCGGCCAATGTGCCGCGCATAAAACCGTTTTCGTCTTTTTGCAGATTATTTTTACTTGTGTGTTGAGTTAAAATATGCTGATAAGCCCCAAGTAAGAATCCGCCAGTGCCACAGGCTGGATCACAAATAATCTCTGGAATTTTTGGATCAACAAGCTCACACATCATTTGAATAATATGTCGGGGCGTACGAAATTGGCCGTTCTTTCCGGCGCTAGCGATCTCGGCAAGAAGAAATTCATACATATCGCCTTGAGTGTCATGGAATATTTGTCCTTCCCGCATTCCGCTTTCTATTTCTTCGTACAGCTTATCGATAATATTGACCGCCTCTACCAAAAGTGAGGCTTTAGGGATAATAAAGACGGCGTCTTCCATGTGAGCCGTAAATACCGTATTCCTGCCGTTAACCTGCTTCACATATGGGAAAACCTTCATCTGGACATGCTTGAGCATTTCACCGCCTTCCATTTGCTTGAAATGGCTCCAGCGGAGTGTGGCTTTGTCGATCGTTTCCTTGGTATTCGGTATCGTAAACTTGCCTTGGAAAATTGATTGGTATTTTTCGCACGTAAACTCAGCATCGCTCTTGAGCTTGGTATCCATCTCGTCAAGCCGACGCATAAATAAGAGATATGAAATTTGCTCTATGGCTGTGAGGGGATTGGAGATGCCGCCGCTCCAAAACTTATCCCAGAGCGAATTGATAAGCGACTTCATGTTTGGTGTTAACATTACGACTCCTTAATTTTTCATCCCTCGAGCTTATGCGCGAGCGCGAGGATCTCATCAATTTCGTTAGATTTGAATATTCCGCGGATCCCTTGCGGATGCAGTTGCGTAAATGGTGCATTAACCAAGTCTCGTTTCTCGACCTTGCCTTTTTGCAGGATAAACGTCTTTAACGTCAGTAAAAATTGAATCTGCTGTTGGCTGTAGTTATTGTGTTGTCTAATAAAGTCATCAAACGCCATCGTAACTGTTTCAGTGTACGTCCCAAGAGGCTCAAGACCCAAGATATGCTTAATAAACTGAATAAACTTCGCGCTTCGATTGTCATAAATCTCACGCAAGATATATTCCGTAACGTTCGGGTATTGAGCTTCTAAAATTTCAGCCAATTTTCTGACCTCGTCATCCGAAAGGTCATCTCCGGCAAGAAGCTTTTGTAGAACCTCGTTCGACTTAACCAGTTCACGAACAGCATCTTCGACCTTCTGGCGATATTTACCGATAGTAAGCCGCTCATGCTCAGGGCCAAATTCGATATATTCCTTAACGGTTAATAAATCCGTTAAATCCGACTTAGTTTGCTTGATTTTGTTCTGCTCGCGAAACTTCATGAGTGGCGCCAAGCGCGCAACCATTTCATCCAGATCCGAATCAGAGAATGTTACCCAAAAGTTTTTGCTCTGAACTTTTTCAATGAACTCCTTTTCCTTCGCGACAATATTCACTGTTAAAGGCAACTCGCTGACCGTTTCGATGATGCCTTCCTTCAATGCCTCGAACTGCTCGTCCCGGCCACCAAGATGTGCCGTTGCCAAATCCACCACATCGAGCTCGAAATGCATAGCTTTAAAATCCGCGTCTGACTTAGCACGCATGGCAGGCGAAACATTGATGCGAAGATAGTCGATCTCACCGAAATATAACTTCTTCCAAAATGCGTCCTCTTGCACCTGATCCAAGTATTCCTTGCGGTCAAGGACAATGACCGAATTTTGTGGTAAGGATTTAATATCGTCCTGAATTTTCTTCTTTGTCTTTTCTGCGATTTCATCTTCCTTCGCTTCAAGAGCGATCCATAACTTATTGAGACGAGATTCAAAGAGCCGTACGGGAAGCGGAGTTGTCGGAGACTCTTCCTTGCCCTTGGGCTTCATCTTGAAATACTCAAAATTTTCCCAACAATCCATAATCAAAAACTTTTCCTTCTCGGTACACCACGGTTTGATCTTGTCTTGATCCAAAATACGCGTCCCGCGACCGATCATCTGCCAGAACTTTGTAAAGGATAGGACTGGCTTGGCAAAGACGAGATTGACCACTTCGAGAATGTCTATGCCGGTATCAAGCATATCCACGCTTATAGCTACACGTGGCATGTCAGTATTCTTAAATCGATCAAGAATACCGCCTTTACCATGAACCCCTTTAATGTCCGAAATAATGACTTCTGCCAGACGCCCCTTGTATTCAGGATAAAGGGCATCGAAAACCTCACATAGACGATAGGCGTGTTTCTTAGAGAGCGCGAAAATTATGGTTTTGCCCGGAAGAACACCATTGGGATCCTTTATACACTCCTCCATGAATGCACGGACAATAACCGCATTGGTGCCTTTATTCGAAATCTTCTTTTCTAATTCTGTCCCCTCGAAATTAAAAGCATCTGGATCGCTTCCTTCGGCAAGAAGTCGTTTTTTATCCGCATCGGCTATCGTCTTGCTATTTATGCCTTCCTGTTGAAATTTCGTTCTTATCTTTAAGACTTCGAAATCAGATAAATAGGGCGGGATATTACGAATGGCCTCTTCATATGAATACGCGAATGTCGGCAATCCTTCGTCGCAATTAAAAAGCTTAAAAGTATTATGGTCAACATGATCCTTGGGCGTGGCGGTAAGGCCCAGCTGAACCGCATCGAAGTAATCAAAGATATTTTTATAAACGTTATAAATTGAGCGATGACTTTCATCCGCAATAACCATATCGAAGAAATGCGAAGTGAGCTGGCAATTATCTTGCTCAATGATGTTCAGCATGGTCGGGTACGTAGCCACGTAAACCCGTCTATCTGTATCGAATTTAATTTCGCCTTGCTTTGGCCAAACTGGGGCATTAGGCAGATGCTCTTTAAAAGCATCGAGAGCTTGCTCTTGAAGCGCAATCCGATCTACGAGAAACAAAACCCGCTGAACCCAATTTGTGCGCATTAGAACATCGATCAATCCCATGCAGGTTCGCGTCTTGCCGGTTCCGGTTGCCATAACAAGCAACCCCTTCCGGCGTTTGAGTTCAAAATTTTCCAGCATAGCCCGTATAGCTTGAAGTTGATATGGTCTGCCTGCAATGGCTGGATTGATAAGTTCGCTGGACAGAACTTTGCCATTGTCGCGAAGGAATTGCATGCGATCTAAATCTGCGCGCGAAGGGAACCCATATATCTTGCGCGGTGGATATCGCTCTGTATCCCAAAAGAAAATATCATAGCCATTCGTGTAAAAAACAAATGGCATCGGGCCGCCGGTAGTCTTTTGAATCTTCTCCGCGTAGATCCGCGCCTGTTCCTTGCCTTTTTCAGCCTCGACAGAAGTCTTTTTTGCCTCAACTACTGCCAACGGTTTTCCGTCTTGGCCAAGGAGCGCGTAATCAGCGAATAAATGTCCTTGATAGGGTGTTTGCGGTTCTGCAACACCGTCTGGAAGACCAACCCAAATATCGAGTTCTTCAGTAACCTGTGATGGTTTCTTCACATCCCATCCAGCCTGAAGTAACCGCTTATCGATGACCTTCTGTCTTGTCTGCGCTTCGCTTTGAGTCATAGTCCCCTTAAATATTCATTTCGAGACGCACTGCGTCACATATTCATGCTTCCCGGTGGCCACAATGCCCTGCTGATGGCACCGCCTGAAACCGTTATTTCTTATCCTCACATTTATTGCACAACTCAGAATCCTTGGCTGACGGCCGCACGCCGAACAGCGTCTTCGCGATCAGACGGTACAAGAATCCTTCCAGCGGTACCTTACACTTTTTACATTTTCTAGTCATCGTTAATCAGGGCCCCTTTGGCGCATTTGGCTCATTTATGGCTCATTAACTAATCGCGCAATAATTGCGCAAATCGCGCACTAATCGCGCATCATCTGCGCAAATAAGTATCGTTTATGTCTACTTCGTTCGAACGGCAATATTTCTCTAACCTTTCCCGATTATCCATGTCTTTCCACAGTGGATTGTCTTCGTAAGATCCTATTCGAAGCAGATCACATTTCTTATGCCCTGTATAATCCGAATCAATGGTGATAAATCGAAAAATGCTCTTAGGTTCGTGATTCTCCAAAAACTTTTCAAATTCGCCTTTATTTCCAGCGAGAACAAGAATCATTTTAGCTCTTTCCATTAGCCATGCGCAGTAGATCATTCTGGGTCTCATAGACGCATGACGCTATCAACTTAATGAAATCTGCATCATTTTTATGTGCTTTTTCAAGAGCGCTTATGTATTCCGACCGTTTAAGCGGCGGGATTATTGCAATAATGTATCCTGCCTGCATAAGCGCCACATTCATTAAAAGTCTGGCCACTCGCCCATTACCGTCAACAAACGGATGAATAAAAACAAACTCTTTATGAAGCTTGGCGGCATAGACAACAGGATGAGTGTCTTTCTTCAAACGGGGCAAATCCTTAATAAATTTCTGCATCATCCCGGGAAGCGCGTCTGGTGTAGGCAAAGGATATTGAGAACCCGTAATAATGGCCTGAACCTTCCGATACACACCGGCATCCTCTTCCTTGATGCGGTGATAAAAAAGAGCGTGTAACTTCTTGATATCTTCTTCCGTTATGGTTTTCCCGGTAGCAAGCGCATACATGTGATCGAACGCATCACTGTGCCCTGTTGCTTCGTAATGATCTCGAAGCGGCTTTCCGGCTATGGTGAGGCCATCCTCGATGACCACTTTTGTTTCCGATATGGTCAGAGAGTTTCCTTCAAGCGCATTGCTTGAATAGGTAAGCCCAATACGAAAATATTCCTTTATCTGATGGTTCATTTCATTGCTAAAGGGACGCAATGCGTTTATTTTTGACTGCGCCTCATCAACCTTACTCAAAATCTCTTTCATATGACCTCCGTCCTTACTGGCTTAAAAGCCAAGAAACTGCTACGAATTGATCTGTTTAAATATTTCACCTATCCAAGCCGGGGCATAACGAATATCGTTAATAAGCTGTTTCTTATCATCAGCCGATAATCTTCTTTTAAGCGAATTAATGACTCGCTCATCAATGTTTCTTTGTTTCATGTAACGTAAAGCCTGAATAACCAAGCCGCTCACCCGCCCGGCAGTCGCCATATTTTT
>Ga0265297_10006869_pt1 | contig 16165 bp, 9 predicted proteins | sample Munlanlwell13791_FD_192502 | JGI IMG/M metagenome (GOLD analysis project Ga0265297, IMG submission 192502) | Leachate microbial communities from a municipal landfill in Southern Ontario, Canada - Leachate well 137-91 | ecosystem: Engineered > Solid waste > Landfill > Unclassified | place... | reverse complement strand
GGGTTACCCCAGAACCTTCAGTAATGAATTACATAGCCTTTTTGGCTTTGGGGGCCTTCTTGACTTTCTTGGCCCCTTTCTTAAACTTCTTGGCTTTGCCGTAACTTGCTTTGGCGCACACTTTTTCCGCCGCGTCTTCGGCCCGGGCAGCAGCCGCTTCAGCCTTGTTGGCGGCAGCGGAAGCGCGAGGTACGGGGACTTTGGCATCTTGTGCGGCCGCTTCAGCCTTTACTACCGACGCGGCTGCCCGATCTGCAGAAGCCTTAGCTTGCTGTGAGTACATAGAGCACTGATCGTAGTACTTTTGGCAGCAGCCAGCACCTCCCAGCACCAGGGCAAAGACCGCGAGGAGAGCCAAGGCATAGCCTTTTCTCATTGCCTTCCTCATCGATTACCCCCTTTCGGAGAGAATTTTTCACTCCCCATTAGCTGATCAAACCCTAGGTGCTACTTCCGCATTTTCTTCATCAGGCAGGCCTCAGCTTTCGCTGCTGCAGCCTCAGCCCGATCAGCCGCGGCCTCAGCTTTATCAGCCGAAGCTTTAGCATCCGCTGCCGCCATTTCGGCGTTCCGAGCCGCGCTGTCCGCCTTAGCAGCCGAAGCGGCCGCCTGGTCGGCGTACATTTTAGCCTCGTCAACGCTCTTCTTGCAGGCGTCGCAGCACCCCATTCCCATGGCGAGAACAAACGCCAAAAGAATGGCCCATGCAAAGCCTTTCCTTACCAAAGCTTTCCTCATCATCTATCCCCCCTTCTCAAAGAGATGGTTAAAGGTAAGTAAGATGCCCACATTTAATAATACTGGGCTACAAATATCAAGAAAAATTATTGCCTCTCGAAATTTTTTTTTCCCATGGGCCATTCAGGCCAGCCCCAGGGTTTTTATTTGGTACAAATATAAGTAGGACCTGATAAAATGCAAGTGCAAAATAGCATATTTGGAATTTTTTTATGGTTTCCGGGCAGATTATCATAAATTTATCGATATTTATGCGCAAATTGTCGCGTTAGTGTTCTCGGGAGGCAAAGGGATTCATCTCCCCCCAGTTTTCTCCCACCCGCAGATCCACCGTCAGGGGCGCCTTGAGCGTGACTGCTCCCTCCATAACCCGGCGCACCACCCGGGCGGTGTCCGCCAATTCAGGCCGGTCCACCTCAAATAAAAGTTCATCATGGAGCTGGAGCAGCATCCGGCCGGACAACCCGGCCTCGCGCAGCGCGGTCTCCACTTCCAGCATAGCCTTCTTGATGATATCCGCGGCCGTCCCCTGGAGCGGGGTATTGATGGCGCTGCGTTCGGCCTCCTGTCGGACGATGCGGTTGCTGCTGTTGATCTGGGGAGTCTGGCGCCGGCGGCCCAAGAGCGTGGTCACCCAGCCCCTTTTCCGGGCCTCCTGCAAGGTTTCCTCCAGATAGGCCTTGACCCGGGAATATTTGGCGAAATAGCGCTGGATGAATTCATTGGCGATGCGGTTGCCCACTCCTAACTGTTTGGCCAGGCCGAAACCGCTCATGCCGTAAATGATGCCGAAATTGACCACCTTGGCCTGGCGGCGCATCTCCGAGGTCACCAACTCCGGATGGATGCCGAACACCACCGCCGCGGTCTGACGGTGGATGTCGATCTGGTCCTGGAAGGCCTTGAGGAGGGTGGGATCTTCAGAGAAGTGGGCCAGGATGCGCAACTCCATCTGGGAATAATCCGCGCTGAGAAAAACCCGGCCCGGATCCGGCACAAAGGCCTGGCGGATCTGCCCCCCCAACTCGCCCCGGACCGGGATATTCTGCAAATTGGGGTCGCGGCTGCTCAACCGGCCGGTGGCCGCCACCGACTGCAGAAACGTGGTATGCACCCGGCCCGTGGCCGGGTTCACCAGCTTCAGGAGGGCATCAACATACGTTGACTTGAGCTTGCCCATGCTCCGGTATTCAAGGACCTTGGCGGCGATGGGACTCTCCTGCGCCAGGCTCTGGAGCACCTCCATGTCGGTGGAATAGGCGGTCTTGCCGCGGGTCTTCTTCTGGGGCGTGAGGTGCATTTTTTCGAACAAGATGCGGCCCAATTGCTGGGGCGACTGGATGAGAAATTCCTCACCCGCCAGCTCATAAATCTCCCGCTCCAATCGCAGCATCGAGGTTTCGAGCTCCTGGCCGAAACGCCGGAGGTAATCCTGGTCCAGGCGGATGCCCCTGGCCTCCATGCGGGCCAGGGTGCTGAGCAGCGGCAGTTCCAGGCCGCGGTACAGATCCCAGAGGCCTTCTACTTCCAGCTCCTTTTTCAGGAGGGGCCAGAGCCTGAGGGCCACTTCTGCCCGGGTGGCCGCGTATTGGCAGGCCAGGTCCGGCGCCAAGGCCGCAGCAGTAGTGGGCCGGCCGGCCAATTCCCGCGGCCCCTGCAGGTTCTCGCCTAGATAGTGGAGCGCGGCATTTTCCAAAGTCTGCTCATAGCGGGCCGGGTTGAGGAGATAGGAGGCCAGGAGGATGTCGCCGGTGATCCCCTGCAACTCCCGGCCAACCCGTTGGCTCAGGATCAGGGCGGCCTTGAGATCAGGTCCCACTTTGCCGGCGGTCGCCTCGGCCCACACCATCGCCAGCTTCTCCCAGATGGCGCGGTTTGACTTCCCCGCCTCCCAGGGGATATATGCGGCCTCCCCCGGACGCCAGGCCACTCCGAGTCCGGCGATCTCGGCCATGACCGGGTGCTGCTCGCCGGTGACGAAGCACAGGCCCATTTCGCCGGCCTCCCGCACGGCCTGGATGACCCGGTCCAGGTCCCCGGGACCCGCCACCAGGGAACACGTCCCCGTGGGCTGGGTGTCAAAGGCTAAGTCTTTGATTAATTTACTGAACTCCAACTCGACAAACAACTGCCGCAAGGCGTCTCGGTCCGGAGGGCCGGGATGGAGGGCGTCCAGGTCCACCTCCAGGGGCACCTGGGTATCGAGTTCGGTCAACCGGCGGCTAAGCCGCGCCTTCTCGGCATGTTCCTCTAATCGGCCCTTCACCGCTTTTTCTTTAATCTCACTGACATGAGCCAGTAAATTTTCCAGGCTGTGGAATCTGGCGATCAACTTGAGCGCGGTTTTCTCCCCGATGCCCGGCACCCCGGGGATATTGTCGCTGGCATCTCCCGCCAGGGCCCGCACCTCTATCAGTTCCTGGGGCGCCAGGCCATATTTCTCCCGGATGGCGGCCGGATCATAGCGCACCTCTTTCATGGGATCCCACATATCCACGCCGTCTTGCACCAGGGGCAAGAGGTCTTTGTCGCCTGAAATGATCTCCACCTCATAACCCTCCTCCCGGGCCCGGCGCACCAGGGTGCCGATGAGGTCATCGGCCTCATAGCCTTCGCGCACCAGGGAGGGCAGGTTCAGGGCGTCGATGATCTTCCGGATGTAGGGCAGCTGGGAGACCAGGGCCTCGGGCATGGGGGGGCGATGCGCCTTGTATTCTTTATATAGGCCGTGGCGGAAGGTGGGGCCTTTGGCGTCGAACACCAGGGCCAGGTGCTGGGGCTGCCGTTCCCGCAGGACCTTGAGGAGCATGGTGGTCACCCCGTAGGCGGCGTTGGTGGGCAGGCCCCGGGAGTTGGACAGGGGCGGCAGGGCATGAAAGGCCCGGTAAAAATAGGAGCTGATGTCAATGAGGTAGAGGACGCGGGGTGCAGTGGCCATCAGGGGTATCCTTTCCCCCCTTATAGCCACTACCGCCGCTGGTGTCAATGAGAAGGATGGCCGGGGCAGCAGACCGGCGGGGGCTCCGACCCTTCCCGAAGCCCCCGGCCCTCTTCCTGAATCTCTGTCTGACTCAGACCCTGGGCTTGGCCCAGATTTCCAGGACGGAAAGCTGCATGAAGCGTTTGGATGCGGCGCTCTTGAGGATGGCCACGGTATCCCAGCCCCGGGCGGTGCCGCCGATGGCCACCACTTCCTCCCCTTCCGGGATGAGGCCGGCGTCCGTCGCCTCCATGACGATCTCGCAGCAGACCTTGAGCCCTTGCCCCAGGCGCCGCAGTGAATTGGCAATGAGCAGGGTCGGGGCGCTGCCCTTGAATTGCTCCGCCAGGCTCGCCTCCAGGGAGTGGGTGAGGATGGTGGCCTTCAGCACCTTGCCGCCGGCCGCGGTGATCGTCTGGTAATGCTCCGGCAGGAATTCATCGATGTTGGGCCCCTTGAAACCGACGGAGTGCCCCACCACCACCAGGTTGACGTCTTTGCCCTGCAACCGCCGGGCGGCCTGGGCTCCGGAATCACCGGTGGTGGAGGCCACTACCAGGTGGCTGAACTTTTCGGCCACGGCCTTTTCCATCAGGTCCAGGCAAGCCGAAGTGTTTTGCGGACCAACGCCCCGGAAATACCATACTTCTCTCTTAATCATCGGTTCACCTCATCAAGATGCAGCCATGGCCAAAAGTTTTTCCTCGGGCCGGGGCGCCTGGCTATTCAAGGCCCAGGCCGCTGAGTACTAGAGGGAAAAAACCGGGCAACGGCTAGATGTGATTGGCCTGATAGACCCCGGCCAGGGGTTAGAAGACCGAGATTACTGTGGACAGGCATACCGCAGGTTCCTTTCCGCCCACCCCTAACCTGTACAAGTAAGAATTGCGTGGCCGATGTCAAGGCGCTTCTGGAGGACGTGATTGAGAGAGGCCGCCGGACGTGAGGCCGGGTCCGGCCGGGGCGCATTCATGTTTTCTGGAGATCTACCGATAAGGACACACGAGTGTAGGACGAAGCCTGAATTCCGGCGCACCCGGGGAGAAATCGATACGATTCCATGAAGCAGATTCCGTTAGATTCAATGGGGAAGCCTGACTCGCCGTGGCGTGGGGTCGAGCCGGCCACCGGACCGGCGGTCCCGGCGCAGCAATGGCACTCCATCGAAGTTTCGGCTTCTCAGCCGGATCAACCGGGGGGCGGTGAAACCCTGGAGCGCAGCTTCAAGGCCCTGACGCAGTACTATCGGCATTCCAGCGTGGGTCAGCGCTGCCTGGGCATCGTTCACCAGATGAATACCCCGATGCAGGTCCTTACCTTCCAGGTGGACCTCCTGGAGCAAAAAAACGAGCAAGAGCTGGCCATTCTTTCCCAATCCCCGCCGGTCAAGGTTGAGAAGCTGGAGAACCTGGCCCGCCATCGGCAGGGGAAGATCCAGCAATTGCGGGAGCAACTCGACCGGCTGCGAAATCATTCCCGGAATATGATGATCCAGGGCGTCCATGAAGAGGCCCTGGAGAAGTTTCACCTTGATCTGAACCAGGTGCTGCGGCAGGAACTGGAACACTATCTGGCCAACCCCTTTTTCAAACACGAGGTCAGCAAAGATTTCCGTTTCCAGGACGGTTTGCCGTTCATCTACGGCCACTATATCGATTTCAGCCAGAGCTTCCGGAACCTCATCGATAATGCCCTGCAAGCCATGGCCGGGATGGAGCGCCGGCGTCTGACGGTCATGACGGCCGCGCAGGACAACTGGCTTCTGGTGCGCGTCGGCGATACCGGGGTGGGCATTCCGCCCCTGGATTTACCCTGGGTCTTCGAGCCCTTCTTCACGACCAAGGCCCTCTCCGGCGGGGAGCACGCCGGCCTGGGGCTGTTCATGGTGCGGCGGCTCCTGGCCCCTTACCGGGCCGAGATTCGGGTGGACAGCATTCCCGGCCAGACCTGGTTGTCCGTCGCGTTCCCGACGGCCTGAGCCGACGGACGGGGGGACGCCCTCCCGGCGAGGAGCAGTCGGGGGTCGGCCGCCATTGTCCAGGGCCTCTGCCGGCCGGGGGGGCGGCAGGCGGTTCAAATTGGTGGTTTGCAGAAAGACCTCCGCGGCCTGGCCGGCCTTGAAATATTGGGCCGCGAGCTTCAGGCGGGCCAGGCGTTCCAAGGGCGCCGGGTGGGAATCGAGGAAGTAGGTGGAAAGAAACGGATCCCGGTCATCCACCGCGGCTACCCGCTCCCACACCGCCGCGCCCTTGTCCAGGTTATATCCGGCTTGATAGGCGTACCAGGCGCCGTACAGGTCGGCTTCCCGCTCCTCGTCCTGGGAAAAGACGCTCACCACCGCGTCCTGGGTCACCTTCCGCACATTGGCGTCCACGCGATAATGCTTCCAATCCAGCAGCCGCCCCAGGGACAGGGTGGTAAACGCGGTGACGGCCTCCCCCAGCATCTGCCCCAGCTCCCGGTGGGCCGCGCCCCGCACTAAATGCCCCAGGATCTGGTGGGCCATCTCATGCCCCACCACCAGGGCCATTTCATCGTCGTTGAGGCAAAAACTCACCAGCCGCTGGGTCAGAATGATTTTCCCCGGCGCCGCATAGGCATTGATCTGGCGGTTCTGGGTCTGGACCAGGATGGCATATTCGGCGGGGAGGCTCTGGGGATAGAGGGTGAGCGTGGACTTTTGTCCGTCCCGCTCCACCAGGAGTTCCACCGGCCCCCGCAGATAGCGTTCCTGGGCTTCCAGGCGGATATGCTTCACGTCGAGCAACATGGCCGTCAGGAGTTCCCCGGGCAACAGATAGGTAATGGCTGCCGTATTGGAACTGCGGGCCCGGGAGGAGCGCCCGGCCGGGGTGCGGAGCCCGGCCAGGGAGAAATTTTGAAAAATTCCCCGGGTGGCCCCAATCGTCGTATCCCAATCCTTCGTCCAGGTGGGCATAGGCCAGTTGTTCACGGCGACGATGACGTCGCCGCGTTTCAGACCGGCATCCCGGGCCGGAGAGGGGTACCAGACCTGCTCTACGGCGATTTTTCCCGTCGCGGTGATCCACCAATTGAAGCCGAGAAAGGGGTAGGTGCGGCCCTGAGTCTGGGGCAGCCAGGGCAGAAGCCGGAGGCAGACCCGGGAAACCCGTTCCCCTGACCAGGACTGGTAAGGATGGCGCTGGGCCGCGGCCAACTGGGCGGCTTCCTCTTCATGGGCTGTGGGGGTCGGCCGGGTCACTTCGGCGCAGCCATGCAAGGCCATAAAACCAAAAGCCAACAGGAAGATTAAGGATAAGGGCGGATGACGGCGATGGCGGATTAACATGATTAACCTGAAGGCCGGGCGCGACCCTGAGGCCCCCTGGATTGGGGATGGCAACATGATCCGCATAGGCGATAAGCCTGTGCCATCAAAAACTCCTGTAGAGGCGGGGTTCCCCGCCCAGAAAAATGAGGAAGTTCATCCAAAGGGCGGGGGGACCCCGCCCCTACAACCAAAGGATCAGCCTGCTTCAGGAGCCCATAGCTTAAAACCGCCAGCGGAACGACGCCCCCGCGGTGAAGAGGCGGTAGTTGTCCACCCATTCCCGAAAATAAAAGGCGTGCACGTCCATGTAAAAGTTCTGGATAAACTCCCATTCCAGGGCTGCCAGGCCTTGAAGGCTCGGACCCCAATTCCCATGCTGGCTAACCGCCTGGGCCGTGCCCTGGAGGATCAGGGTGGGCAGCCGGAAGACTTGCCGGTCGAAATCCACCCCCAGGCCGATGGCGTTGTAGGCCCCGGGGCTGAAATAGGCGTTGTGGCGCTGGGAATACGACGCCAGGAAATAGTGCGGCGTGAATTCCAGGTGCATGCGGGGTTGGCCCACGGCCTGCCAGGTCAGCCCCTGGTAGAGCGTGAGACGCCGGTTCTGATCGGAATAGAAGGCGCCGCCGGCGTTCCCCCGCCAGTTCAGGCCGGGGCGGAACTGGTGATTATACGACAGATCCACCTGGTGATAGGTGGTGACGCTGGCCTCCGTCAGGTTGAGCACCGATTGGTAAAGACGGGGAAAGAGGTAAGCATCCTGGTCAAAGATATCCCGGCGGCTATACCTCAGAGTCGCATCGGTCTTAGCCCACGGCGAAAAACCCAGCTCCAGGCCGCCCAGAAGACGGTTCTGGCTGTCCGTCCTGGTAAAGTCCGCCACGGCCGTGCGGTTGAGGAAAGTGGTTTGAGGCAGGATAGTGCCGACCGTACCTGAAAAAAAACCGGTCAAAAATCCGGGGGTTGTGATCTGCGTCTGTCCCAGTTGCAGGGTATGGAAGTCCGACCTCTTCCAATAGCGCCGCAGAATGAGCTCGGCGCTGAGCTTGAGGCGGTCATCCACCGCCAGGGGCCCGAGAGCCAGGGAGACTTCCGCCCGGCGCAGGCGGCTGGCCGCGTCGGTTCCCTGGGCAAATACCGGGTTCAGCCCCAAATCAAGCCGGCCGTACTTGACGTTCTGGTTGTTCTGGTGGTATTCCCGGTATTCCAGACCCAGTTGGGCAGGTAAGACCCGGGTGATCCAGAAGCCGCCGGCGATCCGGAAAATGACCCCGTGGAGTTTATTGCTGTCGGTGAGATAAAGGGATTCGGGCTGGACGATGGGCAACACGTCCGAGATAAAGGCGGGCAGGTAGTTGCTGAGCCCCAGCCCCCTGGGCTCCCGGTTAAAACTGGAAAATTGCCAGGGTCGCTGCGCCTCTTCGGGACGACGCTCCCCCCGGGAACCGGGGAAGCCCCGGGAGGCCATCTGGGGCCGCATTTGCAGGCGGACGTCCTCCAGTTCATTGAGCAACTCGATGTCCTGGGGCGCGTCTTTCAGGGCCTGGGCATAGTCCTTATAGGCCGAGCCCCAATTACCCTGGCTCCGGGCCTCCCGGGCCTTGGCCACCCTGGCCGCCTGGGAGCCGGGTTTCAGGGCGCTCACCTGCCGGTAAAGGCTGACGGCTTCTTTATCTCCCTTGGCTTCCAAGATTCTGGCCTTTTCCATGAGGAAGTCTTCCGGCGGGATTTTGCCTTCCAGCGGGGCCAGGGTTTGCAGCGCCTCCGGATAGCTCTGTTCGGCCCGGCAGGCCCGGACCAGGAGGAGCACCCCCTGGGAGTAATCCGGGGAATCCGCGGGAATCTTGGCGACCGCGGCCCTAACCCCCTCATATTGGCGGCGCACGAGATAAATTCGGGCCATCTCCAGGGGCGCGCCGGGATTCTTCTGGTCTGCCTCCAGGAGCTTCAGGGTTTGGCCGAAGTTCTTCTGGCCCATCCGGCATTGCAGGAGGAGTTGGGCGATGGATTGATCCTGCGGCCGCAGTTTCTGGGCTTTCTGGTAGTAGCTCGCCGCGGCCGGCTGATTATCCAATTCCATGGCCAGCCAGGCCAGGGCCAGGAGTTCCCCGGGGCTTTTCGGCTGGCGGTGCCGCCGGTACTCCTGGAGGACATGCAGCAGGTAATTGAGTTTGCCCCCCTGCCGCCCCATCTGGCCGGCGAAATAGGCCAGGGCCGCGGTCTGCTCCGGGCCTCCCACCCGGACGCCGGGCAGCCGGTTCATCACCCGGTTCAGGTCCTCATAACGGGGCAGGCGGGGCAAAATGGAGGCCATGATAAGCAGGGAGGCATGATGGTAGCGGTTTTTCCTCAGATTGGCCAGGAGCAAGTCGATGGCCCGGTAAAGGTTGGACATCTCCGTTGAGTGGGCGTAGCAGCGGGCCACCAGGGCCCGTTCCTCCAGGCTCAGGCCGGGCAAGGGTTCCAACTCCTTCTGCGCCAGGGCCAGGGCCTTGGGAAAATCCCGACTGGTGAGATAGGCTTCGATGGCCACTACCCGGACCAACGGGTCCCGGGGTTGGTCCTGGCGCAGGCGGTTCAGGAGTTCCAGGGCTTCGGGGCCCCGCCCCAGGTAAGTCAGGACCCGGGCCTTCTCCAGACGGCCGACGCGATCTCCGGGGACCTTCTTCAGAAAGAGGTCATAGTACTTCAGGGCCTCCGGCAGATTCCCCAGCCAGAGATGGAGATGGGCTTCCTGCCGCAGGAGCTGAGGGTCTTCCGGAGTCGGGCAGTCGCGCAATTCCTGGGCGGCCTGGTCCCAACGCTGGTCCTCGAGCAGGAGACTGATGCGCCGCAGCCTAAGGTTGACGTCATCCTTGATTTTCAGGACTTCGCCGTATTGGTCCAGGGCCTCCCGGCGGTTGTCGGGCTGAAAAGAATAGGCCTCGGCCAGTTGCCTTCTCACCTCGGCATCCTGAGGATTCTGCTCCAGGTAGGCGGAAAAAAAATGCGCCGCCTGGCTCCAATGCTTCTGGTAGAAATGGAGTTGTCCGGAAAATAACAGCACCTTGGGATCGCCCGGGTGCTGCTGGCGGAACGGGGCGATGATTTCCAGCGCGTCCTGATACCGCCTGGCATAGGAATAGGTCAAGGCCGCTTCCCAGCGCATCTCGCCCTTGACGAGCTGCCGGCGCAGGGCCTCATCCCACATGCCGGCAGCGGGGCCAAAGCGGTTTTTCCGGGCATAGAGGCGGGCCAGGTTGATAATGGTTTCCTGGTGGGTGTCCCCCTCCACCCAGGCTTGATGGTATTCTCGCTGGGCCTTGTCGAAATCTCCGATCAGCAGCAGTTCCAGGGCATACCAGCGCCGCAATTCGAAATCGGGCTGCTGGCGCATCAAGGGGGCCAGGACCCCCGCGGCTTCGGCATGTTTCCCTTTTTGAGCCCAGAGCCGGGCCAGGGCCAGGGCGTATTCCTTCTGGCCCCGATGCCGGGCATAGAGCCAGAGGTACTGATCCAAGGCCCGGTCATCGTCACGGGCGGCATCCGCGGCCCGGGCGGCTTCCAGGCGCAACTTGGAATTTTCCGCGCTCTTTTCCAGGAGAAGTTGGTAGATATCGCTGGCCACCCGGTAATCCCGCTGCCAATAATGCAGCAGGGCCAGGAAGTGGAGGGCCTCCCGGTCCTCGGGAAACTCGGCTACTTCCTCTTCCTGGAGCTGAATGGCGTCCTTGTAACGGTCGAGAGAGGCCAACAGCTTGACCAGGACCCGGCGCACACCGGGGTCGCGGTCCAGCCGGTAGAGCTGCCGATAGGAGGCAACCGCCTGGGGATAATATTCCTCGTGGCGGGCGGCAATGGCGGCGGCCGCCGCCAGGACTTTCCGATCATCGGGCTGCTGGGTGAGATACCAGGACAGCACGTCCAGGGCTTCCTTGGGCTGCCCCAGCAGGTCCAGGGCCTGGGCATGAACGATCAAGGCCCCGGGACCGGGATGGCGTTCCATGACCTGTTGGGAGATCTCCAGGGCCGCCTTTACCTGGCCGGCGTCCAGATAAACCCTTCCCAAGAAAATGCCGTACTCCGCATTATTCGGGTCCCGGGCCCAGGCCTTCCGGGCCAACTCCAGGGCCCGGGGCTGGTCGCCCCTGGCCTGAGCTTTCTGGGCGGCGCCGTACAGGGAGCGGGTGGAGCGCCAGAAGTCATGATCCTGATGCCAGGCGATGGCGAAGACCAGACCCAGGAAGAAAATCGGCACGCTCCAGATGACCCAGCGGATCTTGCTAACCATAGACCTGCCTCGGGTCCATAGCGGGATGCCAGGTGGGCCTGGTGACCACGGCCAGCACCAGGTCCCCCAGAATCCAGATAATGAAGGCCGAAAAGATAGCATTGAAGAAGATCAGGCGAGGCTCACTCCATCCCAGACAGAGGGCGATCACCGGCAGACTCACGTGCAGGGCAATGAACCCCAGGTGGGGCGCCAGTTGCCACCATGATCCCGCCCGGACAAAGGGCCGCAGATTATTGACCCGGTAAGCGGGTTTGCGACCCGGGGGAGACAGCAACGCCGCGGCAATGGCCAGGGCATGCACCGGAAACAGGCTGCACAGCATTTTGAACTGCTTTAAAGGTTCCTTGCCCAAGAACAGGTAGCGGAACATCAAGACGGTGGCCAGGAGATAGACTCCCCGGAGGAGCCCATAGGCCAGTTCATCGCCGAGAACGCACGAGTTGCCGCGGCAGTAAACCAGTAGCGGGATGGTGTAAAAGACGGGAAATACCAGCCCGCTGGCCAAATAACTCATCATGACGGTGAGAAAATTGGTCTTCTGCCGCCAGGAGAGACCGGATTTGAACAGGGGGTTGTCCCAAAAGAAGAGGCGCATGGTATCCAGACACCATTGGAAGCGTTGGCGGTAAACCCCGGTCAGGGTCACGGGCGCCAGGCCCCGGGAGAGAGGGTGCGGATAATAGACCCCCTGCCAGCCCCGGCTCACCAGCTCATACGACGAGGTGAAGTCTTCCAGCAGGTTCCAGGTGGCGAATCCCCCCATTTCCTCGAGGGCCCGGCGGCGATACACCACCCCGGAGCCGCACGAGATCACGGCATTGGCGTGATGATTGATCAACTGGATGGTTTCGTAAAAAACCTTATCACTGTTGTAAAAAGGATCGCCTTGGGGCAAAAAGAAGGCCTGCTTGCTCTGGACATAGGCAACCCGCGGCGGCTGAAAAAATCCCACCAGCCGGTCCAGGATTTCGGGCGCCGGCACCTGATCGGCGTCCAGGACCAGGATCAATTCGCCCTGACTGTGGTGCAGGCCGAAATTGAGGTTGCCGCTTTTGGAGTCCTTCAAGGGCAGCCCCTCTGCAGGGCGGGAGAGATAGTGAAATCCCAAGGATCGGGTCAGGGCCGCGACGGCTTCGGAGCCGCCGTCATCGAGAACGTAAACCTCGAGGGGACGATAGGGGATCTGCTTGACCGCGCGGAGAGTGGTCCGGATGATCGAAAGGGGCTCGCCGCAGCACGGCACCAGGAGGTCCACAGCCGGAAGGGTAACGGCCGCCGGGGCTTCAGGGCAATTGTCCCGAGGGCGCCAGATGCTGTAACTTAAAAGACAGAGGAGCAGGTAAGACAGGATTTCCGCGGCAAGAAAACAGCAATCGGGCCAGGCCCGGCTGGTCAGCACCATGCTGCCCAACCACACCAGGTAGGAGAGTCCCACCGCCAGGGCGATCAAAGAAAAGACCTGGGCAAGAAGATGCTTTGGCGGCGCCGCCGCGGCAGGAGATCGCAACGCCTCCGCCGGGTCTGGGGAAGCGGTTTTCCCACACAAACGGGGACCCTCACCCATGGCAAGAATCCCCGCTTACGAGCGCCGGAGGCCGGCCTTAATATTCCATGGGCCGCTTGGGATCATCCACATTCCCTCCCTGGAATGCCCGGTTTAGGTCGGCTAACGAGCCCGGCATGCCATCTCTCCGACCACTGGAATAGATATTAATGTCCATCATTAGACCCATTTTAAATAAAATTCAACATTTTTAAAATTAATTTAGATTTTTTCACAAATTACTTTGAACAATGGGGTAGTGAAAGGAAATTTGGCAGGGTTCCAGCGGGGAGGTATCCGTCTCCCGGAGATTGCCCCGGAGCGGCGGATTGGCTAACGGGGTGGTTTGGTTAGATGTCCCCGCGCAGCCAGGCCCAGGCCAGACCCAGGTACTCGTGCAAGGCGGCTTCGGCCTGGCCGAGGCCGCCAGCACCGGGGAAAAACTGTCCGGGGCTGAGACCTTGAGGGCTGCGGGTCAGATAATCAGTGGGCGCCGGGATGGGGTTAAGGCCGCGTTTTTCGAACAGGGCCATGGCGCGCGGCATATGGGCCGCGGAGGTCACCAGGATGACGCGGTCGGCGCCGATCATTTTAGCAATGATCGCGGCCTCCTCAGCGGTATCCCGGGAAGTTTCCTCCAGCACCAGGTCCTGGGGTTTGACCCCCAGAATCTGGGCGATCCGGGCCATAACGCCGGCTTCGGACACGGGGTCGAAGACCACCCCGCCCGACATCAGCAGCTTGCTTCCCGGCAGGGCCCGGTATAAGCGCACCCCTTCCACCACCCGGCTCAGGGCCGCCCGGCTGATCTGGCTGTTAACCGGCAGGCTGGGGTCCGTGTCATGGCCGCCTCCCAGGACTACGATCCAGATAGGGGAGGTCTGGGGTTGGCGTCCCTCCCGGACAAGCGCCTCGGGGTGCAATAAGGCCGGATAATGGCGTTCCAAAGGCATCAACAGACGCGGGGATAAGAGAGGGGAACCGAACAGGAGCAGGAGTGCGGTCCCCAGGCTGACCACGATCTTCCCGAGCCTTTGCCGCCGGGTGAACCAGAGAAGAAATAACCCGAGGATCAAGATCTCCAAGCCCAGCGATCCAGGGGACAGGAAATTCGCCGCGATTTTTTTCAGGATGAACATAGGCTGGGCCTCCCCCGGCTTTTAGGCATTACTTCCGGGGCGAGCTCGTGGCCCTGCACCCCACCCGCAACGATGGGGTTTGGGAAGTAGTTTTCTGTAGTCAACGCATCACCAAAATAGATTTATAGCGAATGCCAAAAGTTTTTTCCGTTAGGGCACATGCTCAAAAAACCAAAATCCCCCTAACCCCCTTTGGCAAAGGGGGGAACCACAAGGAATTGCTCTAAAAGTACCCCTTTGGCAAAGGGGGATTTGAAGTTTTCCGCAGTAAAGCCTGCGGCCACTCTGAACGACCTCAGTATTACAGGATCGACAACCGCTCGTCGTAGATGAATTCCCGGGTGTGTTTGGCGATTTTGGCCGGGTCGATCTGAATCCGGGCCATGCCGGTTTCGAGGCCGGCCCGGGCCACGGCTTCGGCCACCACCGGCGGCACCCGGAAATCCATGGCTTCGGGCAAAAGATAGCGCGGATTCAGTTTAGCGCCCACCAGGCCGGCGATCGCGTGGGCCGCGGCGATATTCATGGCGTCATTGATGCCCCGGGCCCGGATGTCCAGCGCCCCCCGGAAGATGCCGGGGAACGCCAGGCAGTTGTTCACCTGGTTGGGAAAATCCGACCGTCCGGTGGCCACCACCAATGCCCCGGCCTCCCAGGCCGCGTCGGGATGGATTTCCGGGTCCGGGTTGGCCAGGGCGAAGACGATAGGGTTAGCGGCCATGGCCCGCACCATGTCCGGTTTCAGGACGTTGGGCCCCGACAGGCCGAAGAAGACGTCCGCGCCCCGCAGGGCATCGGCCAGGGAGCCCTGCAGCCGGTCCGGGTTGGTGATGGCCGCCAACTCCTCCTTGATGGGATTCATCCCTTTGCTCCGGCCCTTATAGACAATACCCGTGGTATCGCACACCGTAATGTTTTGAACCCCGGCCTGGATCAGGAGCTTGGTCACGGCAATGGCCGAGGCCCCAGCGCCGTTGAAGACGATCTTGACGTCCTCGATCCGGCGCGCCGCGAGCTGCAAGGCATTGATCAGGGCCGCCAGGCTCACCACCGCGGTGCCGTGCTGGTCGTCGTGAAACACCGGGATATCCAGGCGTTCGCATAATCTTTGCTCGATCTCGAAGCACCGGGGCGAAGAGATATCCTCCAGGTTGATGCCGCCGAAGGCCGGGGCAATGTTTTCCACCAGTTGGACCACCAGGTCCGTGTCCTGGGTGCTGATGCAGATGGGAAAGGCCTCGACCCCGCCGAAGGTTTTGAAAAGCACGGCCTTGCCTTCCATGACCGGCAGGGCCGCCCGGGGGCCGATATTCCCCAGGCCCAGCACCGCGCTGCCGTCCGAGACGATGGCCACCAGGTTGTTCTTGCAGGTGTAGTCGTAGGCTGCCAGGGGCTCGGCCATAATCTTTTTGCAGACCTCATCCACCACGGTGGGGGCATAGAGTCGCCGGTAGATGACTTCGTCCTTGATGGGCACCTTGGCGTAAACCTGGATGCAGCCCTGGTAGCGGCGGTGCAGCTCCAGGGACTCCTGGTCGATGCTGAGTTTGCCGTAATCCTGGCTTTCGGGCGGCAGCCAGGCCAGTTCTCCTTCATAGACATATTTCTCGGTACGCTCGCGGATCGTTTCCGGGGAGATCACCTCAGCTGCGTGACGGGCCACGCCGGTCGTCTGGGCCGCCCGGGCCACCGCCTCGGCCACCACCGGGGAGATGCGCCAGTCCATCTGCCGGGGGATGATGTTGGTGGGAGACAATTGGTCATCCGGGATCATGGCCGCCAGGGCCCGGGCCGCGGCCAGGAACATGTCGATGTTGACCCGCAGGGCCCCTACGTCCAGACACCCCCGGAAGAATCCCGGCGTGATGAGGGAGGACCGGATCTGGTTGGCGCTTTCCGTCTGGCCGGTGGCCACGATGGCCGCGCCGCCGGCCTTGGCTTCGGCCTCGCTGATTTCCGGCTCGGGCAGGGCCAGGGCGAAAACGATCGCGTCCGGAGCCATGCCGGCCACCATCTCCCGGGTGACCAGGCCCTTGGCGGACAGGCCGATGAAGACGTCGGCGCCCTGCATCACGTCAGCCAGTTTTCCTTTGATGTCCTGGGGTTTCACCAGACGGGCGATCTCGGATTTGGCCCAGTTCATGCCTTCCATGCGGTAAACATGGAGGGCGCCGTGGCGGTCGCAGAGCACGATATTGTC
>Ga0265297_10006868_pt1 | contig 16166 bp, 46 predicted proteins | sample Munlanlwell13791_FD_192502 | JGI IMG/M metagenome (GOLD analysis project Ga0265297, IMG submission 192502) | Leachate microbial communities from a municipal landfill in Southern Ontario, Canada - Leachate well 137-91 | ecosystem: Engineered > Solid waste > Landfill > Unclassified | place... | reverse complement strand
TATAGTCTTTCCAATCGTCATTCCACATTACAAGATAATAGTTTATACTTTCTTCCTTCATAAGCCTCCTTTAAATGTCATAAAATGATAGTTTTATCTGTTTTGAATAATTCTGTTCTTCCAATCACTAACTGCACCAACTGGTTGTTTCCTATCTCTTGTTCTTGTTTTGCAATTAGGGCAACGACAAAAATAATTTATATGGTTAGCGCCACCAGTATAATGCCAAATTAAATTTGGCTCGATTCCACATTTACATCTGTTATTCTTGCCAAAATAATAAGCAATAATTCCACCTTTCATATAAACCTCCTAACTAACTGGCCAAAAGTATTCATACACTGGCGTTTCAATCCAACCAAATTGAGAATACCACTCATAATTCTTGTATAACAATGTCCCACGATGCTTAGAATGGAATATTTCATCCCCAAGCCAATCTGGATATTCTACTGGGACATCCTGCTGAATAAAGAAATCTTCAAACCTTTCTAAAAGTGTGTCTTTGTATCCTCTGTCAATCCATTCCTTGCAAACATCTATGCCATATTCAGATAGAGCAACATCATAACCCCTCCACATTTTTACTGCTGGATGATTTTGCCACCCATAATCTTTGTTAGTAATTGCTTGTAGTATCTGTAACGCCTCAACACGTTGTTTACCAAGTCTTTGACGGTCTAAGGCTTTTGCAGTTTTCTGAAAATTTCTATATGGAAGAAATGTTTGCATAGAATCTCCTTATATCATATCTCTTTGCGACCATTCTTGTTGTAGCCAAGTTAACCAACATACTAACTCATCAATGTTATCATATGGCATATAAATATCTTCAAACCCATCTGAGAACATAACTTCTTTACCTTTCATGTTATCATGCACAGTGAACGTATAGTGCTCATTGAATCCTTTTAACCTCAAGTCTTTCATAATAAAATCCTCATTTTATTTCTTCTAATGGGCACAAATTTTCAAACCACTTTGATAATTCCCAACTTATAATTTCCGTCTCAGCATACATGCTATATGCTTTACTGGTTTTATTTATTTTTTGGCAATGATATTGTGCCAATCCGTTTATCTTACAGGTTAAATACATGCATCCAAAGCAAGAATCTTGTATTGTTATAATTTTTCTTTTTGTCATAAAATCCTTCTTTTATTTGTTTAATTGTGTTCCATCATTCTTGTAAGAGCATAATTTTTTCTTATGTCCTTATCCGCCATATTAATATTCATATCAATTTTACCAGCCCTATTCCTATGCCACCAATGCGGCAAATTATTTTCTTCTACAAATAATTTATGTGGCGTTTTGCCATTTACAAAATCATAATAATCATCTGCAAGTTCATGAACTTCTGTTCCAGTTCTTGATCTATAATAATACGTCATTATCACCTCCTAATAAAATTGCTATTTTATCTGTTTTCTTTCACTCTAAAAATTACGCCAAAGTCTTTTATAGCAAATGTATTCCCATCTTCAAAAATAATATCTCCATCCTTATAATCAACAACTTTCCCTTCCATATAAATATATGGAGCAATTGTATATCTAACTGGATAAGCCCAAATTTCAATATCTTTACCTATCAAAAAATATTTTTTCTTCATCGTTTCCTATCTATCTTGGTCGCCAAATTGACGTGCAATTTTAAACAGCCAACTGGGTACATATACTATAAGCGATTAGTTCTCATATCATCTTAGGATTCCGCATCCGCAAGCGTATCGAATAACCAATCTCTTAGCCAGCCTCAAACTCATACAATCGTTCGTTCTACCTTCAAACGTCACCATCATGCTTCATAATTACATGTGTATGTCTGTTTGTTTTATTGTAGTAATAACTCTCGTATGCTGCGTGTTTGAATGTTGCTAATGAAAAACATGAACAAGGAACTCTTGATGTCTGTTAATTCACATTTTCCTAAATATAGTACATATCTGATGACTTCAATAAAATTGCACATTAATTTGACGACCAATTGTATTTGTCATGAAATTATAGTTTTATTTGTTTTTGAAAACAGGGTTTTTAAGAAAATCAAATGGATTTCTACTTTCGAACAAATCGCAGATTTTTACAACAGTCCAAATAATAAATGAACCAATATAGAACGCAATAACACCAGGTAGAAAAATAACACTAAAGATTAATCTGCCCCAAGTAATATATTTTAAAATCTTAAATATATTTTCTTCATTATTATATTGAGAATTTTTTATCCAATCTGATATTGCCCACCCAAAACTTGTAATGTTCCCAAATATATATGCTGCAACTAAATACTCCATGCTTCCTCCTTTTAATTTATCATAAAACAATTATTTTATCATGTTCTTATAAGGATTGCTATAAATAACATTCCTAAAAGAAACCCAAGTGAAAATCCAGCCACAAATTTGTTTAGTATATATTTATCTATCCAATCAGCTAATTTCATTTTTCTCCTTATTTTCTTTTAGTTTTTTTAGGTTTTTCTTCTTTAAAACTTGGGCTTAAAGTGGTGATAATCCTATCATAATTTTCTGCTAAATATTCTGATTCATTTTCTTTTATTTCTTGGTAACAAGTATCTTTATGAAAAAATAAATTTCCATAAATTGGTCTTTCAATAGGAATCATTATCTTTCTATCATCATCTGTTTGTGTGATTTCCTTGCCACATTTAAAACATATCATTTGCCATCCTTATCAGTGTTATAAAATCCTTTGCCCCTGTAGTGAATAAAAGGAATATTCCAAACCCTTTTTAAATTGCTATTGCCACATTTTGGGCAAAGAACTTTTATTTCAGTTAAGTTTGCAATAGTTAATTTGATATCAAATTCTTCTTTACACTTTTCACAAACAAATTCATACGTGGGCATATTGTCTCCTAACTATAATGACATCGTGGGCAAACAGGGTCACCATCTCTATATGAACATCCCATTATATCAAATTTATTGTGGCATTGTCTACATTCCATAATATTCCATGTGTTATTAACAATATCAACTAAATCATTTTCATCTTTCGCACCAAATTCACTTAAAATTTGACTAATTTCTCCTTTACTAAGGTCTTCTTTTTCTTTCATAATTATAATCTCCTCAAAGTATTTCTATATTTTTTACAACGAATAAAATCAGCATTTTATGTTATTTCTTTCATTGATGAAAAACAATCTCTTGTCCAATAATAATCCTGGTGATTATTGCTTTTTGGAAGTTTGCCCCTATATTCACCATATCTGTTTTTTGTTATTATAACCTTTTTGCCAGCATAAAGCTCTACATTTCTTATACTATGGTAATCTTTTGGTATGTATTTATCTATTATACATTCATATTTTTTAGTCATCATAAACCTCGTCAATTATTTCTTCTATATCAACCAAGTCTTCTTCATAAAAACAATATTCTTCTTTAGTATTATCTTTTGGCAAACATCCAAAATATGAATCACATATGCTATTTCTTAAAAATATTTCCTTGCCAATACATTTTTTTATGTGTTCTGGATAATAAGAATTAGTGAGAACATTTTCTCCAATCTTAGCTCTAAATTTTGTCACATCTTTCCTCCTATATGATAAAACCAATATTTTATCTTAATCAAACAACACTGAAACAACAATAATAATTGCCAACAATATAAGTAGCATAAACCTCGTCACACTAATAATAAATCCCCCTCAACAATAAACGACAAATATAACTATAATTTTTCTTCCATAAGTAGAAATGTATCTGTGTTCTCATTCACTCCAACTACACCAACATACCTGTTATCAATTAGTTTCACAAAGTAAGCAGTAAAATCAACATTGAAGAAATCATTTAAACTGCCAATTTCAATATTATCATCAGTGTATTCCCACCCACCATCTAATTGAGAAATTTCAATACTCTTATATGCACCCATGTTTTCTCCTTTGTTATCCATAAATTATTTCTCCAAATAAAGCCGCCTGAATAATTGAATCATAACATTCATCATCAAATTCTTTTGCAATTACTCGTCTTAGAATATCATTATCAATTTTGAAATCAGATTTAAACATGCGTTTGATACCACGTTCTATTGACGAAGAGGATAGTGTGTGTTTATTCTCATCCTCATCTACTATAACCCACTCAAACACCTTATTATGGCTATCTCTAAGGCTACTGATAGTCTCAGACCAATAATCAATAGAACCGCCGTCTAGTGCCTCTGTAAGCAAGTCATAAGCCTCCTCTGAACCTAAATCATAGTCAATTTCAAGCCTCATAACTACTCCTTTCTAATTATAGTATAATTATACTATAAGTTGTTCTGTTTGTCAAGTGAAATTTGAAAATTATTTTTTCTAAAACCAGATAAATTTATGATTTTATTACTTTTATCTGGCAACCTGGAACCCACCACTTATCATGTGGCCACTCTATCCTGTACCATAAAACTCTGTCATCACCAGCACGAGTAATTTCGCCAGTAAAAATTCCCTCCATACCAGGCTTCAATCCCAAATCTGGTTCTGGATTATTATGTATAAGGCGAACACAATCTCCTTTTTTTATTTTCATTTCACCTCCTAAAACATGATAAAAACGTTATTTTATTTGTTTTACATATTTTGCCTGTACACACCAATTAAATGAATCGCCATTTGGAAGAATCCATGTACAATCAACCTCTTTAACAATACGTCCTAAATCGCTGGAATTGCGTATTCTTGTAATAACTCCACGTGGTCTTTTTAGTAATCTTTTCTCAAATATTGATTGGTTATATGTATAAACAACCTCATCTCCCACATTCATGCTGGCTCCTACATAAAATAAGTTAAGCTCGACATTCCCAAAAACAAAAGTGTTCTCACTAAAAACATAGAAAAGGATTCTTTCTTCCATATGCTATAACAAGCATTGGCCAAAATTAAAATCACAGCCCACATAGCCATCCTTATATTTACATCAATAGGTGCTAAACTCATATTATTCTCCTTTTATGTTAATCAATCATCACAATAGTTACGCCAATTCCGCCCATCAATATCGTCCCAATTATTCCAAATATATCTGGGGTTTGTGTTGTCATTAATATACAATTTATAATACAACCAAACATCAATACAATTCCTAACCTTTGATGCCATTTCATAATTTTCTCCTTATAGATATATGATAAAATCATTCTTTTATTATAAAAATCTAACTATTTTTCCATTTTTCTTTATCTTAAAAACTTTTAACTTGTGGTATAGAATTGTTTTTATGTTAACGATTATTTCTAAGATGGTGAACTTATGAGCTATGTTTATTGGCGCAAATTCTCTAAAGTTATCAGAGTAATATTTTTTAGGTTTATCTTGTAACAAAATTACATAACTCATAATCCTCCTTCAAATAAGATAAAATCGTTGTTTTATTTGTTTTTTTGTGGGTAGGGGCTTTCACCCATTTGCTCGCCACTTGTTCCGTCCCCCTCTAAGTATTTTAACTCCTAGTGGCTACGGGATGCGCCGCTGTAATTACGCCTTTACGCTCCACAAAAATTTTTAATCCCTCTCGAAAATAACTCGTTTGAATCCTGAATTTTTTAGGATTGCCTCTAAACTATTCGCAGAACCATCACTAGTTTTCACAACTGCCGTATCATTCACTGGCGAATGTGAGAACCTATCCAAAATTGAAGGTGGTCGAGGCGCTTGTACAGGTCGCTGTACGACTGGCATTTGAGGCGGTGGAACTGGTTGGGTATATTGTCGCCAATCATGCGCTACGGGCTGTGAAACGGGCGCCTGTGGGCGTAGGGTGGCAATCTGGGGCTGTACAGCAACATTATTCCTAACATTAGCCAAAAATTCAACCACTTCTTTGGCCACATCAACGCCAGTGACTTCAATGAACCTATCATAAGATGGAGTTCTGTTTACCTCAAAAATAGTTGGTACAGAATTTTTCATAACCATGTCAACTCCAGCAATAGAAATCCCACAAACCTTAGCGGCTCTTACTGCAATCTGTTTTGCATCGTTTGGTAAATCGCAAGCATTAAAGTCATTTCTAATTCTTGGATTATCACCAAAGCCTCTACTCATAACCCCTAATACTTTATCACCAACTACCAAGATACGATAATTCAAAGAATGTCTGATGTACTCTTGTAGCATATATCTATTTTCGCCAGATTCTTCAACTGATCGCAACTCTGCAATTTTTTCTGCAAAAGAACGAGCACCAATAACTTTAAACACTTGTTCGATTCTGTCACCCTTGCTACCTTTGATAATCAAAGGAAATTCAAAATCTCTTACACCTCCAGTTGATAAATAGTCTAAACTACCATAAAGAGTTTTGGGTACAGAAATTCCAGCCTTGCTTAACACATCCATTTGATATGCTTTGCAAATCTCACTAGGCTTTGCCCCACGCATAATTTCATCAATAACAATCTTGCTATCATCTAATTGGTTAGCGATCAAATTGACCTCTTCCCAACATCCCTTTGAATTTCTAAAGAAATATACATCATAGTAATTTACTGGTTTGTTATTTAAAACCATTCGTCTTGTGACTGTATCAAAATGCATTTGGTTATATGAACACAAATCAAGTTCAATACCCATTCTTGAAGCAGCTCGTTTCAAATCATTAAATTGTTTAGCATGTGCATTATGTCCAAGTACAACAATTTTATTCATATTTTATTTTCCTCTCTAGAGTTGAATTTTATTAATCTGCCCAACTTATATTGATTTTATATTTATATTTAAAATCATTTCTAACGTGATACAAAGTGTTTTGATGGTATTTTAATTCTTTATCAACATCTTCTAATGTAAATATTAGTATGTTTTTATCTTCAATACCATCAACTGATTTAAACCTTTCATTTATCTCATCATATCCAATGAAAGCAGTCTTATTGTTATTGCCAATAACATATCTTTCAACCATATTTTACTCCTTTATTTATGATAAAATCAATGTTTTATCATGTTTCTGAAATTTCTAGCCAATTAGAATAACTAATATAATTTTTCAATGGCGCTGATATATATTTTTCAAATAATGATTCGTGATAATAAGTAGCTGGTTCTGTGTTCTCTATTTGTCTAATAAACTCGCCAAATGGTTGTGAACTATTTCCATTTTCATTATCATGTTCACAATATTCTTCGTTTGGTGCGCCACACCTAGAACATACCTTATCTTTTCCGCTTATCCCGCTGGAACAATATTCACAATTCATCTTTGCTCCTTTCCAAACCAAATAAAATAGCCATTTTATTTGTTTGCCCAAGCAATATCTACCCAAGTGGCTCTGTTATTACCATATTCCATACTGCCACCAACATCAACGTTGATTACTTCTTGTCTAATTTTAGAATTTTCAAGCCACCTCAATTCTCCAGAGACAACCTTTGGAAACCATAAAAATTTTTCAATTGTTCGTTGTAATCCAACTTCATCTTTTAATGGGTCTAAATTTTTTCTCATTTATTCTCCTTTTTAAACCTGATAAAATGACTCTTTTATTTGTTTTCTTTATATAATTTTATATAAGTAATTGGAACGCTCAAACAAAAATTATCGTTCTTGTAATCCCAATTACATACGGCATAAATACCATATGCAAGTCTTTGGATTGTCCCAATTGGTCTTTTGAGCAATCTTTCGTTCTCATCGTATGCATTGTTGTTAACATACATAACCTTGTCTCCTACTCTGAACGCCATTTCACCTCCTATTTATCATTCAATACAACCTCAGAATCCACAAGCAAATAAGATTTGTCAAAGAAATTACTTTTCATTTCTTCTTCTAAAACTAAGGCACAAGTCCCAACATATTCTTTACCAGCACTTGCGCCTAAAAGAATCATAGCAACTTTATCACTATTCGATACTTTAGAAACAAAAAAGTATGCGCTTGAATCAGCAGTTCGTACTGCAAAAGGATAAGTGGTAGGGTATTCAATAGCTTTCTCGTTCTTAGTAATTGTAATGTTCATAATGTTTTCTCCTTTTTATTTTTAAATATGATAAAATTAGTGTTTTATGATAATTCAGATTGTTTCAATTTTCTTATATGATTTGGCGGAACATAAAATACAAAATTATATTCTGTATTTCTTGGTGTAAACCTGCATTTAGCATAGCCAAGAAAAAAATTAAGAAAAACACCTCTTGCCCCATTCAATAATTTTTTATCATCATGAGGTTTATTATAAATATATAAAACCTTATCTCCTTCTACCATACTCCTCCTGATAAAATATTTCTTTTATGACAATTCCTCTGGTTTAGCCAGTCTTATCTCCCACCTTGGGACATACCAAAATAAACCACTTTCCCATTTTACTCCATATCTGCCACTTCCGCCAACATCAATAATTTTTCCAATATAGCCACGTTTTAATTTTTTGTTTGGCTCTTGAGGTTTATTATAAATATAAATAACTTGATCTCCATTTTTAAATCCCATTCATTTTCTCCTTAAATTTTTCATAAGGCATACATCCTCTTTCGCCATTACATTTCAAACATGCCAAAACAATTGGCGATCTTATATGATGTGATTTATACCAATTCCTCTGTTTAGAACCATGAGGATATATGTGTTCAACGGTAGCAGCATCGTCAGGAATCTGTTCATACTGCTTAATGTCACCAGCTCTGTATAAATGCATTAATTTTTTGCACCAATGACAATATGGATTTTGGTTATACAATGTTTCTTTTTCTAGAAAACTATGTCCCATTATCCTCCACAAGAAGAACCGCTCATATCATCAAGTAAAATCATTTCAGTTTCTTTATCCATTTTATTCTCCTTGTCTTATTTTCTTTATGTAGCTTTCTGGCACATTCCATTGAAAAGCATATCCCTTTTCAGTTCTCCAGTTACAATTTACAACTTCAGTCCAGATACTTCCTCTAGGGAAATAATAACCACTAACAGTTCCAACAACATTTTGAAATAATTCCATCCTACCATCAAAAGCTACGTTTCCTATATATTTAACTTTATCTCCAGCTTGAAATTTCATATTCCTCCTTTATGATAAAATCATCATTTTATCTTATTCTTGTCAATGTGCCATTCTCTTCAACTTTTAAAAGTGCATGGTATCCATTTGTTAAGGCCAAATTTTTGTTTACGTAATCTAAGTTATAATATTTGGCTTTATTTACTTTGACCCAATCTGACATGCCATCATAATATAACCCATAATCAGAATCAGATTTTCTAATAATTTTTACGACATATTGATTTATTTTTGGCATAATCCTCCTAACCTGATAAAATGATGCTCTTATCTGTTTTGCACAGATGAAAATGGAATATCAACTAACTTCCCATCATCATTAAATTTCATAAAAACATATCCAAGTCTTTGCACATCATTTTTAGCATACCCAAGTTCTTCTAATGAGCATCGCCTTGCGTTGTTGATTCCAACTCCTCTAGTTGTTCCATATTCATGGCTATAAAAAGCCTTTTCTTTTTTATTCATGCAAATTATGTATTCTTTCTCCATTCAGTTCTCCTTAAAAACATGATAAAAGAGTTGTTTTATGATAATTTTCTAACACTAGAAAAACAGCTTCTTACCCACCAATAGTTTCCAGTGTTGCGGAATAATCTTCCATGATAATCATGCTGTCCTGAACGTTCTTTATAAACATATACTTTTCTTCCAGCATATTTATGAATATTAGTTATGCCCATATAATGATCGCTTATATCTTTTCTTATTATGCCAACATACCATATTTTCACATAACCTCCTTAAAATATGACCAATTCTTTATTTTATGACATTTCTGTTTTAGTTCCATCGTTATTTATTTTAATAAATTTCCAACAAAAATCTCTAGCTGATCCCTTACATGATTCATATTGTCTTTGGTTAAAATGTTCAGCATCATTTATTTTCACATTTCCACAAAAATATGGTTTATCACTATCGTCCATTTTTAATATGTAATACAAATTCACCTCCTTAAACCAGATAAAATTGTTCTTTTATTTATTTATTTATTGTGTTTGTCTTACTTCTTCTAAACTACCATCATCCATAATTCTCATAGCCTTCTAACCATTTCTTATTCCTCCGTAAAGGTTGCTTTCCATTCCACGCTTTGAATACCTAATTGCGTTATTTATTCCACCAGCTTCACTATCTCTATGTCCCCATCCTTGAAAATATTTTCCCTTTTTTATAAAAAAGACATATTTTTCATCCATTCAACCTCCTTTAAACCAGATAAAATCCCAGTTTTATCATGTTATTTCTTCTATTTCTGAAAAACAATTTTCGTCCCAACCAAATCTATATCCAATATTATTCTTTGGAAGTCTACCTCTATATTTATAATCAAGTACCTCGTTACCATCTCTCAAATAAACATATTGACCTCCGTATCTCTCAATATGTTCTATACCACAAAAATTTGTTCCTATATTTTCTCTTATTTTAGCCTTGTACCATTTCATAAAATTTCCTTTCTGGGTGGCTTTTACACCACCCAGTTGTCATAAAATAAGAATTTTATCTGCAATTACCGCACAAGAATGTATTATTTGTACCAGTAATTTCACGACCACATTTAGGACAAATAACATCTCGTCCAACCAAGAAACTTTGGTTCACATGTGATGGTTTGTGCTTGTGAGTAATAACCTTGCCCTCACGACGTTGCAACACATCGTGATATAAACAATGTGATTTATCAACATAACCATTTCTAGTATTTGAACTAATTTTCCAATTGTTTTCAATATTAAGATATGTTGAAATTGTAGCTTCAAGCAAATCCCTAATTTCTTTTGAAATGTCATCTACGTTAGCAGGATATTGCCTACTAAAAATTGCGCTAGAGGTATTTTTGTCAATGTAAACGCATTGACGCCACGACTTATCATTACCTTCAAACTTATAATTCTTTCGTGAATATGGAACATGACGACCATTATATTTGAAAGCAACCAGAGTTGTTTCGTCTAGCAAGATTGATGCGGCTCCTGTTGAATATTCACCACGACCAATTTCTTGGCAACTTGTCCAATCATGGTTGTTCAATGACATAGTAAGATAATCGTAAGGGTCAATGCTGATTGCTAAATGAGCTTTCACGTACCTATTACTAATCATTGTAGCAACTGCATCATCAAACTTCTTATCTTTCAACAAGCCAGCTAAGAATCCAGTTAATTTTTCAGTTGGGCTATACCCTTTAACATACTTGCCAAACAATGAACTATCGCCACAGATATTCTTTTGAAAATGAGCAGCATCAAACCTGTTAATGGTTGCGCAATATTGAGGGAAGTCCATGCACAATTCATCAACCTTTTCTTTCATTTCAGTGTCGCTCATCTCAACATCAATTTTCTTTTCGACCATGAGCTTTTTACCAAATAACAAATAAAATTCATATTTGCCATTCGCCCAAACGTCAAGATATTTATCGACCATCTCGTTTGAAAGTTGATCCATTCTAATTCCGCCGTTACAACCAATAGCCAACAATTTCTTGAACCTAGTCTTATCAACTTTTGCAATCATTTCTTTGATAATAGCAGGGTCTTTTTTATCAACGAAAATTGATAAAGCTGGAGTTGGAACATCGTCAGTTTTAGCTGGCGCTTCACGAATGAAATCAATCATATCAATACTAATGTACCAAATATCATCACCTGACGGTGAACGTTCAATCCACAAATCATCATCGTTGTCATCTGCACGGCCTTCGATGTTCGCGTTAATTTTTTCCATAATCTCTTCAGTAATTACACGAGTTTGCCCACAAAGATAATTCATTTGAGGATTCCAACCGCAACGTAACTTTGAATTCTTTTCTAATGCCTGTGATTGCATGAAACGAACGGTGTCTCCAACTTTGATGCCTTCTAAACGTGAGGGTAAATAAGCCATTTTAAATTGTCTCCTTTTAATTTTTTAATATGATAAAATAGAAATTTCATTTGTTTTTAATCGTAGTAATTTCTTGCGCCACGTCCAATATAATATCCGTCACTATCGTACATATCGTCATCTGGATGTATAATTGGCGGTGGTAATAGCGGTGGAGATGTAGCAGGTGGATTTTTATAATCCATATAAGTATATCCTTTATATCTTTTTGTTACATAAGTAGGAACATAGTCAAAGAAACTCGTACTTGTGTCGCATAGCATATTTGTAACTTTGCTGATTGTATCTTCAAGAATTGTTAAGTTTACATATTCTGCCGTTGTATGTTCATTGAAATATCCCATTGAAACATTTGCAGATGCGACTTCCCATGCTGGAGAAATTATACTAATGTCTGAAAATGTACCCCATGCTTTTTTGAAGCCAAAACTCTGGACATATTTATGGAAATCTATGTTATTACAATTGTAAAATACAACATCATCAGTACCATGCCTATCCAATTCAAGAATGTAATTCACGTCAACTGGGCATAATGGATAATTAAAAACAAATTCATCTGCACCAATTCCGCCAACCTCTTCTCCAGTTGTAAACAAAATATGTGGCCTATATCCTTGCGTAATTAGATGTAAGATGGAATAAACGCCACACCTATCATCACCGCCAATGCCTTCTGGCGCCCAAATTACCTTTTTAGTTTTATCATAAAAAATATCGCTAGGAATTTTCCTATGAACTGTATCCATATGGGCTGTCAACATAATTGGAATTTCACCTTTAGCATAAATATATTTTGGATCAAAATCTATAGTTTTATATAAAGGTAAAATTCTTTTTGAAACATACTTATATAAATCCGCTTCAGTTTTTTGAAAAACATTTCTCATTAAGTTAAAATTCAACTTCATCCTCCTCTTCATCTTCATCCCATTCTTCTTCATCTTCGTATCCTTCGTCACAACGATGACATAAAAAGTGGGTTGTTGCTTCATCATCCATGTCTCCACCACAAGATAAACAATTGTAGTCCTGACCAACAATAAAATGGGGTTTCTCTTTACAGTCTTTGTTAGTGACTTGGCAATGTGTACCAGCGCCTTGCGAAACATCGTGATAAAGAAGTTCGCTCCCGTTTTCATAATATTCTTGGCTATTATTATGTTTGATTCCCCAAACATTCCTAGCTCCTAAATATTCAGAAACTCTCAATTCAATCATTTCACGTAATGCTTTTGCAATACCATCAATTTCATCTGGATATTGTCTACTAAATAAAATTGAAGATGTGTTCCTGTCATAGTAAACACACTGTCGCCATGCTTTGCTATTGCCAAAGAATTCATAGCCATGATAATTGTAAGTTGTATTTTCTCCAGAATATTTATAGCCAATCAAAGTAGTAGGATCAAGGATTAAAGCCAAACAAGCGCTTGCAAATTCTCCTTCACCTAACTTTTGGCAACTTTGCCAACGGTGGTTGTTGAGACTCATTGTTAAATAATCATAAGGGTCAATTGAAATTGCAATTTTAGAAACTATCTTTCTGTTTCCTAAAACATTGGCAAGCGCATCATTTAATTCTTTGTCTTGACAATATTCAGAAACAAATTTGCTCAATTTTTTACCGCGCTTATACATATCTCCACAGTAAGTAGAAAAATTACTCATACAACCATTGATTTCATTTGTGATAAATTCTTGCATATCAAATCGAGATAAAATTGCATAGTGGCGAGGAAATTTTTTATATAATTTTTCTGTCACAAGAGAAGCCATTTCATCTCTGCTCATTTCAAGCTCAACACTTGTTTCAAGCGTTAAATTGCCTCCAAACAATAAATAAAAATCAGATTTGGCACAAGCCCATTTTCTTAGAATTGAATCTAAATCATGTTTGCTCGCGTTGCCACTAGAACCAATTGACATTAGTTTTCTAAATCGCTCATAATCAACTTTAGAAATCATTTCTTGAATAGTTGATTCATCTGTATGTCTAATAATGCTAAAATTAATTTTTGGTTCATTAGCCATATTTCCTGGTTTCTCCTGTTCTGGTTTTTTATAATTCTTAGGTTGTAGCATATCAGTGCCAATTTGCCACATATCATCCATACGGCAAACTGTTCCAGACTTACTACGAAGCGGACTCAACATATCCTCTTTTACTATAATTTCTCTTCCAACAAGGTAATCCATATCTGGTATGTTCCAAGTCCATTTTATATTACCTCTGCGTTCTTCTTTATGCAATTCTTCTAGATCACGAAAAACTAATATATCGCCAACTTTTACATCTTTAAAAATTTCAATATTATAAGAAACATTATTAGAATATGACTCAACTTCTTCTTCCATAAAATTTTCCTTTCTTTATTGTTATTCAATAATTATAATCTGTTATAGATATTAAGTCAAGCGAAATATAAAAATTTCATTTGCCATAAAAGATTCATTTTATGTCATTTCTTTTCTAGAACCATCCTCTAAAACTTTATAAAATTTATAACCAAGCATTTTATATTTTGCCTTGTTCATTTTATATTCAGTTTCACTAAAATGATAAGCATTGTTAATCACTCTTCGCCTGGATTCACCTTTAAAAAGAGCATATCCATTATAAGTTTTAGCAATATAATACATTTTTCTCCTTCCTAATAACTGTGTCTTATTCTCTTACCCTTTTATATCGACACCATCCTGCTTATCTAACGGGGAGCTTGGCAACCCTTAATACGAGTTTTGAAAAGCGCAAGCGCAATTCTCAAGGGTACAGGATATGATAAAATTGCTGTTTTATCTGTTTAGTCTATTGATATAAATTCCTCACCATCTTCAACCTCTACACTTGTTCCTGTTATAGTCGTATCATATCCACGACCAAACACTGGTGTATCTAAAAACTTTTCACCCAGATTTGTTAGTGAGTTGATAAGCTCCCTAACAGTCATTGTGTTTCCAACATTAGGAATATATTTCATATAACTCCTTATGATAAAATTATTATTTTATGATATAATTCCAGCAAATCTAGCATCTTCTTCGCTGATTTCTTTAATTTTATTATTGTCTATATATTTCAAAACACCAATTTTGTTTCCATTATCATCGCTTAAAATAATCTCGATTGGCAAATCTCCATTATTGATATGCCTAGCAAACTTTGTTAATGCACGATTTATAATCCATCTGACTTGTCCTTGCACATCTGCATGGAAAGAATCGTTATCACAATCCATTTCTATTGTAAATTTCATTTGTCCTCCTTATATCATAAAATGGAAATTTCATTTGTTTTTAATAATTTTACGTAATTATCTGGCATATTCCAATGGAATCTTTGTCCATCAATTGTAGTCCAATCCACCATAACCACGTTGTCACACGTTCTATCTCTTCCAGTATAATATCCAGTAACTATCCCAGTGACCTTTTTTAATAAAAGATTTTCTCCCATATATGGAATATTATATACATATTTTACTTCATCGCCTTTTTCAAATTTCATATTAGCTCCTGATAAAATTTATGTTTTATCTACTTTTTTCTTACTTCCATCTTCTTCTATTTTCACAAAAAAATCTGAATCTCTAAGATATTTACTTGATTGTAAAACGTTATTTTTATTGAATCTTGTTCCATTATTTATTCCTTCGTAATCACCTGTTTTTGTGCTGTAATATTTATTTTCATTTGTGTTCAATAATAAGTATATATCATCCATAAAATCTCCTGATAAAATTCATATTTTATTTACTAAGAAAATCTCCAAGCCTTTCTTCAAATTTAGCTTTGAAGTATTGATATTCCAATTTGCCAACATCAGTAAAACATCCATCATAATCATCTCCACCAGCAAGAGACAAAACTTCTTCATAAAGTTCATTGTTACTCATTGATTTTTCTTGTTCAATAATTCTTTCTTTGTTTGAAACAAAAACATTTATCAACCTTTTCATTTCTAAAATTCCATATGCAGTTTCAGAAAATAAACCATCTTCAAAATGATACCATCGCAATGAGTTATCATCATTTTGAATTTTATAAATGTTAATACCGTTATAACTTTCTAAAAATTCTTTGTTACACATATAATCTCCTTTTCTCTAATCTTATATTGCTTAGTATCTCGTATACGTTTTGAACGTATGTTTCCAGCCTGAGAGGGCTAGTTTCCTGACCACTAGAAGAACGAGATATAGTGCCTCATGTACGAATTGAACGTGCGTTACTGCTCTGAGGGA
>Ga0265297_10006867_pt1 | contig 16167 bp, 15 predicted proteins | sample Munlanlwell13791_FD_192502 | JGI IMG/M metagenome (GOLD analysis project Ga0265297, IMG submission 192502) | Leachate microbial communities from a municipal landfill in Southern Ontario, Canada - Leachate well 137-91 | ecosystem: Engineered > Solid waste > Landfill > Unclassified | place... | reverse complement strand
GAACGATTTTTTCCGGCGGGAGATTTTCCTTTTTGATTTTTTCGTTAAAAAGCCAAGGATTGCCGAAAACGGCGCGACCAAGCATAATGCCATCCAAATGATAAAGTTCGGCTTTGATTTTTGCTTCTTCCAGATTTTTGACATCGCCGTTGCCGAACACAAGAAGGCGCGGATTTATTTTTTTAGCGAAAGCGGCGGCTTTTTTTATTTCATTCCAATCGGCCGGATATTTGGAATCGTCTTTCGCAAGACGGCCGTGAAGAGTTAAAGCGGCGATGCCGGTTTTAGCCAAAAATTTTATCCAAGAAGCGGAAATGGTTTTGTTGCCGAGGCGGGTTTTGACGGAAACAGGAAGACGGCCGGAGCTGGAGACGGTAGCCGAAATTATTTTTTCCGCCAAGCTAGGATTATCAATCAAAGCGGCGCCCGCGCCCTGTTTCATAATTTTCTTTTCGGGGCAGCCCATATTGATATCAACGCCATCAAAGCCAAGATCTTTTATTATTTTCACGGCGGCGGGAAAACTTTCAGGATTCGCGCCGAAAATCTGAGCGACAAGAGGACGCTCTTTTTTAACAAAAAAAAGATCCCTTAACAGATTTTTTTTGCCAACAGAAGCGAGGCCATCAGCGGAAACAAACCAAGTAAAAAGGACGGCGGGACGGCCGAATTTTAAAATTGTCTCCCGGAAGGCAGAATCGGTGACATCAGCCATAGGGGCGAGAGAGAAAATCGGTTTTTTAAGTTTTTTCCAAAAACCAAACTTCATAGAGAAAAAATTAAATCAGAAAAATAATTCGGAAAATTTATCCGCAGAAAACACATTTAAAGATATTTATTTTCCATTAAATCTTTTTTCGGCCTCAGACCAGTTTACAAGATTCCACCAAGCAGCAATATAGTCGGATCGACGATTCTGATAGTTCAAATAATAAGAATGCTCCCAAACATCCAAACCAATTATTATTTTAAAACCGGAAGAAACCGGACTATCCTGATTAGGAGTAGAGATAATATCAAGAAAACCATCTTTTTCAACAAGCCAAGCCCAACCGCTGCCAAACTGATTCAAAGCAGCGGAAGAAAACTTTTCTTTGAACAGTTCAAAGCTACCGAAGGAAGAAGCGAGAATATTTTTAAAAGAGAGGGGGGGGTCCCCTCCGCCAGAAGGACTCAAAAAACTCCAAAATAAAGAATGGTGATAGAAACCGCCGCCATTATTTCTTACAGAAAGACGGATGTCTTCAGAGACATTATTAAGATCAATAAGAAGAGTTTCTATCGATTTTTTAAAAAGATCAGGATATTTTTCAAGCGAAGCATTAAGCTTGTCGAGATAAGCTTGATGATGTTTTAAATGATGAATTTCCATAGTGCGAGCATCAAAATTGGGCTCGAGAGAATTGTAATCGTAAGAAAGTTTCGGAAGAATGTATTTTTCCATATTTTTATCAATTAATTTTATAAACAACTTCTTTGTCGGTCGAAAAAACTTTTTCAAAACCGGACAAACTTTCAATGTTTTTAATAAAATTCGGACTGCGGCGATATTCCAAGACAAGATAAGAGGCGCGGAAATCATTTTTTAAAACAGGATAAACATCCTCAACCATTTCTTTAGTGCAACGAATGGAACCGCAAGTGAAAGGCTCCCCCCGATAAGCGATAAAATAATTTTTCCAGAAAAGATTTTCACTGAAAGCATATTGAAAAATCGGGTCCATGCCGCCGATGTAATAATTATCGTCATTCCAAAAAAAGAGATTGGGAAAATTATCCCAATAAGAATTGAAAACAATTTCCCCTTTTTTAGAGTTGTCTTTAAGCCATAAGCTTACTTCTTTGAATTTCTCGGCCGGTTCTGAATTTTCCACGAATAAAGAAACGACATAAAGGCTGCGAGCGGAAAAGACAAGAAGAAAAACGAAAGCAAGAGAAAAAATAGAAGCTTTAAAAGAAAAATGCCAGTTTTCTTTAAAGGAGAAAGAAAAACCAAGGGCCGCAGAAATAACGATAAAGACAGAGAAGAAGTCATTAGAACGCCTGGCCACAAAGAAAGAAAGGAGAAGAAAAATAACAGACAGAAAGATCGAAGATAAAAAAACCGTTTTTTCAGCCGGTTTTATTTTATCGAAAGAGCCGCTATTAAGAATAAATTTAAAAAAGAAAAAAATAACAAGAAGAAAAACAAAGAAGAGAGGAAGAAATTGAAAATAAACGTCGGAAAAAGTCAGAGGAACAAGCTCGCGGCCGAATTTAAGAGGAGCGCCAATTTGTTTAGCAAGAAATAAATCAACAATCTGAATATAGACAAGCTTAAGAGAGCCAAAAGGATTCGGACGAAGGAGAAAACCGAGGCAAGAGCCGAGAAAAACAGAAAGACCACCCAACCAATCAACTTTTTTTTCCTGCCAGAGTTTTATTCCGAAAACAATAAAAAATATCAAAAAAGAAACCCAGAACAAAGAAGCATGGAGAAAGGAAATGAAAAAGGAAACAAAAAAAGCTTTCCCGAAAGATTCATCGGCTAAAAAAAGAAGGAGGAGAGCAAAAAGAGCCAAAGTAAGAGTGTGGGGACGACTCATATTAGCCCGAAAAAGAAAATCGCCAGAAGAAAAGAAAAGAAGAAAAGAGAAAAAGAAGGAGAATTTTACCCGTAAAGATTTAAGAACGAAGAAAAAGGACGAAAAAAGAAAAGCGGAAAAGAAAACAGAAGAAAGACGTATGCCAAAAAAGGGGTCGGAAAAAAAAGAAAAAGGAATGAGAAGAAGATGAAAACCATACCAGATATCGGATTTTAAAGAATTAATGGAAGAAAATTGAACCCAGGGAAAATCAGAAAAAGCGATTCCTTCCGAACGATAAACAAAAGCGTGTTTAAAATGGTAAAGAGAATCGTAATCAAAAATTTTACTATTGGAAAAAACGACCAAACCGGAGAGAAGGAGAAAAAAGAAAAAAACAAGAAAAAGCTCAAAACGTTTATTTTTCAAAAGAAACATACTTTTATAAAAGCATAACAAATCAAAACCGCTCCGACCAGGGTCGGAGCGGTTTTAAAAAAGTTAATTTTCGGACAAGGTTTTAAATTCAGAAACAATCATTTCCCCGTTGTCATCTTTCAAAGGAAGGTCGGTTTCACGAACAAATTTTTTATCGCCATCGTCGGAAAAAATAAGAGCGTAATATCTACTACCGGGCTCAGTTTCTCTTAAAAGCTCAACCGTTTCGTTTTCATGAAAACCTTGTGGAAGCCAAAGAGCGCCTAAGATATTTCCCATTTTTCCATCCGAATCTTCCCGAATAACAATCCAAGAAGGAGCGGAAAGCGAAACGGAGAAGACGGAAACGGAAGCGCCGGAAGATTGATTTTCAACTTTAAGAAGCGAAGAAAAAATTTCTTTATTTATTTCCTGATCTTCTGTTTTTTCTTCCTGATTTAAATTATTGCCGATTTCTTCTTTGTTTTCATAAATAAGCCAATAAGCGCCAAGAATAATAAGAATCAGAAAGATGATGGATAATACCCACCAACCCTTGCCGTTTTTTTCCGAAAAACCATCAATTTCCGGAGAATTGGGAAAATCAAAATTTTCAGCTTCATTTGACCGATTTTCCGCTTTTTCTTCCTTTTCCTCAAAATTATAATTATTAAAATTGTTTTCGCCGTTCATAAACAAAGAGATATTGATTGATAAAAGTGACTTTTATTTGCCAAAATCATAGACCCTTATTTAAAAAAAGAAAAGAGGCAGACAATAAAAAACCCTCGGGAAAACCAAGGGATTGTTTTAGCAGGCGGCAGGATTTGAACCTGAGACCTTCTTCGTTATAGGAGAAAAAAACTCCTTTTTTAGAAGATGCTCTGCCGACTGAGCTACGCCTGCATTTTTTATTTAATCTCGGAAGACAGGACTCGAACCTGCGACCCTCTCGATGTAAATGAGATGCTCTACCAGCTGAGCTACTCCCGAATAAATAATCTAAAGCTACCATCAGGAACTGGAAAACATTATATTCGGGAGCGAAAAAAAGTCAAGAGAAATAGAATTTGACTAAGAGAGCCGCGGTTGCTTAAATTAAAAGCGAACGGGTTTGTGGTATAAAGGTATTATCCGCCCAAGGCGGACAGGCGCACTAAAATTTAAGGCATAGCAATATTGAACGCTCAAAAACGGGTTGTGGTATAAAGGTATTACGCACGCTTCGGGTGCGTGTAATCCGGGTTCAATTCCCGGCAACCCGACAAAGTGTAAATAAAAAAATTATACTTGCATTAAAAAAGTCTTATGATAGGATGTTTTTTAGTTCATAATCAAAAAACAAGGAGAGAAAAATGCAAGAACAAGAATATGAAATTAAGGTGAACGGCAAACCGGTGATCGTTAAGAATGGAAGAGTGACAGAAGGAGGCGAAGGCGCAAAAAGTGGGACCAGTTTTGAAGAAATAAAAAGAGTACTAGGATTAAAAATTGGGGTCGGGCATGAAGTCTCCATCGGCAATAGAAGTTTCCGGAGGGTTTCCGGGGAAGCATTAGAAGAGTATAGAGAAAATGAGAGCGAGAAAAGCGGCAGTATGTGGGTGGGTAACGGTAATTCTGCCTTCGGGCATTGGCATTCTTGAGTTTTAAAAAAATCGCCGGAAGGCGGTTTTATTTTGCACCGGTTGTGCCGAAACCGCCGCGGGAGGATTCGGACATTTTTTTAACTTCTTCCCATTCAATGTTTTCTTTCTTCTCTATAATTCCTTGAGCGACGCGCTCTCCTTTTTCAATAACAACCGGAGAATCGGTGAAGTTGTAATAAGCGGCTTTGATTTCATCTTCTTCGCCGCAATAATCGGAATCAATAATGCCGACGCCGTTTGACAGAATAAGTCCTTTTTTATGAGTGCCGCTTCTTGCAAAAACTTTCAAGGCAAAACCGGCAGGAACTTTTATAATGACATTTAAAGGAACATAGCCGATCGATTTCGGCGCTATTTCGATTTCCAGGCGAGAAGAAAAATCAAAGGCGACAGCGCCTTTTGTTTTATATTCCGGCAAAGGAATAGTTTTGTCCAAGCGTTTAATTAAAACTTTCATAAATTGATTTTTAAAAAATTACATTTAGTATAAAGGAAGAAGTTAAATAATCAAAAAAGGAGAGAGTCGATGGATGAATACCCGCGTTCACTAAATTTTGAGGAATGTTTTTGTCCATGCCACAATAATCCCAAAGCAAAAGAAAAAGAACATGTAACTCCTTGCTGTTTTGTTTGTAAAAAATGCGGAATGAGAGTAAAAGCAGAATATGAGCCAATACATAATGCAAGACATAAAAAGGAGATTGATTTTGATGAAATATAGCACAAAATAATCCCCCGACTTAGGCCGGGGGATTTTTTATCAGAACACTTCCTTTTGGGAAATGCTCCTCTTTTTTGTGAGGAAAAAAGGGAGGATTTTTTGGTTTTTTAAAAAAACTAATATCAACCAATTTTGCTTGTTCACCTATTTTTTTAGGGAAAACAATGAGACAGAGCAGCTTGTCCATACAAATTCTCCTTTCAAATTATGCTATTTTATATAATGCCTGCCTTTTATCTCTTCGTCAACAGCAGCTTCAAAAGCGGCCTGTTTCTTTTTTGAACCAGCCATCAGTTTAGCCAATTCTTTATCGGACAATTTATCCAATTCTTCGGCGCGTTTTTCAAGTATTTTTTTATCATTTTTTTCCGGCGTTTCCATAACTTCATCAAGAAGAGCGTTTAAAATCATGCCGACTTTAGGAGAAGGATCAATTTTTAAAAGCGCCATAATTTCATTGCCATTGATTTTCAGATTTTTGGGAGAAATCGGATCGTGACGGACTTTTTCTATCATATAAAGAAGGTGGCGAAGCTTATAAGGAAAAGCTTTCGGAACGCCGGAGCCGATGCGGTCGGCTTCGCGAAGTTTTAGGAGATCATCCAAATGTTCCAAACCGACGCGGGCAATAAGGCGGCGGACGCCTGAGTCGGTTACTTCGCCAACCGCGTAGTTAAACATATGAAAACGGACGAGATGGCGAACTTTATCAACTATTTTTTTGGAAAAACAAAGGCGGACAAGAGCGGCAGAGGCTATTTTGGCGCCAACGATTTCGTGAGCGTAAAAAGTGGCGTTTTCTCCGGCACCTTTTTTAACGCGAGGTTTGCCGATATCATGCAAGAGAGCGGCGAGGCGAAGCTCCAGATTAAAATCTTTTTTGACGGCATAATCCAAGGAGCGAAGAGAATGCTCAAAAATATCATAAATATGATGTTTATTCTGTGAAACCTTATCCCCTTCCAAGAGTTCAGGCAAGACAAATTCAAGAAGGCCGGCATCTCTTAACAAGACAATTCCTTCCGAAGCGCGAGGAGACATAATCATTTTTTCAAACTCGTCACGGATTCTTTCTTGAGAAATTTTTTTGAGAAGTTTTGAATTTTTCTTTATGGAAGAAAGGGTTTTATTTTCAATAACAAAACCAAGCTCGGCGGAAAGGCGGACGGCGCGAAGGAGGCGGAGAGCGTCTTCTTTAAATCTTTCATCAGGAGAGCCGACAGTGCGGATGATTTTTTTATCCAAATCTTTCAAGCCATCAAAGAGATCAATAAGCTCGCTTTTTTTATCAAGAAGAAGAGCGAGAGCGTTAATGGTGAAATCGCGACGAGAAAGGTCTTCTTCAATGGTTTTGGCGAATTTTATTTCATCCGGATGGCGGGCATCGGTGTATTTTCCTTCCAAGCGGAAAGTGGTGATTTCGATTATTTTAAGACAGGGGTCGCTAGAGCCGCTTTTGACGGCAACAGTGCCGAAATCGTTTTCATAAACAGAATCGGCAAAAATTTTTTGAATTTCTTCCGGTCTGGCATCAGTCGCAACATCCCAATCTTTCGGTTCGCGATTCAAAAGAAGGTCGCGAAGAGAACCGCCGATAAGGTAAGCCTTAAAACCGGCTTGAGAAAGTTTTTCGGAAATTTTTTCTATTTCTTTAGGAAAAATCATTTTATAGAAATTAAATAATTTTACTACCTTGATATTTTAATCGTAAAAATCCTTTTATGCCAAACAGAGAGCGGAAAATAAGAAAATAGACATTATAAAGGCGATTAAAAAAAGAATTTTTATCAATTTTTTCAAAACAGGTGATAGTGTCGATTAAACGCGGATTTTTTATTTTAGAAGAAAACAACAAAGGGATGGCTGTGGCTAAATTAGGTCCAAGAAAGTGCCAAGAGTCATGAAAAGCCAAAAGTCCTCCATTTATCACTTTTGGAAACCATAACTTAAAATCCAATCTGACAAAATTATATTCATGAGCGCCATCAATAAAAATAAAACCAATTTTTTGATTAAAGTTTTTTGCCGCGTTTTCGGAAGTATCTTTTACAGGATTGATGAATTCAGCAATTTCAGCTTTCGTTATATTTTTTTTGAATTCCTCAAAAGTATCGATTTTACCGAATGCTTTTTGATGTTCAGAGGAACCGGTATGCGGATCAACAGCAAAAATTTTAACTTTATTTCCATCTTTAGAACCGTTGCCAAGACAAAGAGTTGATTTACCTTTCCAAGAACCAATTTCCACAATTACATTTTTCGTCTGAATTTTTTTCGCGGTTTTATGCAAAAAAACTCCTTCAGCTTCAGTAAGCCAGCCACCAATGTTTTCTGTTTCTTTATAAAAATCAAACATATACTTATTCAGTAGAACTTCTCTTCGGTGTTCCCGGAGGGAATCTCGCTACTCCCCCGATAATATCGAGGTGCGTTTTAAAAACCCTTGGTTTTTAATTTTTTCCGATACGGAGGGAACCTGGCAACTTTCCCTCCGACCCACCTTTCGTTCGAATCCCTCTTAAAAGCAAATAAATTTGCTTTTTCGGAAACACCCTTCGGTGTTCCCGGAGGGATTCGAACCCCCAATACGTGGTTCGAAGCCACGCGTGATATCCATTTCACCACGGGAACATAAAATCATTAAACAATAAAAAAATCGATGGGGCAAATACCCCATCGATTTTTGAAATTTGTTTTATTGGAACAGTTTCCAAAAAATTGAGAAAACGGAGGCGCCGCCATCCTCACTAGGGGAAGTTGGAGAAGGAGCGGAAGATTCCGGAGTCACAGAAGGCGCGGGAGCAGGAGGAATATAATTTTCTCCACCGCCCGGGGACATAGTTTGGCCACCGGAATTTGGCGCGCCAAACTCACCGGCGCCAGAAGGAGCTTGAAATTGTCCTTGATTTCCCGGGGAAAATTGTATTTCTTTTCTTTCCTGATTCATTATTTCAAAATTATTCATATTGCCGGGAGAGGTTTGATTGCCGGGATAAATCTCCCTTAGCTCATTGCCATTTTTAAGCTCAAGCCCAGGTTGAATATTTTTATAATTAAACCCTTCGTAGTTTGGCATCCCCATTCCCTGCCCTCCTTCATTTTTAAATTCAGGGTTTTCACTTCCAGGCATCATTTCTATTTTATCCCCGGGCGGAATGTTTCCGGAAGGATTTTGGTTAAAAATTCCTTCATTATTTTTTAAAGAGGGATTGCTGCCCGATTCCGGTCTATTCTGAATTTCTCCATCTTCCGGATTCGGCGCAAAATTTTTGAAACATTCTCCGATAGCAGTTCCGGTTTCCTGATTAGGAAGAAAAGAGCCGGATTGGATTTTTTGGAATGTCTCTTCGCCAAGTTTTCCCTTAACGCACTCGGCAACTTCCGAGGGAAAATTCTGAAGCGCTTGACCGTTTTCTGCACGGCTTTGCCTCATCTCTTTCAGATACTCTTCCGAGATAAGACCCTGCTTTTCGGCAAAACCGAAACAAACTTCCCAATTAGCGGAATCAGAACAGAAAGCATCGCATTCTTCTCTATTTTTACAGCCACCGGGACCGGAAGGAACATTTTTTTCAAAACATTCCCTCATTTTTTCGCCAAGCTCGCGAGGCGGAAGAGTTTCGCCAGTTTTCACTTTAGCAAAAGTTTCCGAGCCGACGAGAGATTCAACGCAAGAGACAGCTTCCGCCGGAGCTTTTTCCAAACTTTCTTTCAATTTGGCTTTCCCCTCTTCCATTTTTTTCAATTGTTCTTCGGGAATAAGGCCATATTTTTTGCCGAATTCAAAACAAGTTTGCTGGTTTTCCGGAACAGAACAAAAAGCATTGCACTCCTCTTCACCTTTGCAATTTCCAGGGCCTTTGCCTTTTGTTTTTTTCATCATTTCCGCTTCATCCTGGCTCACAAAGCCGGCTTTTAAAGCAAAGTCGGCGCATTCTTCAGCATGATTTTCATCATCGCAATAGAGATCGCATTCTTCTTTGGTTTTACACCGTCCGGGGGTTTCGCCTGATTTCATAAGAGGCAAAACTTTTTTAGCATCGGCTAAATCTTTATCTTTCAAAAATCCGGCTTTTTCGGCAAAAGCCAGACATTCTTCCATATTTTCAGCCTTGGAACAATAAAGATCACATTCGTTTTCCGTTTTACATTGCCCGGGAGGAACAATGCCGTTTTTAATGGCTTGCTCTATTCTTTTCGCTTCTTCCAAACGAGTTTTATCCATCAGCCCGTTTTTTTCGGCGTAAGAAACGCATTCACTAATACGGTTCAAGTCGGAACAATAAGCTTCGCAAGAAGTTTTATCGGAGCAGCCTCCCGGACCACCACCCTGGGATTTAAGCTCGGATAATTTTTTATTTATTTCCGCTTTTTCTTTGGTGATTAAGCCATGTTTTTCGGCAAAAGAAGAGCAAGCTTCCATATTTTCCGATCTAGCGCAGAAAGATTTGCATTCAGCCTTATTCGCGCAATTGCCGAGTTCCCCGACGGGGTATTCTATATTAAGATTATCTCCCAGGTCTCCTTCCGTTTGCGCGCTTGCAAAAGAAACAATAAATCCCGAAAGAAGCGCGAAAGAGAAGAAAAGCAAAGAGAAAAAAAATCTTCTAAAAAAATATTCAGACATTTTAAAAAGGTTAATAATAATTTTATTCAAAGGGATTTTCGTAAGTTCCAGAAAAAGGATTAGCGGCGCCGGCGGGGTTTAAATTAGGAATGCTTTCCGTGGCGTTTACCGGAGCGACAGTTTTTCCTTCCACGCCAAGATTTTCGGCATTAAGCGCGGGAATATCGGCAGCGGTAGTTTTGTTAAGATTTTCTTCCGGCGCGGGGGATTTTTTGATAGCGGAGTACCAGTAAAAAGCGGCGGCAATTAAAACAAAAATAACAGCCAAGATAAAAGAAATTTTATAGATTTCTTTTTTAGAACCCGCATTGAGCGGATTTTTAAGGTTGGAATTAGAATTATTTTCCATTTTAAATTTAAAATAAAAGACGACCTTGCTTCATTTTTATTATAGCAAGTAATTAAGCAAAGTTTTCCACTAAGTTCAATTTGGTTTGACAAATCTTACTATCCTTACTATATTGGAGAAAGAAAATTTGAGACCGAGGAGGAAAAAATGCTTCAGTTTAGAGAATTAAGAAAAGAAGAACTTCGGGACAGGCTAAAAAAAGAGGGGGTTCTCGCAGAAAAAGATCAAAATGGGCACATTTGTTATGTATTAGACGGTTCTGATTGTAAAAATGAAGAATGCAAAAAAAGAGGCGGGTGTTATTTTTTTATAAGAGATAGTTCAGGAAATTTTTCTCCAGGACATCAGCTTATAGAAAGCGCCATTGCTTGTTCTTTCCAATTTAGATCACTAACGCAAGAAGAAAAGGAGGGATTTAAAGCTTTTATATCATAAATGAAAAAAGTTTTTGCAATTTACTGCTAAAAATAGAGGCCAACAAAATAGTTGGCTTTTTTTATTTCCTACCCAAAAATTTTACTACCAATTTCCGATATTATTGGGATAATTTTAAATCCGCTAATTAGCAGACTTTCGGTTTTAATTTTGCCAACTGGCGAACCTTCGGTTTTTAATTCCGCCAGCTGGCGGATTCCGACACGGAGGGAACCTGGCAACTTTCCCTCCGACCCACCTTTCGTTCGAATCCTACGCGGAAAAAAAGATTTGTCCCCCGTGTAGGATTCGAACCTACGACCTTCTCCTTAAGAGGGAGCAGCTCTACCAACTGAGCTAACGGGGGGATATAATAACTCCGATCAAAATCGGAGCGCTCAAATTTATAGATAAATTTATTTTAAAATTTATATAAATTTGGCGATGACTAAAAAATAAAAACAGCCAATGAAATTCTAAGAGAAAAAAAAAGAAAAAGCAAACAAAACGCATTTATTGCGTGAAGAAAAAAGTTAGTTTAGAATGGGGGGAGAAAAAGAATTTTGAAAACAAAAAAAGGAGAAAAAAGATGGGAGCTTTAATGGCCTTAAGCGTGGGAGAAAGTTATGCCGACGATTTCGAAGGGGATTTATACGGAAACACGTTTTTTCTTCAACATCGCGGCCCGGAATATGGCGGTCTCGCGACAAGAGACGGAAAAGGAGGATTAAAAGTCGAAGTTTGCAAAGGATCTTTCAGGCATAATTTCGAGTATGGAACAGGCAATTTTCGCGGACCCGTAGGAATCGGACATTTAAGCGCGCTTGATCCAGAACCAGTCATCATCGGAACAAATTATTCTTCCACATTTCCAGAAATGGCAATATGTTTTGTGGGAAGAATCAATGAAAAAGAAACGAGAGAAAAGTTGAAAGAGAAAGGGGTAGTGCTTCGAGAAAATGATCATGCGGTTTGTTTGATAGGGATGTTAATCGCTTCAAGCGGCTGGGAAAAAGAAAAAACGGTTGAGGAAAATTTTTTAAAGGGAATAGAAAGAGTAAACGAAGAAACGGAGGGGTCTTTTGCTTTAGCGATATTAACTCAAGAACAAATTTTTATCGCTTGCAGTCCGGATGGACGCCAAACTGTCATCCTCGGGGAAAAAGAAGGAGCAATAGTAGCAACTTCCGAATCAACCGGATTTCGTAATCAAGGTTTTAAAATAAAGAGAGATATGGAAGCCGGAGAGGTAATAACTTTAAAAGACGGAAAAGAGAAAAGAATCGGAATGTTGCCCTTAAAAGGAAGGAGATATGCCGGTCCTTGCGTTTTCAAACTGGTTTATACCGCTGAACCGCCAGCCATCATCCACGGTAAGTTAGCAGCTGATGTTCGTTATAACTTGGGAATTCGCTTAGCGGAAAGAGACGCAAAAGGAGGCTTTATTCCAGATATAGTAGCTCCGGTTTGCGGCTCAGGCTTGCCGGGATCTCTCGGATATTTTAATTATTTCGTAACAATGGCAAATCAAAAGAAAATAGGAACGATCCCGCATTTTGAAATGCCGGTAATAAAATATTCGCATTCTCGGCGCAGTTTTACTCCCGCAGATCCGAAAAGACGACAAGAGGAAGCGCACAAAAAGCAAATCCCAGTACAATCAGCTCGGTATCGCGGGTTAACTGTGGTAGTAGTTGATGATTCGATTGTTACCGGGCTCCAAAGCAAAAGCGATCTAATTCCAAAATTTCTTTCGTGCGGATTTAGGGAAATTCATCTTAGAATCACTTACCCGCAAATCGTATCCGTCTGTCATTTTGGAAAAGCTAAAAAAAAAGAGGATTTAGCCTCTCTTGATGGGGAAAGGATAAGAACGGAAGAAAAAATCGCCGAGATGCTTGGAGCAAATTCCTGTGTTTTTAACAGAATTGAAGACTTAGAATGGGCGGTTGGCATGCCGATCGGGCAGTTTTGTTGCGATTGCACAAAGTTATAAGATTTTACTCCGGCATATTATTTCTTTAATAAGGAGATATGCCGGAGTTTTTTATTACAAAAGCAAAAGAGAACCAATAATAAGAAGGGCAAGGCCGATGATGTTTTTTAGAACAAGGTGTTCGCCTAAAAAGGCGGCAGCGAGAATAATGGCGAAAGCGACGCTTAAGCGGTCTAAAGAAGCGATACCTTTAACCGGACCAAGCTTTAATGCATAAAAATAAAAAAGCCAGGAAAGAGCGCCGGAGACGCCGGCTAAAATAATAAAAAGAAGCGGCCGGCCGGAAATTTGGCTGAAAAGAGAAAACTTTCCAAGAGACAGGGAAACGAAAATAAGAAAAACGGCCATGATGACGGCGCGAATGGTGGTGGCTAAAGTGGAATCAATTCCTTGAATGCCGATTTTGCCGAAGATAGCGACAAGAGAAGCAAAAAGAGCCGAGAGAAGAGCGAAAGAGATCCAAATTAAATTTTCGGACATAAGTTAATTATAGAACAAGTGAAAAAAAAGGAAATTAGAATTCTCTGCCTTTTTCGCCCGGCACTCCTTCTTTGAAGGGGTGTTTTATTTCAGCGCAGTCGGTCACAAGATCGGCTATTTCAATAAAAGAAACGGGAGCGTTTCGGCCGGTGAACATAACGTCCGTTTCTTTGGGAACTTTTTTAACAAAATCAAGAACAGCGGATTCGGAAAGAAGATTCAAAGAAAGAGCATTATTAATTTCATCAAAGACAACAAGTTTATAAATGCCAGAGAGAGCGGCTTTGGAAGCCTTCAAAAAAGTTTCTTCCGCCTTTTTTTTATGCTCCTCAACGGGAAGTTTGTCGCCTAAAATACCGACAAAGCCAAGACCGCCTTTTTCAAAATGAAAATTCTCGCCAAGAGAAGAAAGAATTTTATCCTCTCCGGCCGAGAAAGATTCGCTTTTTATAAATTGCGCAAAAAAAACTTTGCCACCTTGACCCAAAACACGAATCGCTTGTCCGATAGCGGAAGTGGTTTTTCCTTTGCCGTTGCCGGTTAAAATAAGAAGCATAGTTTTGAAATGATTAATCAGAAAATAAGAACTGGATTCCCGCTTTCGCGGGAATGACAGATAGATGTTGTGTTTTGCGGCTTTGAGATTTTTATTGACAAGTATAAAAATGAATGTTATATTATCAAAGATAAAATCTGAACATTACAAGGAGGTGAAAAACGATGAAAGGTGTAAAGATTTTTTCCCAAGAGACTGCGGCGAGCGTTGAGAAAGAAGTTAATGAATGGCTTCGCAAAAATGAAAAAATAGAAATAACTCATATTGCGCAAAGCTGTTCAAGCTCAGGAGAGTTTTATGAAGATCATTCTGGGAACACACGCAGTAAAGTAATCATCTCAATTTTTTACAAAAAACTCTAGTTTATAGAACATTATCCCCCGTAGGTGGTGACCATTTACGGGGGATTTTTTTAATAATTTTTTTACGAACAGCCGCCGGAGGATTCGCCGCATTCAAGGCAGGTTTGGCAAGTGCCGGTTCGAACCATCATTCCGCCGCATTTTTTACAAACAGTGCCGGAAAAGACTTGCCCATTCTTTAGAGGAGAAGAATAAGAAACGGTTCTAATTTCTTCATTCTTCGCTTCTCTAACTTCAGCAACAGCTGGAACAGGAGCGGATTCTTTTGAAACGGAAGCAAGATAAGAAGCGGAAGGAGAAAGACCGAATTCAAAAAGTTCTTCCGGAGAAAGAAAACGAAGAGCGAGATAGCGAAAGATGTAGTCAATAATGCTTGTCGCTATTTTTATTTCAGGATTGTCGGTGAAGCCGGCCGGTTCAAAACGGCTGTGAATAAATTTGTGAGTAAGGTCTTTCAGAGGAACGCCGTATTGAAGCGACATAGAAATCGTGATGGCAAAAGCATCAAGAAGGCCGGAAAGAGTGCTCCCCTGCTTTGCCATTCTAATAAATATCTCTGCCGGAGCGCCGTCTTCATACATACTGTAAGTGAGATAACCTTCATGGCCGGCGATGGAAAATTTGTGAGTTTCGGAAGGCCGGGTTTTCGGCAGACGGCGGCGGAAAGGTTTTGATTCCGGAATGTTTTCTTCCTGTTCGTCTTTCTTTTCTTTAGGTTTGGAAGTATTAAGCGGTTGAGTGGATTTTGAACCATCGCGATAAACGGCAAAAGCTTTAATGCCAAGTTTCCAAGCCATAAGATAAGCGTCATAAATTTCTTCAACAGTGGCGCTGCTATCCATATTGAAAGTTTTAGAAATGGCGCCGGAAATGAAAGGCTGGGCTGCGGCAACCATTTTGACATGGCCGCGCCAAGAGATGGAACGGGAGCCGCCGGCGGGTTTAACAGCGCAATCAAAAATGGAAAGATGTTCTTCTTTCAGAAAAGGCGCGCCTTCAATAGTGTTATTTTTTTCAATAAAAGAAACGATTTCAGCGGCTTCGATTTCCGAATAATTAAGATTGAGAAGAGCGTTTTTTACGCCTTGATTGACAAGCTTCATCCAGCCGCCGCCAACCAATTGTTTCATTTTGACGAGCGAGAATTCCGGCTCAATGCCGGTCGTGTCGCAATCCATCATGAAGGAAATAGTGCCGGTCGGAGCAAGAACAGAAACTTGCGAGTTGCGGAAGCCGTTCTTTTTTCCTGATTCCAAAGCTTCATCCCAAACTTTGAGAGCTTCCAAAGAAAGATTGGAATCGTTTAAAAGAGAAACATTAACGCGACGGGAAGCGTCGCGGTGTTTTTCGATAACATTAAGCATAGCTTCTTTATTTTTTTCATAACCAGAAAAAGGACCGACAAGAGCGGAAATTTCAGCGGAAAAACGATAAGCTTCGCCGGTTAAAAGAGAAGTGACGGAAGCGACGAAAGCGCGGCCTTCTTCGGAATCATAAGCCAAACCCTTAGACATCAAGGCGGCGCCGATATTGGCGTAACCTAAACCAAGCTGACGGAAATTTTTAGCGTTCTCGGTTATTTTTTCCGTCGGATAGCTCGAGTGGCCGACAATAATTTCCTGCGCCAAAATAAAGACATCGACAGCATGCTTAAATTCTTTAACTTTAAAACTGCCGTCGTCTTCCAAAAATTTCATAATATTCAAAGAAGCGAGATTGCAAGCGGAATCATCAAGATGCATATATTCGGAACAAGGATTGGAAGCGTTGATGCGGCCGGAGACGGGGCAAGTGTGCCAATCGTTGATGGTGGTGTCAAACTGAACGCCTGGATCGCCGCAAGCCCAGGCGGCTTTCGCGATTTCCGTTAAAACATCCTTGGCTTTGTGAGTTTCTGCCGCTCCCCCGCCATTCACAAATTCCGTTTGCCAATCACCATCTTTTTCAACTTTTTTCATAAAGTCATCAGAAAGACGGACGGAATTATTAGCATTTTGAAACTGGATAGAATACCAAGCTTCATTATTCAAATCGG
>Ga0265297_10006866_pt1 | contig 16173 bp, 8 predicted proteins | sample Munlanlwell13791_FD_192502 | JGI IMG/M metagenome (GOLD analysis project Ga0265297, IMG submission 192502) | Leachate microbial communities from a municipal landfill in Southern Ontario, Canada - Leachate well 137-91 | ecosystem: Engineered > Solid waste > Landfill > Unclassified | place... | reverse complement strand
AATCGTCTAAAAGTTGGCGCTGGAAAGAGCCGAGACCATCGCCATAGAAAATATAAACCTGAGCGTGTTGGTCCATCAAGAGCAAATCAGGATTATCATCACCATCGAAATCAGCGCTGAAGAGATCAGCAATCTGGCCATCTATGCCTAAATCCAGACGTTGACGCTGCCATGTCTGTTCGCTATTAGTATAAAGAAATAAATCGCCTTCTTGGGTTAATAAAACCAAATCAGGGTAATGCCTCTTGCGAGCATCATCTCTGACAAAGTCGCCAACCACAGCCTTGGCTATTTTCTCCTTAACAAAAAGAATTTCTTTTTTCTTTTTGAAACCTTCTCTAGCTTTGGCCGCCTCGTATAGATAGACATTTTGTTCGGTCAAAACGGCCAAGTCGTCCAAACCATCGAAGTTATAATCTGCCGACAGTAAAGCAACTGGGTCGTCGTCCAGCAGATCAATCCGCTGCCCCGCGCTTAAATCAAAACTAGCATCGTTATTGGCTAATGGCAAAGACAAAGTGGGATCACCTAGTAATATCTCGTTGAGAGCGGGATAAAGGCTAGTCGCTTCGCCAAAAGTCACATCTCCTTGAGCAAAATCATGCACGATCTGCTGGTCACTGCCATAAAAACCGACTTTTTGGTTAGTCAGAGCATCATCAGTAGTGGTTAACTTAGGAGTTAGGTTTTGGTGAGAGCTAGTCAGACTTATCGCTGCTTGCGTCTTGCCGTAGAAGATCAGGTCGGCGGCTAAATTGTAGCTGGTAGATTGGTCGCCAAAAGCCCCACCCAGCAAAACGGCGGTCAGAGCATTAGCTTTGGTCTGCCGTAAAGTCTCGCCGCCAATTGTCCGACCAGATGACAAGCGCAAGGCTTTGGTCTGCACACCTTCCATTTCGGCCCACAGATAAATGGGACCTTCTTTCTCAGTAGTGGTCAGATAAAAAGTACCTTGCCCGGAAACAATCGGCAGAGACAACTGTCTGGCTTTTTCTCCTTCTTCTGTTAGCGACATCTCACCATAAACTTGGTTATCGGCTGCCAATACTTTTATTTGTGCTGTCGCGTCGGCATTAGCTAATTTCCCCTGCTGGTCTAGCAATTTGACGGTGATCGCTATTTTGTCACCACCAGCGGTAAGGACCGTGCGCTTTGGTTGCCAAACCAGATAGGCAGGAGGCTGAACAACTGGTTGTTCGTCCGCTACTTGGTCAGTCGGCGATTCTATATTGTTTTCATTAAAGCGCTGGATATCCGGATCAACAAAATTGCCATTAGCGTCTTCAAATTGGTCGGGCAGCCAGTCTTTATCTTGGTCGGTGAAGTAACATTCTGCTCCACAGACATCTTTTTCTTCAATCTTCGGATCAGCAAACTTGCGCAGAGAATTAACTATTTCTTCAATCCAAGAAAAGAAATCAACTTCCGGCTTCTCTCCAATAGAAAAACCGGTTTTTTCCACTTGCTCCTGCGTTGTTATTACCGATGGAGTTTGATCCTGGTCACTTTCTCCAGACAATTCATCAATAATCTGGCGATTGATTTCTTCCTCAGCGGGGGCGACCAGATCACGGGCGAAATTAAAAGAAAAACTGTCGGCATCCCCATTATCAACAAAATAAAGCATTTCGTAGTTGCTCACATCTTCCATGCCAAACTTATCACCTGAAGCACCCAGCGCGTCCAAGAAAACCTTGCGATGTTTCTCGTTGAGATCCAAGCTAAGCCAACCAATTGCTTTTTCTAGCCCCTGCTTATCTTCCTCCGTTAAACTCAAGAAATCGGCCGAAACAAGAGAATGCGTCTGATAGGGATAGTTGCCGATTCTCCCGATATCCTGCGAGATAAACTTGTCATCGCTGCAGTTTTCGGTAAGCTCGTCGCAGCTATCGCACATCCGTGTCCTGGTGATACCAACCGCGTCACCACCGCTTTCATATTTCTCTGTGCTGTAAAAGAATTCGGGGAAATTATTGATGTTTTGCGAGTTATAATTATAAGGAGCGCGACAACCATTACCCATAGCCACCCCCTCAAAAGCATCAACAAGTTTATTATTCAAATCCTTCTTTACCTGCTCACGATCTTCTTCACTAAAGTTTGGGTAAGCCTGCAAAAAATCGTAGCCATAGCGCCAGCGTGCATCTTCCGGATATTCTGCTCCATTAAGTTTTTGCTTGAAGTAATTCAGCATCTCCCCCTCTAGCTCACTAAACCGTTTTTTGAAATCAGCCACCTCAGTAGCCGACATGCTATCAATCCGATAGCCATAAATTCGCCGGCGCAAATAGCCCTCAAACGCACCGAGGTTATGCAAATAGACATCCCTCTGCAAAAGGTCGCTTTGTTCTTTTGAGTAAGCGTCAATCTGATCGGCAGAGTCTAAATCAAAGAAATTGGGGTAAACAATCACTCTTTCTTGATCGCCGCCATCCTGAAAACTGATGCGCCGCGGGTTATCAACCGGTATATCTTGCGGCGGATAGCTGGAAGCTTCTTGGGCGGAAATGGTCTGCAGCGTCGGCTCTACTCTTTCGATTACAGAAGAAACATACTTATAGTTACTGCTTAGGTTGATATTGGTAGTCGGGACAAAAGAAGAAATAGGTTTGGTCTGCAAACAATCCAAAAAAGAGAAATCCTTGTCATTTTCTCTGGCACCAATGAGATCAAATATCGGTTTGGCAGCATTTTGAGGCGAACAGAATTGCGGCTGGTGCATATTAAGCGCGCAGCAGCCACCATAAGGATTGCAAGCAGTGGCCGGATTACCAGCTGTAGCTGGGTCAAAAGTACGGTTGGCTTCCACCGCTGACGATATGCGAGCAGCGTCGCTAAACGGTGTGCCGCGCTGTAAAGAGCACTGGCTGGCATTTTCTATCTCGTTGGGCTTATAGCCGTTGAGAAAATACTGGACAGTCTGATATTCGCCAGTTTCAACATTCTGTTGGACGCTATAGCCGTTGATTAGTCGCACCGGCTTTTGCAGGCCATTTTCACCTTTCACTAAATCGCTAATCTTTCCCTCCATCTTATCGTTGATCTTTTTGATATACAGCTGCGCCCAGCGGTCTCGCTCCGTAATTAATATCGGCAGGGTATCTAGATCATTTTCTGTAAAACGCCCTGTATTGGTCACATTTTCCGTCAGGGTGGACAGATATTGGCGCCCCAATACATCCAGATATTCCTTGAGAGCGTCTTTGATCAAGCGCTTGGTATAAAGATCGGGGATATCAAACTCCACTCCTGGCATAATCTGCCGCAACAAATCTTGAGCATTATCATCAGTGGCACTACCGGTATTAACATCTACATTAGCAGCTGGCGTCGGCTCAAGCAAAGAACCGAAGTCTGCCGTTGTATCAAATGTGCCATCACCATCAAAATCAAACTCTAACTTCTGGGACAACTGTTGCTGCAGGGCTTGTAAATACTTTTCTTGTTCGGCCAAAACCACCTTAAGAAAATGCTTATTGTAGCGCTGATAAACCAGATCATCCAGATGGCTCAAATAAAGTTTGTAAAAAGCTAGATTTTCCAAAATAACCGCTTTTTCTTCATTAAATGGGTCTACATAAAAGATTTTTTTAGCGAAGTCCTGCCCCTCTATCTTACCGGTAGTACCGTATTCATGATTGTCGTCAAAAAACTTAGTCAAAAGAGCTAAAGGATCTTCCGCACCCCGCGGCGCCCTGATCACCCCATGCCAAATCTCCGGCTGTGGCCTTGTTACTTCTTTATTATAGATAAATATATTATCTGACTCGGAATAAGAAAAAGCCGGGTCAACAAAATCCGTATAGGGATATAAAGTGACGAATTCTGCTGTGTCTCGACGGCCGAGCGGCAAGGCCAGATCGCCGATCAAAACCACACCTTGCAGCTGGTTGCGATAATAATAATCGGCTACATTATTGGCTATTTTGTTCGCTGGGAAATTATCTTTATTCAAGGGGACAATGACCGATCTGGTATATGGCAATTTTTTCTGGATATCCTCCGCGTAGCGCTTAATTTGATTTTTTAGCTGATCATTGCTGTAAATGGAATCTTCCACCAAAATAAGCACATCGCCAATTATGGTTTCTGGCTCATTGGCAGTCGCTCGGTTGCGAGTAGTAACATACAAAAACAGCATCACCACAACAAGTAGCACTGCTACACCGCGAATCAAGGTTTTTGTGCTTTTCTTTAACATATAATCAACTTCTTTTTCTAGGAAATTATAGCAAAAAAGCCCCCTTTAACTAAGGATTTATGCAACAATGTCGCCATTTGGGCTTTACCATCATTGGTTTTTGTTTTTCTATTTCTTTTTTGCTTCACCTCATTATAACATAATATAAATATGTGTAAAGCAAAAGGGCCGCATTTTCTGCGGCTCCTTTTCTTTTCACGATCATCAACGCAAACGCTAGCTAGCCGGTGGCCATAGCTGGAACTTTATCCTCATCCTCCACTTTAATGTGCCACCCAATAAGGGTGACTATCCCGTCCCAGCCAATATACTCTTTGCGGGGATAATCCCCATTTTTAGAAACCAGAGTAAGAGACTGCCCCGATTGCGGAGGGAACAAAGAATTTTGCAAGCAGATAATCACCTGCTCTCTGACAAAATCCTTGAACTCTCCTATCGCCCCCGGGATACCGGAAAAAGTCTTGGTGGTATAAGAAACCACCACCAAAAAACAGTTAGTCTGCCCATCCCGGCAGACTTCGCCTTTTACACACAAAGACATATTACCACCTCTTTGTTTGAGTTTTGGTTGTTTTAGTTTCAACTAGCGCTTTTGCAATGATCTTTTTCCTCCCTTTTTCTTGTTAAACTGAAGTGTAGTACCAAGAGAAAACAAAGTCAAGAAAATTAGCTAATTTAATTCAAAATAGCTGGACTGAACAAAAAATTTGTTCTACTGTTTACTTAGCCGGCCAACTCCTTTATTATAAGGTAAGCTATCTCAAAAGTCCCTGTAGTTCAAGGGATAGAACAAGGGTTTCCTAAACCCTAGATCCAGGTTCGAGTCCTGGCAGGGATACCAATTGCGCCGTAGGCACACTATGGTCTAGATTCTAGATTCTGAAATTCAGAAAAGAGCAGACGAAAACTTTCCCCATTCGGATTATCTTTTTGGTCTAGAGCCAATATAGTTACACGTCACAATTTCTCGTTGCTGGGGAAATCAAGATATTTGTGAAGTAATTTCTTTATTTCCTTGATTTTCGCTGGCTCTGCATATTCACTAATATACAGATCCCAATCTTTATCTTGTTTTAATTCTAACCAATTATTCTCAAAAATTTTTCTTGCTCCTTGCATAAGAGATAAGCCAAGATTGTCGTATATATCTTCAATACTATGAGCAAGATAATAAATAATGCTACGCTGAAAAGTAGTTGTATCTAATCGTTCTTGATAATTTTCTATACTATACTTCGGGTAGCAAGCATCTAAAACCATTTTAGGTATTTCCCACAGCGGCATTAGAAGTTTGATATCACCAAACCGTCTTACTGGGAAAGCCAAGGGCTTATACCCGTTTATTAGGGAAAACAATAGTTCGGCTAAAACATCTTCCCTATTAAAACCAAGGCAATATTCACTTGTCTTGTACTTGCGACATAACTTTCTTGCTATAAGTGATATAAGGTAAGTTGCAAAAAAATGACTCGTGTTTTCTCCAAAGTTTTGGCCAAATTCTGTGTAAAAATCTTTTAAACCACCATGCATTCTCAATAAAGTCTCAATCTCTTGATTCTGAAAGATAAAATGTTGAACACCGTTTTCTCTACACAATTCTATCGCCCTTTTTGCAGCAGAACCTGGCCATATTGGTTCAAAAACAAGTGTAAAACATATTAGTTCTTTCTTTTTATCGCTACTTGTTAACGCTTTTTTTAAGCTTCTTACTAAAGTATTACTATCTCCACCACCAGATATACCGGCAATTATTTTCTTGTTATTATTACTATATTTTTTAATAAATTCAGAAACCTTGCTTTCAACAAGTTCTCGCGCCGTATCAGCATTTAATTCATAAATTGTTTCTGTGCATTCTTTCTCGCTAAAATTTAAATCATGCAAAACCATAGTAGGACTTTCTACTTCCCGACAAAAAGTCTTTTGCGGCAAAACTTGCCGCAAATCCGTATTTCGAATACACTGTAATATTATCTCAACACTATTTGATAAATCGACCAAACGAATGTTTAAGGGGATTGGCTTTAGGTGACCCGCCTTATTAATAGTATAACCCTGAAATAAATTTGTTGGGATACGCTCTACTCGCAGAATTTCTTCTAATGTTAAGCTATCTAACGCATTTATAGTTATTTCCTGATTTGTCGTTTTAATTTTAACACTACGAAACATATAAGAACTGTTTAATTTAAATTAAGCTAACTCCGTTTTTTACAAAATAGTCCCTTAAAGTTAGATATGGGCTGATAATGCCGATGTACAAATAACATGCTCAATCTTTGACAAAGTAAGACGGTCTAATCCTTTTTCAGAAAGAGATTTGGTCAGACTTGATAAATTTTCTTTCCCTCTTTTGTTTCTTTCTCTGCGCTCTTTATTAATCGGGTAGCGATAGTTTAATCTTCCATCAGGGAACGTAAAAACTTGTGATCCAAGAACAGTTGTTTGCATATTTTTAACGGTTAAATTATTAGTAATATTACTGATTACATGATAGTATAAGTTATACTTACCTGTCAAGCAACAAGGCTGTCCTAAGCAATCAAAGCTTGATTATATAGAGAATTATTTAATATATAGTAACCAATATATTAAACACTAAAGAGAAATTTTATATCATGAAAAAACTTAACACACAACCACCATCGGGAACTAGAGACTTTTTGCCAGAAGATGTTAAAAATCGTGAGCTATTTTTCGACATAATCAAACAGGTTTTTGAAAATTTCGGATTTTTGCCAATTGATACTCCCGCCTTCGAGCGCATTGAAAGTCTCATGGGTAAATACGGTGAGGAAGGGGAGAAACTAATTTTTAAGATATTAAAACGTGGCGAGCAAGCAAGAAGAGATGAGGCAGATCTCGCATTACGCTATGATCTTACTGTTCCGTTGGCACGCTTCTTCACTCAACATCAAAATCAACTCCCCTATCCTTTCCATCGTTATCAAATCAGTCCTGTGTGGCGTGCCGATCGCCCCAATAAAGGACGTTTTCGCGAATTTTATCAATGTGATATTGATATAATTGGGAGTTCTTCGCTTTTGGCAGAAGCCGAAATAATCACCGCTTTAGCTAAATCTCTTTCCCGTCTTGGTTTGCCAGGGTATGTTATAAGACTCAATTCTCGCAAAGTATTAATGGGGCTTCTCGATGTTTACGGTGTCCCGTTAGGTCTTAGAAAAGACACGCTGACTACTCTTGATAAGCTTGATAAGATTGGCGTTATGAGCGTTGTTCAAGAGTTGAGAAACCAAAAACTTCCAAAAACAGTCATCAGTCAAATAAACAATGATCTTTTAGAAAAAAATAAAGAAAAGCTAAGAAATACGATTAGTGTTTCACGCATTGGCCAAGATGGTCTTAAAGAAGTGGATGAAGTGATGTCACTGGTCGCACCATTACTAGCAGACGGAGAGATTGAGTTCTCTCCATTCTTGGCACGTGGTCTTGACTACTACACTGGTTCAATCTTTGAGATTTACTTAAAAGGAGTGACCGGGGCAGTTGCTTCTGGAGGCCGCTATGATAATCTCGTTAGCATGTTTACGGGAAAACAAACCCCAGCGTGTGGCGGTTCACTTGGTATTGACCGCATTCTTTCAACACTGAAAGTGGATAACCAAAACCAGAAACATGTTTTAAGACCGCAGGTATTTGTTACTATCTGGGACAGTACTTCGCGAGCAGAAGCGCTATGTATTGCAAATGAGTTAAGAAACGAAGGGATTATTACCGAGATATCTCTTAAAGAGGGAGATATCAGCAATCAGATTCGTTTTGCCTCAAAGCACGGTACTCTATACTGTCTTTTTTATGGCCCCGATGAACAAATAAAAAAAGGTGTAACGCTTAAAAATCTTTTAACCGGCGAACAAATAAGTGTAAAGCGCGAACGAATTGCGCAAATCATCAAAACCCTTATTCAAAAACAATAATATAGGGTTTAAAAAAATAAAGACTAAAAAAGAATCACTATATATCAATCCAAAACTCTTATAACTCAATTCGTCTCGGCGAATTACTACTGCTCAACTGCTTCACTGTTTGCTATTTCTCCACCTGCGCAAAACCAGTTTCCAAACCAAAAATGAAACTACCAAGACGACTAGAATAAACAGCCAGAAATCCCAGCGCAAAAATGTGCCAGCAGTAAAGACATTGGCGGCCAGCTGACTACTTTTGGCTGGCAGGTCCAAAGCATTGCCGTAAGCAGCCTTATCTTGAATAGTAAGCGACAAAAGGTATAAAGACATTTTGTTTTTTATGTTATACAAGGCTATTATAATACCTGATGAGCAAAATTACTATACTGACCGCTTCTTTTGGCACCGGCCACCGCACCGCCGCCTTAAATCTGCAAAAAATCCTCGGTGAAGAAAGCACCGAAGTTTTAGATTGGCCCAAGCTAGCTTTTCCCCTTTTAAACAAGCTGGTCAAATTTTGCTATCTGCTTTCTGTCCGCCGTTTCCCCAATCTGTACGGATTTTTATATAAAATAACTGACAGTAAAAAAATCAACGCCGCTGTGGCCAAAAAGATGTCCAGTCGCCGTATCCCTATCTCCAAAGAAAGCAAACTACTGATCACCACCTATCCCCTGCCTATTAAGCTCAGTAAAAGCCTGAAGCTGCTGACTGTTATTACTGACTTTTGGTATGTGCATGCTATGTGGCTGCTCAATCCCGAAAGCTATTATCTGGTAATGGACGAGAAAACCAAAGAAAACCTGATCAAAAGAGGCGTCGCTGCTGAGAAAATCACCGTCAGCCATTTCCCCTTGGACCCGCTTTCTTTTCGAGTAAAATCCAAGACACACAAGAAAATCCAGATCACATGGGTACTTGATGTCGGTGCCCAACCAGCCGTCCGCGCCCTGCAAATTCAAAAAACCCTTAAGCATTTTCCTGACCTAGAATTTCACATAGTCACTGGCCGCAATACCTATCTGTACAAATTGCTGCAAAAGCAGCAGCTGACCAATCTAAAACTCTATAGCTGGGTCGATAATATGCCAGAGATGTTAGTAAGCAGTGATATCAACATTATCAAGTCCGGCGGCGCTATGGTTTCCGAGGCTTTGGCTGCCAAAAAACCGGTTTTGCTTTACCAGAGCATCCCCGGCCAAGAGCGCGGCAACCGAGAATTTGTCACTCAGGGTGGTTATGGCTTCTATTGCCCACATACCTATCAGTTATGGTCTAAGATCAACCTTCTGAGCAAGAAAGACGATAATTATCAGCAGATAACGGAGAATCTGGGGAAGCTGGATTACGGGAGGAAAAACCAAGATATTCCCCGCTTGATAGATAATTTGCTGAAAAACTAATAACTGATTTTTCTTATTGTCACCAGTTATTGCTATCCAGTGCTTTTAGCGGTCTTTATGCACAAATTTATTATTCGTAATCATCACTTTTTGCTTGACAAGTATATAGCAGATAGATTATATTGAAATTAAAGAGAAGGATGATAAAGAGGATAAGGACAATACATAACAAATCGGGTAGGTCCGAGCCCCTGCTCGGACGCCGCTGAAAGTTGGGTAGGCTCGACATTCTTGTCGGGCTACAAAAAAATCAACCATCCCGTACTGTCAGGTTCTCTTACCTGACAGTACTCTGTCGGACAATAGAATCCGACAGCACAAAATACCCCCCCTAAAACGTCGACGCCAAATTAACAAAACCTCCCGCCAAAAATTCCTGTATTACAATTTGAACCTCCGTTGGTTCAATCTTGTAGATTGAACCTAAATGTTTGGGTTTTCAGCTAGAATGCCAATTCTTGGTTTATTGCTGAACTAAGCCATCTATATACTTTGTACTTTATACTATTTACTAACTTACATCCCAAAAATCCCACCGAAAAACTTGTGTGACAGAATTCTTTCTAAGTCTTTTAGTCAACTTTGGCTAATCTTAGCCACAAACCCCTGATTTTTATAAGCCAATCCGTCAACATTTTAGGCTAAAACTGCCTTTTTTGACCAGAAGGCTCCTCCAGCAAACTCTCAATCACCTCTTCCAACCCCCCATCCAAAACACTTTCCACATGGCTGGTTTCGAAGCCGCTGCGATGGTCTTTGGCCAGCTTATACGGATGCAGAGTATAGGTACGGATCTGATTACCAAAGTCTGCTTTCTTATACTCCCCTTTTAGCCCGCGTTCTTGCTTTTGCGCCTTATCTTCTTCTAATAATACCAGTCGCGAGTATAAAACTTTCAAAGCTTGCTGTTTGTTCTGCAGCTGCGAACGCTCATTTTGGCAAGAGACAGTGATACCTGTTGGCAGATGAGTAACCCGCACAGCACTGTCGGTGGTATTGACGCTTTGGCCACCATGGCCGGAGCTGCGAAACACATCAATTCTTAAGTCTTTTCCGTCTACCTTTATTTCCTTTTGCTCTACATCTGGCCAGACCTCTACTCCGCAAAAAGAAGTCTCTCTGGTTTGCTTTTTGTTGAATGGCGACTGGCGAATCAGGCGATGCACTCCCTTTTCATTTTTTAGCCAGCCATAAGCCAGATCTCCTTTAATTTCTAAAAGGGCGCTTTTGATCCCAGCCAGATCGTCAGGAGACTCGTGTAAGATCTCCGCTTTCCAGCCCATTTTCTCCACAAAGCGCAAATACATCCGCAGCAGCATCCCAGTAAAATCACTAGCATCTACTCCTCCGGTGCCAGCTGCTAGCGACAAGAAACAGCCAGAATGGTCGTATTTCCCAGAAAAAAGCAGCTGTCTTCTGGCTTGCTTAAAGCGCTTCTCTAAATCACTGATGTCGCTAACAATCACTAAATGTTCTTTACTATCACCTTCTTTGTAGTCTTGTGAAAGCAAATCAGCCATCTCCTCCAGATCGTCCCATGTAGCTAGCAACCCTTTCTTGTAGGCCATTTGCTGCATGATATCCGTCGCCTTTTCTCGGTCACTCCAAAAATCCGGCTCTTCGCTTAAAGCCGTGAACTGCAAAATATCCTCTTTTAACTTCTCTTCGTCAAAGGTAGTCCCGCGTCTTCTTAATCTCGTCTCGAAGACTACGCAGGTGGTTAAGTTCTTCAGTCATGATTGCCCAGTTTTATAAACACATCCTTATACTTGTCGGCCATATAAGAAACACCTTCTTTGACAACTTTCAAAAGCTCTGCCTCAGATTTACTTTTTGGCGGCTTGCAGCTGCTGCTTTTAGCCGGAGCGACAAAAACGACAGACTTCTTTTTCGGTTCTTTCTTTTGCTTCTTTTCCATTGTCTATATTATAGGTCACTTGCTATAAACTAGCAAAGAATCTCTCTTTCTTATTTAACCAGAAACGGCTCTGCCTGACCAGCACATCTGACGAATTAACTACTGGAGACAAAACCTCTTTGATTGCCTCTTCTAAGAAAATAGTGTTTTGAGAGCCCTTAAACAAGATTACCTCGCCACCCTTAATCTGCTTGGCCAAATACTTCCCTGCTTGCCTAGAGCTAGCAAAATACTTGGCGTCCTTAATCATAGGCAAAACATACTTTTTCATGGCTGCACCAACCAAAATAGCCTGCCGCCACTTACTCTTGTTCTTTAACAAATAGTCAACCAACTTCTTATGCTCAGCCGCCTCGGCCGTACCTAGCTCCCGCATCTCACCTAGAACTAAAACCCTTTGGCCGGGTAAAGCTAAAACTTCGTCTAAGACTGCCCGCATAGCTGCTGGCGAAGCGTTATAGGAGCTGTCGATAATGGTCGTCTGCTTGCGACCGGGCAAAACCCGCAAACGGCCAGCAGGAACTGTATATTGATCTAGCCCGGATTGAATCTGTTTGGCGTCCAGATTGAAAAACTGGCCGATGATAATAGCCGGCAAGGCTGTCTGCGCATGAAAAGAGCCAAAAACCGGCAGCCGATACTTGTCCTTATCTAGCCGAAAAGATGTTTGCCTAACACTAGTCTTGATGCTTTGGGCTTGGAAATGCGCTCCGGCCTTAGCGCCGTAAAAAACTATCTGAGCACGAGTCTGGTCAGCCATGGCTTTAACCAAAGGATCGTCAAAATTAAGGATAGCCAGATTAAACTTAGAAAGATTTTTGAGCAAAGTAGACTTCTCGGCGGCTATCTCCTGTTTATCTTTATAATAAGCCAGATGCACCACATCAACTGCTGTCACCACCACAATCTCCGGCTTAGCAATCAATTGTAGATAAGCCAGATCGCCCGGCTTGTCGGCGCCGTATTCCAAAACCAATATCTGGGCATAACCCGCCATCAGCCATGATTTAAGCCAAGCAAGCAGGCAAGTAAACAACCACAGCCATTTGGCCCGCGGCGGCGCCATCCGCAGAATCGTCAGAGGCAAGCCATATTCGGTATTGAGGCCGCCTTCGCTGCGGTAGACCCGAAAATGGTCTTTCAAAACCACATAGACAGCGTCCTTGACCGATGTCTTGCCAACCGAACCAGTAACGGCAATGATCCGCGGCGAAAACCGCTTCAGCACGCGCCTAGCAGCGCTGGCCAATATTTTTTGCACTAATTTGCCCATAAGTAAAGCTAAATTTCTCTTTTATTGTGGACGGAAAGCCAAAAAAAAGCAAAGTTTTCTCTTGACTTGACCGACAACAAATACTATTGACAAATGTATCTATTTTTGCTATATTTGGGACGGCAAAGAAAGCCAAAAACTTTATTCTCCGTCCTAGCCCGCTATCGGCGGCAGAGGGCGTTGGCATAAATGTTCTTATTCCCTGATTCTTTGGCCAACCTTGGCCACCTCGTAGAGGTAAATAAAGAACAGGGATAAAAGATCGGAAAAAAGGGAGGAAGTACAATGCGATTTTTGAATTTGAAAACAAGTTTGACGACAGCGATCGTGGTCATTTTGGCCGCGATAATCATGTTCGGATGCGGAGGGAGCGGAGGCGGCGGAGGCACTACGCCTGTGACGCCAACATACCAGTTACCTCCCGCCGCGATACTGGCAGCAAGCGCCAACGAGTGGGGGCAGCTCACTTTGTCCCCGGCCGCAGTCGCAGCATTGGCGTTGATCCCGCCCGAGTACCGGGTGGAAGTCACCCCCAGCTCGGCCGCTCGCGCCGCGCAAGCGCTAGCGAACGATGTCCCAACATGGGATTTCACCAATCGCCAGTTTGTCGGCACCATCCCGTGGGGACTATATCAGAGCATTACTTATGTAATGACTCTGAAAAACCCGGCTGGACAACCAGTCGGCGATCCCGTCACTTTCACTGTGACGGTCAGCGCCGGCACAGTGGTCAGCGGCGAGACGCAATCCATAAGCATTCAAGAAGGGCAGGGCTTACCGGAAACGGTACAGCCTATACCCAACGAATGCACGGTCGCGGCGGTCGGTTTGCCCACGGGCATCAGCCTCGTCCTCGACGAAGCCGATAACCAGTGGGAATGGACCGGCATGACCAGCTGGGGCACAGCGAGAGAGGAAGCTTACACAGTTTCGCTCTCATGCTCCCAAAGGCCGCACGCCACAGCCTCATTCACAGTGACCGTCACGGAACTCCAACCGTTGACAGTAACCATCAACGCCTCAGATCTGACCGAAGGTCAGGTCTATGTCGATGTTATCACTGTTGAAGTGATAGAGTCGGAAAGGGCTACCGTCACCAACGTCACGGCCGACAATGTACCGGCTGGGTGCACATTCGCCTATGCCAACTATGTTGGCACGGTGGACTGCACACCTGTCGGATACGGTGCCGTCGACTGCGGGGTCAACTATGACCTCTGCGTCGGCACCGTGGGCCAAGCGGTAGTAACTTTTACCGCCCACGAGAGCGGAAACACCAAAAGCACGCAGGTGACTCTCAATGTCACCGATGTGCCACAGATGTTCTCTGTTTCCTACTCACCGGCTGGCGGACCATCTTATCATCTGGATCAGGGTGGCACGGGGACATTCACCGTCACGGCCAGTGGCGGAGATCCCAACCACCTGCCAACCGAGTGTTCAATCATGGCGGTCGGCAACGAAGTCCCCGGCAGCACGATGTCATGCGCCGGGCTGATCTGCACGGTCGCCGTCACATCGGCGCTACCACAAGCGGCCGTCGGGTCGTACGAGTACGAAGTATCGTGCTCAAATACGGTTGATGGAACGTTGGACATCCCCTATGGGGAAGTCGCCAGCCTGGCGATATCGGTGGGCAATATCAACGATCCGCCGATATGTGTACTGACAGGCGGCGGCACACCGCTGCACCTGTCAAACGCCACCACCATCATGACGCTGAATTGCAGCGACGATGACGGCGACGACCTCGCCTACGAACTCGATTGCAGAAACGGCACTACGGGGACATCGTCGTCCCTGTCGTGCACGTATACCGCTACCGGCACCTACACTTTCGAGTGGGCAGTGTCGGATGGTAACGGCGGAACGGACGAAGACACACGGGAGATCACCGTGTATAACACCGCCCCCACCGCCGCCATCAGCGGGTCTTCCACGGCCCACCAGGGTGCTAACACCACTCTGACGGCCGTGTATTATGACGCCGATAGTGATAACGCCGGATCATATTGCTGGGACACGGACAGTGTCCTGACGACCTGCGAAGGAATAGGATCTTCACTGGTGGTAAACTACAATACCACTGGTGAAAAAACCATCCGTCTGCAGGTAACCGACACATATGGTCTGGCCAGCACATGGGTCAGCCACGTGATCACGGTCAGCAACGACGCCCCGACATGCAGCATTACCGGGCCGGCAACAGCTCACCAGGGTAATGGAATTACCCTGACAGCCGAATGCAGCGACCCGAACGCCGGCGACACCGTCCCAACGATATGTTGGGACTCAGACGGAACGTTGAGCACGTGCGAGGACACGGGCTCAACACTCAATATCGTCTTTCCCAGCACCGGTACCTTCACGGTATCGCTGCGGGGAAGAGATAACTGGGGTGTGTGGAGCAGCTGGGCAGATCACAATGTCGTGGTCAGCAACCAGCAACCGACGGCCTGCATTATCGGCCCGGCATCAGAGCATGTCGGAGCCAGCGTACTGCTGGCATCGACTTGCGCCACTGACCCTGATGGCGACAGCATCGTCGTCTGGCAGTGGGACGTGGAAAACGACAGCGTGGTGGACTACACCACGCAAACCGTGTCCCACACCTACACCACGACCGGGCTAAAAACCGTCCGGTTGCGGGTGCAGGACGCCAACGGCGCATGGTCGGCGTGGACTTCCCACGAAATATCAGTGGGAAACCAGAACCCGACAGTTGTGCCGACAATCACCGATACAGACGGAACAACTCTGTCCGCCCTGTCGGTGACTCACACGCTCAGCTTGGTGGTCAACGCCAACGAGAGCGATCTCGATGGCGATAACCCCACCTGCGTCTGGACCCAGACAGTTGGTCCGGCCACAGTACTGACGAATAGTAATACCTGCAACTTGGGTATTACTACCTCGTCATTGAACCCGGCAACCACTTACACCTTCTCGGTGACGGCGGATGACGGGTGGGGTGGGACCGCCACCAGCACCATCTCGTTCACGGTCGCTGAAGCAGCCGTCTATGTATCTGACGACTGCACATGGATGACGGTCGGCGGGGAAGATAGAATCCCGCTGACCGAGGACAGCACTTATTCCTGCTCCTTCGTATTTGATGGAGAAGTAGCAGGGAAGAACCTGTCCTTCACTCTGATGGGGTCGCCTACTTGGGCGACCATCACAGGCACTGGCACGACATGGATAACCATCCAGTTCGCGCCACAGGCAGGCGACGGAGATAACCCCGCCGCCCGCTACGCCACCAACGTCCGGGTAACCGGCGCCGGGAGTATCTTGGACCATGAGATAATATCTCAAGTGGCCCAAGCTGCCCCGCCGCCACCCGGCCCATAAGAATCGCATGATAATCAAGCCCCGGATAGGTAGCTTCAAAGCCCGTCCGGGGCTTTTATTTTTGGCTTAAGCCATTTTAGCCATACCACACATGATTT
>Ga0265297_10006865_pt1 | contig 16173 bp, 20 predicted proteins | sample Munlanlwell13791_FD_192502 | JGI IMG/M metagenome (GOLD analysis project Ga0265297, IMG submission 192502) | Leachate microbial communities from a municipal landfill in Southern Ontario, Canada - Leachate well 137-91 | ecosystem: Engineered > Solid waste > Landfill > Unclassified | place... | reverse complement strand
CAGATCGTGTCAGGACTACCCGGTTATCCCTGACAAGCCCCATCCCGGGCCCGCCATTGAAGGTGACAGTAACCATGGCATTGCTGTTATCCTTGCTCGCATCTACGTAGAGTTCCGTATCCTTCGCGAGCGTCTGGGTCGGCTCAGCAGTCAGCACAACGGTATTCACCAGGGCGTCAGAACTCCGGTAATCTACGGTGTTGGAAATACCGGTATTATTTGTGCCGAACGTGTTGAGACCACCGGAGAGAGAGAATACTCCCCCCAGTATCATGGCAATAAGGATGATCCCCACAATGACAACGCCTCCGATGACCAGCGTCCGGGTATTCCGGACCGGAGATACAACCGGCGGGTTGTTGACTGCGGACAATGATCCCGTTGCCAGAGCGGCTGGCTCCGGGTCCCGCACCGGTGCAGGTGAGGAATTTTCCGGGAGAATGGGAACGGGGGGTTCAGGAACCGGCCGGGTTGCCTGCAAAGACGCAGGGTCTTTTAGAGCGGCGGCAGGTCTGTTTCTGGGACCGATGATATGTTCCACCGTCTCTATGAGGCGGTCGATGTGTTGTTCCATGGGGGGTGTCACGGCATCGAGCCAGTGCGGGACGCCGATCAGGTACTCCATGGACTTCGAGGGAGGGACATCCTCGATCCGGAACGGGATGATAATCCGCCCCTTGTTCACCGCATGCGTCAGTTCACGGGTGACATGGGGGGAGGCGTTTGCCGCAGAGGAGAAGATGACGACAAGTACTTTTCCCTCCTCGATACCTTCGATGATGGCTTCGGGAAAGTTCATCCCGGGGTTGATATCCCGGGGAGCGATCCAGCACCGGATATTCCGCGACTCCATCTTTGCACAGACGGCATCGGCGATTAGCTTGTCCTGCTGGGCATAGCTGATGAAGACATCGTGGTGGCCAAGGTTTTTCTGGGGTGGATCCTCTGTCATATGCCGGTCAGGATCCTGTGCAGATCCTGCCCTCCGTTCAAGGATTTTATCCGGGTTATGAGATGATTAGTGTTACTTTTACAAACGGGCGATCTTCAGGTAAACTCTCGAAAGGATTGCCGGTAACGCCCTGACCGCGTTCCGGTCCTTCATCTTCTGGGTCTCGGAAAGATCGGCCCACGGGATGATGCAGTCATGGATCTTCTGCATGTCGTCCCGGTTTCCGACATAGACCCAGCCTTTCTTCACCCGCTCGTCCACCCACCGCTCGTGCTCCATCTCGGCGAGGAGCTCCACTTCGTTGTCGGTGAAGACAAAGAGCGGTTCCCGGTCTCCCGAAGAGAGCGCGATCGTGCAATGGATCTTATGGAGCATCTTCCAGATATTCTCCGCCTGCCGGGTGTTCGAGTCTTTCAGCCGGTTGGGCAGTTCGTTCCAGGGAACCATGGACGAATTCGTCTCCGGGGTCTGGCCGGCCATTCTCTCGTTCTCAAGGTATTGCTCGTGGATCGCTCTCGCCACCAGTTCCCGGGTCCCGGCTGTGCCAATGTCGTAGTATTTTTTAATAATCGTCCGGACCTTTTCCGACTCGATCCAGCCCCGATCAATCTTGGTGATGATATTGTCGATCTCTGCAGCGAGGGCATGGATCTTTTCAGCCGTTTTCCTGTCCTCAAGCAGATCGGAGAGGCCGATTATCGCGGTGAGCGGGTTTCGCAGGTGGTCGCCAAGGATGGCAAACTGCTCGATATTCTTCTCGATCTGGGCATATGCTTCCTTCTTGAACTGCTCCATCTCAGCAAGTTCGGTAACGTCCTGGCCATAGATCATAGCTCCCGTACAATTTCCGCCGGCATCACACCGGGGGATCATGGTGAACCGGATGACGTGCATCAGCCCGTCTTTTCCCTCCACGGTCCTTGTTGCCGTAGAGCGGAAGATCCCGGATGCAGAAATTTCCCGGATCTCAGAAAGCAGCTCATCAGCAAAGGCGGGAAAACACTGCCTGAGGTGACGCCGGTACCCGGGGACGTCTTCGTACCCCATGAACTCGTCGAACACGCGGTTCGACCAGGCCGCGGTGCCATCGGGTTCCAGTACGAGCACCCATTCGGAGATATTATTGAGCGCCGGGAGGAGTGTATCTGTCAGATCTGGTTGTGGGTCCATCCGGAATCACCTGCAACTGCCTGAGGATACATTCCACCAGCCTATAACTCTTGCCAAATATGGTGTACGGCCAGACCCGCGGGCCCAGAGAAAAGGATCCGGAAAACAAGAAGATGGACTCGACGGGATTTGAACCCGTGGCCTTCACGTTGCAAACGTGACGATCTACCCCTGATCTACGAGCCCGAATTGCCTGTCTTTGCGGCATACTATTTTTCTGCGGATTCCATATAGTTGTTACTGATCCCGGGTTGCGACCATCAAACATTTCTTGAATTGGTATATACATGGATCGTATGCAGGACAAGAAAGCAAATGGCCGGGTCAGCCGGATCATTGCTAAACGCACGAAAAACCAGAAACGACTCAAGAAAGAGGCACCTCTTCTTTTCAAGGGATTCGATGATCTGATGATTGCGTATTATGCAGACAGTGCCTTGGATTTAAAATACAAAGAATTGATCGCTATTGCGCTTTCCGTCTCGCGCTGCTGTATTCCCTGCCTCGCTGTCCACACAAAGAATGCTGTGAACGCCGGGGCAACACGGGAGGAGGTCATTGATGCAGCAAAGATTGGAGTCGAATTTGGCGGAGGCCCCTCGTTCGTTGTTGTCAGGAACAACCTCCTGGAGTTCCTCGACGAACTGGTGCCATAGAAGTAGCATCTAATGACTCATTTTTAACAGGATTGATAAAAAAGCATGGACCCGGCGGGATTTGAACCCGCGGCCTTTACGTTGCGAACGTAACGATCTACCCCTGATCTACGAGCCCGCTTGATGTGTTCTGTATATTTTGAGCCTTAGGGATATAGTTCTTGGTGTCCTGCCGGAGGATGTGAAAAAGAAGATTATCAGAGGATGATCTCGATATCGAGTTTCTCCGCCAGTTCCTTGTAACGGTTCCGGATAGTGACCTCGGTCACGCCGGCAACCTCTGCTACTTCGCGCTGGGTACGCCGCTCCCCGCCGAGAATGGAGGAGATGTAGATGGCTGCAGCGGCAACACCGGTCGGGCCGCGGCCACTCGTGAGTTCGCGCTCGCCTGCCTGCCGGAGAATCTCTACGGCCCGGCTCTGGACCTCGCCCTTGAGGGTGAGACCCGAACAGAACCGGGGCACGTAGTCGATCGGCGAGGTCGGGAGGAGCTTAAGTCCGAGTTCGCGGGAGATGAACCGGTAGGTCCTGCCAATCTCTTTTCTCGAGACACGGGATACTTCGGCAATCTCATCAAGGGTACGCGGGACGCTGCACTGGCGGCAGGCTGCATAGAGCGCTGCAGCTGCAACGCCCTCAATGCTCCGGCCCCGGATCAGGTTCTTGTCGACCGCATCACGGTACACTACTGCGGCTGTCTCACGGACGTTCCGCGGGAGGCCCAGTGCGGAGGCCATACGGTCCAGTTCCGACAGGGCGAATGCAAGGTTGCGCTCGGTTGCATTGCTGACGCGGATCCGGCGCTGCCACTTGCGGAGACGGTAGAGCTGGGCCCGGTTCTTGGAGGAGATGGCACGGCCGTAGGAGTCCCGGTTGCGCCAGTCGATCATGGTCGAGAGGCCCTTGTCGTGGATCGTGAAGGTCATCGGTGCGCCGACACGGGACCGCTTCATTCTCTGGTCGTGGTCGAAGGCACGCCACTCCGGGCCGCGGTCGATGAAATCGTCATCAATGACGAGACCGCAGCTCTGGCAGACCAGCTCCGCACGCTCGTAGTCGTGGACAAGCTGCCTGCCGCCACATTCGGGGCAGACAGTCTCTGTATGGTTCTCGGCTTTTTTCTCCTGTTCTTTCTGTTTTGTCCTGGCCTTGAGCGCCTCGCGTTCAGACTGGAGGGTTTTCAGTTTCTCGATTTCCTGCATCCACACTCACCTTATCCTGATGGAACGGTATTCTGATTACCGGATTTTCTGGCATCCACGCGGATGTTATTTCGTGAACAGTTTTTCATTGGGCTGGATCGTGCACGTTTCCCTGCAGAGGACGGCGGCATAGGGGGCCTTCACGTTCCCGAAGAGGTCCAGGATCTTCCCGACCGGTTTCATGCGCCGGTCGGTTACTTCACTGTACAGTGGAGGAAGCTGGGCGGCATCGCACTGGATGATGAGCATCCGGCTGCCAATGGTGCTCATCGCTCGGCCAACAACTTTCACGAAATACTCCAAGGATACAATAACGCTGGAATTTTTTAGTAATCTATATATGTGCGACTGCAGGGTATTTAAAAGTTGCGTGAAAGTATAAATAGAAAAGTCAGGAACCCAGGAACTGGTCGATATTTAAAGATAGTACCTCTCGGCACTCCGCATCGCTCAGACCGGCCCCTTTGGCGATGATAAATTTCGCGCGCTCGTCCATGATATCGTGGGGTGCATGGGCGTCCGAGTCTACGACCAGCTGGCACCCGGCCATCCGGGCAACCTGTGCCACATGGCCGTTGGTCCGGTTGTGTCCCCCGCGGGACGTGAGCTCCAGGGCAAGACCATTCTTTGCAGCCGCCTTTGCGTCTTTTACCGTAATGAGGCCCGGGTGGGCGAGGACATTGACATATTTGCACGTACACGCCGCATGGTTGGTGCCCTCAGCAACCGGTTCGACCGGTGTTTCCCCATGGACTACAACGATATCGGCACCCAGTGCTTTGGCCCTCTTTGCCAGCGGGGCGATCTGGGACGGGGGGACGTGGGTGATCTCGACACCGCAGAGCAGCCGGACGCCAAAGAGGTCTGCGGACTCCCGCACGCGTGCAAGGGTTGCGAGCACAGTCTCTGCATTGGAAAGGTCCACATGGTCGGTGATCGCTACCGTGGTGTATCCCGTGACGGCCATGCGCCGGACGAGCTCGATCGGGAGCATCTCCCCGTCCGAGAGGATCGAGTGCGTGTGGAGGTCGTACATGCCGCTCATTTCCGGGCCTCCATTTTCTGTGCAACCTTCCGGATCAGCAGTTCCTTCTTCTCCTTCCACTCGGCAACGAGCCGACCCTCGCGCCGCGTCCAGTGGGCCGGGTGGTGTTTGTCCTCTATGCGGAACGGGACACCCAGCTTCTTTAAGGCCCGTTCGAGATCCGTCAGTACCGGCGCCTTGACCCCGAGACTGCGCGGGACCCGCCTTCCCTCAGCACGGGAATATGCCACGTTGAAGTAGCAGGGATACAGGATACACTCGCCAGCTGCCATTGCCTGATCGTTTGTGGGTCAAGGTATAAACACTGCACGCTCCCACCTTGTATCATGCATCATATCGACGTCAGGCTGGAGAAGGACGTGTACGACGCCAACAATACTCTTGCCGACCATAACGCGGCGCACCTGAAGGCCCATGGCGTGCGTGCGTTCGACCTGCTGGGAGCTATCGGTTCCGGCAAGACAGCGCTGATCGAGCGGCTCGTCCCGCTCCTGGAGAAGAAGGGTCTCAAGGCCGGCGCAATCGCCGGAGACGTGTACGGGGACGACGATTTCAGGAGGATTGTCTCAACCGGCATCCCCGCATACAATGCCAACACCGGAAAGGAATGCCATCTCGACGCCCACCTTGTCGAGCACGCGATTGAACACCTCCCGCTTGACAAGATCGATGTCCTTTTCATTGAGAATGTCGGCAACATGGTCTGCCCCACGGACTTCCGTCTCGGTGCGGAGAAGAGGATTGTCGTTGTCAGTTCGACAGAGGGCGATGATGTGGTGAACAAACACCCGATGATGTTCCGCGACTGCACGATTGGTGTGATCAACAAGGTCGACCTTGCACCGTTCGTTGGCGCGAACCTGGACCGGATGCAGGCGGATATTGCCCGGTACAACCCCGGGATGCCGGTGTTCCGGACCAACCTGAAGACCGGAGATGGCGTGGCGGCGCTCCTTGAGGCAATCCTGGCGTGAACAGCCGGAAAAGAAGTACTATAAATAACCCGGAAGTGAATATATAGAGCACCACCTTCGGGAGGGATTCCCGGAGAAAATATTGAGAGTGACACTATGCAGTGGCAGGGAGAATCAATCCGAAAAGTCACCGGTGGCAGGCGCCGCCCGGCAGCAATGAAGAGGAGAGCAGACATCGGTGGCGCACCGACCGACACCCATCTCGGTGAGACCCGGACCCGCATTGTCCGGACCTACGGGGGCAACCACGTTGTCGTTGCGCTCCGTGCAAACTACGCCAACGTGACGAACCTGAAGAACGGCGAGACCAAGAAGGTCAAGATCGAGACCGTGGAGAAGAACACGGCAAACCCGAACTATGTCCGGCGAAACCTCCTCAACAAGGGCGCAGTCATCAAGACCGAGCTCGGACACGCCCGGATCACCAGCCGCCCCGGCCAGGACGGCATCATCAACGCAGTGTTACTCGAACAATAATCAATAATTTGCCAATCTTTTTTCCCATCCGCGTCTTCAAGACGATATCGTACCAGCAATCTTTTTTCTCTTCCGTGTGCAACTCTTCTGCATGCGAAGGATCTATTATCGTTTCCCGCAGCGGGTGGATCTCTCGTTTGCCATGGGCATGCCGTTCAACGAGACGCTCCGGTATATCGCAGACCTGGACAATTCAGAATCAACGAAAACAACCGGGAAGGAGCTGGTCAAGGTACGGACCCGGGTAGAGATTGCCATCGACCGGGCCACGTTCGGTGAGATCACGGACGATGTTCTCCGTCCGGGTGTGATTACGGAAGCAGTCGACCTCCGCGTTTCCGTCCTTGCGCTGGCCCTGCGCGGTGGCGGCAAGGTCCCGATAGCCAACGATATTTTTTACCTCCGGCTTACCGATCAGGTCTCCCGCACGGATATCGACATAGCAAAGGAAGGCCGCGGAGAAGGGCTTGATGCCCTTGACATGAAGAACATCCTTCTCGGTGCAGGAAAGTGACCCTCAGGACCACGATCGCCGCCCCGTTCCGGCATACGCGGAAGGTGGCAATGAAGAAGAACGAACTGGTCTATTATTATGCCCTGGACCGGAAATGGATGAGCACTGACCAGGCAAACCAGCTGCTCCGCCGCGCTGAGGAGGACGGTCTCCTGAAGCAGGAGAACGGGCTCTATTCCCCGGCATTTGATACTGCTGCAGTGACCATACCGGTCGGCTTCAAGCCCACGTCTGCCATTTTCGAGCGGAACGATCCTATGCAGGAGCTCATCGGCCGCATTGCCCGGGCCCGGAAGGTCGAAGAGACCGGGATCGTTGCCGAGATGAATACCCTGATCCGGGAAAAGTTTGATTCCAACCTCCTCCCTCCGGCAGCACTGGTCATCCTTGCAAAACACTATGAAGTCCCCTGCGATGACCTGCGCGACTCCCTCCGGCAGGCCCTGAAAAAGAGCTGACCGGGTGGAATGTTCAGGATATCGGCCGCATTTTCACAAGAGAGTTCAATACACAAAGTATTTCCTTAATTTATTCAGTATCCTAACATAGAACATATACCGGAGTCTAACTATGAGACATGGAAGGAGAAGAGGGAGGAATCTGGGGGATCTGCCGTGGCTTCCCATTGCAGCCGTCATTGGTGTCATCGTTGTTGTGATCATTGCACTGATAGTTTTCCTTGGGGGATCTGGCGGGGAGGTGTCGGGAACGACATCCGGGAGCACCAGTGCCGCTCCGCAGACCACCCAGCTGAGCAACCAGGGTGTAGCGTCCATCACGGTGAAAGAGACGACGGCTCCCACGGTCCCGGTAACCGGTGTCTGGATCATGGTCGACTACATCGGCGGATATAAGGGCACGTACGGGATGCCATCAGATCTCCAGAAAGCAGAGAACTCAGGAACGCGGCTCTATGAAGTCGTAAACGCGACAGGCACCGTAAAGGCGAGCTTCCAGAAGAAGGACAGTTCCACCAAGCACGACCTCGCAGTCACCATCTACAAGGATGGTAAGGCAGTCAAGATAGCGAAGAACACTTCTGCTTACGGGATTGTCAATATCCAGTACCCGTAACTTTTTTCCGCATATCCGTGTGGATCCATTCGCGGTGAAGAAAAACCGTAAAAAAGAGTATAGTTACTTCTTGCCGACCCGGGCCTTGGGTGCGGATTTCTTCTCTTCTTTCTTCTCGCCCTCGACTTTGGGGAAGAGCTCGTCAAGAGTCTTCTCGCCATATGCCGTGACGCTTGCATTGATCTGCACGAAGTCCGCTGTGATCTCGCTTGCGCGGATCATCTTCCTGCGGCGCTCCCCGTCCATATTCGGGTGGAACCCGATGCCTCCGGCGAGAAGGAGTTTCTTGCGCCCGGCGCCCGGAACGCCTTTCTTTGCTGTGGTCCCGGTCCGGTCGGATGCACCGGTGATCTGGATCTTGTATCCCGCAAGCCCGAGTGAGCCTGCTTCGATTTCATCACCGATACGTTTTCCCACGATCGCACCTGCTGCGCCTCCAGTGGCGTCAACATTGTAGGCGCGGCCGGTCTTGGGGTCTGATACAACGACTTTGAACTCAACCATACCTGATTCTTCCTGATATTTTTATTAACCCGTTTGAGGGTATCTTCACGTCTCCGGCTGCCGGCAGATCCGCCCACACATGAGAAGTACCCATTTTATTATACCGGTACGCTATTAAACCCTCGCGTTCCCCGCGGGTACCGGGCCGCTCATTTGCCCCAGAAAGGCTCGCCCTTGCGCCGCATAGCGGTGTACTCTGCAAGGATTTCCTGCGTGCTGGTATTGAGGGTTTTTAGCATCTCCTTCTCCAGCACCTTGACATGGCGCTCCGGGATGTCGACGAACAGGTCGTCGCCCACGCTCACCTGCCGGCCGACCGTTGCCCCCTCGATGGAGATAGCGACCTCGAGGCCTTCATCAGCCTCGCGGATCGACTCCTGCCGGAGCTGCATGGTCTTGAGGTGACCTACCTTTTTGCCATCGAGCTTGATCAGGTTGACGTCGCTTCTCAGTTTGCCCCCCAGCACCCGCACCCCGACGACTGCCGGGTTGCTCTGGCGGAATACGCAGTCCGGCAGGAGGCGGATCTTCGCCGGCATGACCACGTGCTCGAACCGCTGCTTCTCCTGCAGCCGTTTCTGCTCGTCCCGCCACTCCACGTACTGGTCGATGAGCTGGTAGATGACACGCCCGTCGAAGACCCTGACCTGCGTGTACAGCGGGTTCTTGATCATCTCTGCTGCATCCGGGAGGATGGGCGTATTGAACGACAGCAGGACCCGGAACATCGGGTTCTTGATGGTCTCGGTCTCGATGAGGTCCAGCCGGCTGACCGGCCCGACCTCCGCCCGCATCACGCCGATCTCCTTTGACTCCAGTTCCTTGCAGAGTGCCTCGAGGGCGCCGATCGTGTCTGCCTTGATCACGATCCCCTCGTCGGCAAGGTTCACGTGGATCTCGGTCATCTCTTTCTGTATCCGGGCAGTGACCTCGTCCCGGTTCCCGCGTATGACAAAGAAGGGCGAGCCGGCAATCACCCCTTCCAGGTTCGGTGCGGTGACCTTGATACCCGATGCAGCGGCAACGGATTTGACCCGCTCGAACCGGTCCTCGGTGAGGATCTCCTGCATGGGCCGGGGTTTTAAGAGCGACCGCACCCTGGTCACGACAACGTCACCCTGCGTTGCCACCGCGATCTCGTCTCCCACGGCAAGCGTCCCGTCATAGAGGATGACATCGAGGGTTGTCCCGAGGCCGCGTTCTTCCTTGACTTCAAGGACGGTCCCGGCACCAGGCCCCTCGACCGAGAGCTTCAGCTCGTCACTCATGTACCGCTGGGCAAGGCCGATCATAACCATCAGCAGGTCGGGTATCCCCTCACCGGTATGGGCGCTGATGGGGACGATGGCGAGGTTCCGCTGGAAGTCCGCTACCCGGTCGAACCGGTCCGCGGAGAAGTCCATCTCGGAGAGCTTACCCACGATCTCGTAGGTCTTGTTCTCGACATCGCCCTTTACCCGTTCGTTCTGTTTGCTGAACGAGGAGATGAACGACTCGTTCTCGTTGACCCGCCAGCCGTGGATGCGGTCGATCTTGGTCGCTGCAATGACAAACGGCGTCTTGCAGTTCCGGAGGATCTGGAGCGCCTCGATGGTCTGGGGCTGGAACCCCTGGTTGATGTCAACGACAAGGATCGCCATGTCCGCGAGCGCCCCGCCCCGTGCCCTCAGGGTGGTGAAGGCATGGTGTCCCGGGGTATCGATGAAGAGCAGGCCCGGAATATTGATCGGGATCTTCCCCATCGTCCCGCTCATCGTCCGGATCGCATCGATGGGGACGATCGTTGCCCCGATATGCTGGGTGATCGCACCGGCCTCCGAACTGACAACGGATGACCCGCGGATCCTGTCGAGAAGTGAGGTCTTGCCATGGTCCACGTGTCCCATGACACAGACAATCGGTGTCCTGATCTTCGGGTTCTCCGCCATTTTCTCGCTCCTCGCTACTGTTTCCGCCCGAATCCCGGATAAAATTGCCGGTCCTTGTACCTGTATGGTGCGTCCGTCCGGCACGCCACCTCGTCAGGAAAGAGAGTTTCGAGCCACCTGATATGTAATGGACGCCTGACAATATTAATTGTCACCTCATGGGGGCCGTTTATCTCCCGGTTCCCGCCGGACTTCTCCGACGCATCCGCAAGGATAGATTAATCAAAGAACAGTGCTAAAATTAAAGGGCAACCTGCCAGGGTGGGGTAGTTGGTTATCCTAGAGGACTGTGGATCCTCCGACCCGGGTTCGAATCTCGGCCCTGGCCTTCTTTTCCGATTACGGTTGTCCAGCCCTGATACATGAGCTCCGCTGTTTTTCAGGACTTCTTACGCCAGAAATCACAGGATACCTGGCTAGACGCGCTCTTTCCGGATGCTTATGGCAGGTAGAGAAAAATACGAATGAAAACGTTTATTGTCTTTATCTATAGAATTAGCAGAAATAAAAGAGGAGATATGGACAACTCCCCGATTCTCCCGGCAGCAGTTATTTGCGTTTTCCTTATCGTACTCGGTGCCGCAATTGGTGTTGCCTATTTATCGGGACCTGTCGCACTCCCCTCCAGGGCACCGGCGAACCTGGCCCCTTTCGAGTCACCGACGCCCTATGCGGTCGGCGACCTGGTCCGGTCAGCGGATGCATCGCACATCGTCATTGTGACCGGGTATGATGCCGGAACGGGGGTCTATTCCTATCAGCCAGTGCTGATCGATTTCCACACCGGCGATCTCCAGATCATGGAAGGTACCGGTACCATGAAAAACGGGGAGTTTGAGATGCAGTATCCGGAGAAGATATACCTGAATACCTGATTCTTCCGGGTTTTTCGTATCAGGGTCGCCCGGCAATCCCCTGCCCACGGGCCATCGGGATTCTGGGTAATATTTACAGTACTTTTTTGTACAACATAAACCAAATATGTGCATATCCCATATCCCCACCAATGGGGAAGGTCCGGAGATTACTTCACATCATGGCCAACCACGCATATGTCCACGGATACTCATCCCGCGAATCGGAACGCCTCGCCGACCAGGCAGAGACCCTGACCGGTCTCCTCCACGATGATACCCGGTATCCCGCCGGTTCGCATGTACTGGAGGCAGGTTGCGGCATCGGTGCCCAGACCGTGATCCTTGCAAGGAACAGCCCGGGAGCACGCATCACGTCCATCGACATCTCGGCGGACTCCCTGAAGAGAGCCGGTGAGAATGCCCGGAAGGAAGGGGTCACAAACGTGACGTTCCGGCAGGCCGATATCTTCAACCTCCCGTTCTCTCCGGCCAGCTTCGATCACATCTTCCTCTGTTTCGTACTGGAACACCTGCCCGAGCCGGGGCGGGCGCTCGGCCTGCTCCGGCCCCTCCTCAAAGACGGTGGCACCCTGACTGTTATTGAAGGCGATCACGGATCAACCTTCTTCCACCCGGAGGACCCGTGCGCCAGGAGGGCCATACAGTGCCTCATCTCCCTCCAGCAGGAGATGGGCGGGAACGCTCTCATCGGGAGGGAGCTGTACCCGCTGGTCACCCGTGCCGGGTATCACGATGTCAGGGTCTCGCCGCGGATGGTATATGTTGATGCATCCCGCCCGGCGCTTGTCGAAGGGTTCACGAAACTGACGTTTACGGCCATGGTTGAAGGGGTGGGCCCTGCGGTTCTGGAGAAGGGGTTGATGAACCTGGACGAATGGGAGAAGGGGATTGCCGCGCTGAACCGTGCAGCAGAGGACGACGGTGTCTTCTGTTACACGTTCTTCAAAGCAACAGCTAAAAAATGACCGGTGGAGAGCTATGAAGATCTCGCTTATCCTTGCACATCCCCGGCAGGGAAGTTTCAACCATGCAATAGCTGATACGGCCGCTTCTGTGCTCCGGAATTCTGGCCATGCCGTCACAGTTCACGATCTCTATGCAGAAAACTTCGATCCCCTGCTGCCATCCGAAGAGATCGCACGAGATGCCCATCTTCCGGCTATTATCGGGCAACATTGCGCCGAGATTGCCGCAGCCGGGGGTATTATCATCGTCCATCCCGACTGGTGGGGAATGCCGCCGGCAATCCTCAAAGGCTGGATCGATCGTGTCCTCCGCCCGGGTGTTGCCTACCGGTTTGCGGAGACCGATTCCGGGGAAGGTATCCCCGCCGGGCTCCTGGAAGCAGGAGCAGCTCTTGTCTTCAACACTTCCAATACCCCCCGGCAGCGGGAGATCGAGGTCTTCGGCGACCCCCTTGAACGGCTCTGGAAGGACTGCGTCTTTGGATTCTGCGGAGTGCCGGTTGTCCAGAGAAGAATGTTCGGAGTTGTTGTGACCAGTTCGGATGTCCAGCGGAAGGCCTGGCTGGAAGAGGTCCGGCGGTTGGTATCAGAGACGTTTCCCCAAACCCCTGGATAAACGTACATTCCGGATTACTTTCACCCCCTGCATCCTATCGCTTAATCCCCCTGCATGTCGCATCTGTTGCCGGGAGATGATTTATGGAAGATACCGCACTCGCACAGGAGATTGAAACAAACCTGCGGGAGATGAACCATTGCTGGACGGAGACATGGAATGAACCGGGATTCCGGAAATTCATCCATCCGCAGGCAGTTGCCATTGCACCGGCGACACCGGGTCGGCTCGAAGGACAGGATGCCTATGTTGCGGGCTGGAAGAGTTTTGCAGAAGCAGCAACAATCCATTCGTGGAAAGAGACGGATCACAAGATACAGTTTTTTGCAGAAGGCCGGTGTTGTGTTGCAACGTATTTTTTCACGATTGAGTTCACGATGAGTGGGGTACGGCAGACGATGAAGGGCCGGGACATGTTCTTCCTTGTCAGGGAAGGGAAAAAGTGGCTCGTAGTGGCCGACCAGTTCTCGCCGGAACCCTGCCGGGAATAACAGGCGGTGCGGAGAACCGGGCCTCCCTTTTTTAAAAAATGACGCGACTGTATTAATTGGCACACGGACAACAGTAAAGGAGAATCGCATGGATACCATCGTCATCGTCGGTTACCTTGCAGGGGCACTCACCACCCTATCGTTTGTACCGCAGGTCGTCAAGGCCTGGAAGATGAAGGAGACCCGCGATCTCTCGCTTGCGATGCTCTTCCTCTTCGCGGTCGGTGTGCTTCTCTGGACCCTGTACGGAATATGGGTAAACGCCCTTCCGATCATCGCCGCCAATGTGATCACGTTTGCCCTTATCCTCGTCCTGCTCTTCCTGAAGTTCCGGTATCACTGAACGGGGCAGGAAGTCTGGCAATAAGTCTGTTCTGTATCGAGGACAACAGCTTGGCTGGATTGGAGTCTGACTTGAAAATTATCGAAAAAGGGAGAAGATATTCAGTCCTGCAGGAGCACGAGGCATCCTGAGAGTCTGTCGTGGAGTCCCTGGTGCTTCTGGGTGATTGCGATCATGATGAACCCGATGAAGATGATCAGGGCCGAGATATATTTCCAGAAGAACCGGAGCGAGGTGCGGGCAAAGCTGGGCTTGTTCCCCTCGAGATCGGTTACTACCAGTTTCATGAGTACCTTGCCCGGTGTGGCCTGGCTGCGGGAGGACTCAAATCCTGCATAGTAAACCCACGGCACAACGACAAGGGCAATACCATAGGCAGCGATGATCGATCCGAAAAGGGCGGCCGTTGTCCCCTCGGTGGTCAGTTCCGCGGCCGGCACGTGCTGGACCGCATAGAAGTACAGGTTCTGGAAACCCCGGAAGAGGCCGAGGGTACCGGCAACGACCAGGTCGATGAGCAGGATGAGGATGAGATCGACGATGAAAGCAACAAAACGCCTGCCGAGGCCCGCGTAAACGCCGACATCGGGCCCTTCGTCCTCTTCCGGCAGGGGAGCGACAGGCTGCGACTGGACTGACTGGATGTCAGCCCCGCACCACTGGCAGAATTTTCCGGAGGCATCCGTCTCTTTTCCACACTTTGGACAGAACATTCGATAGACTCCTGATAAGTAAACTTCATCTGGAGTCCTTTTTAATTTATCTGTTCTTTCCCGCGTTTTCGCTCCCGTTTTACGGTATTGTTTTCCCGATATGCCCCTATCCGGGCACAAATCAGTAATACGAGCACATGCAAGGGATCTGCATGAACTCTGCCGCAACTATCCTCGTCCTGGCCGGAGTAGTCTTCTGTTCGCTTGCCGCCGGCTGCACCAGCCCGACAGGGGCACTGATGAAGGAAGCGACTCCCTCCCCCTCTGTCCCGGTGACGGTTTCCCCCGGTACGACCACGCCTTCGACATCTGCCCCCGAACAGGTACAGACCCTGCCCGCCGAACAGTACGTCGACGTCCAGCTCTCCAAGGAACGCCCGGACTATACAATCCACCTCCTCTACAATGGCGGCAAGGGGGAGGTCAATATCCAGAATATCTACCTGAAAGCGACCCTCTCGGATGGCCAGGTCATTGAACAATACATGAACGACAACAAGCGGCAGCCCAGGAGGGGTGACGAGATCATCATTAAGGGAACGCGGGGGAGCGACCGGGTCGAAGTCTACATAACCAGCGTCGGCCAGACCTACAAGGTCATGGACAAGGAGCTGACGGTTAACCGTATCTGAGATAACCAGTCTTTCTTTTCTTTCTTTCACGTTATCCGGTGTGGCTGATCCTGCTGATCCGCTCCGCATATTTCTGGGTCGCGTAACCGAGCACGACGGCGACCGCCAGCACACCGGCCAGCACTGCCCACTGTTCTGCCCCCGCCGTCCCGACTGCAAGCCGTGTCAGGAGGTTCATCGGGTTTGCCGGAAGCGAGAGGACAAAGAGGATCACGACCACGAGCGCAGTTGAGAAGATGAACTGGGCGGAGGTCCGTTCGCGGTAGTGGAGTGCGGTCAGCGCACCGAGCAGGATGAGGATAAAGGAACTTGCCGTCACCTGCAGGAGGATCGGCCCGGCGTTCTCGATCGCGATACCGTTGACCATCAGGAGAACCAGCCAGATCGCTGCCTGGACCGGAACGAGCACCTCGCATGCAAGGATCTTACCCCAGACCATCTCGGAGAAGGTGACCGGTGTCGAGACCAGCGTCTCCAGCGTGTCGTGCTGGTATTCTTCGGTGATCAGGTCGATGACGAGAGCGGAGGCGATGATCGCCGGCATAAAGACGAGAAGCGGGATCAGGAGACCGTACACGAATTCGTAGAAATCGCCACCCCCGGCTGTAGGGGGGAACCGGAGCGGTATCGGCTGCTCGCTCAACCGTTCCTCCCGCACTTCCCGCAGGTCCTTCTCGTATCGGAGGAAGATCTCCTTGAGCTTGACATCCACGATGGCACTCTGGAGATCGTTTTGCAGCGTATAGAGCGTGACCTTGACCGGTTCCTCGGCATCGGCAGGTGTGTCCGGGACCCAGATCACCGCTGAAAGCTTCCGCTCCTTCAGGGCTGCAACCCCGGTCGAGAGGTCCATCTGGAAGACCCGGAAGTCCTGGCTCCCGTACAGGTAGGTGGACAATTCAGAATCGTTGCCCGCATAACCGACATTGTACTTGAACCGCGAGTATTTCGAGAGCGACGAGGGGTCGTACATCGACGTGAGGCCGACCATCAGGAAGGAGGAGAAGAGGGCGATGAAGAGCTGGAGGAGGATGGCAAG
>Ga0265297_10006864_pt1 | contig 16174 bp, 13 predicted proteins | sample Munlanlwell13791_FD_192502 | JGI IMG/M metagenome (GOLD analysis project Ga0265297, IMG submission 192502) | Leachate microbial communities from a municipal landfill in Southern Ontario, Canada - Leachate well 137-91 | ecosystem: Engineered > Solid waste > Landfill > Unclassified | place... | reverse complement strand
ATTTGTTTGGAAAATTAAAGTTAACTCTATTTATTTCAAAATAAAAATAAATGTATAAATGGGCGGCTTCCCACCTTTAAAGACCCAACAATTTCTAGTCTATAATCTACAACGACAGGAGTATTTTATCATGACTACTAACTGGGGTCCAATCGTATTTCCAACGGCACTCGATACATTTGCTCCATTAATGATCGATAACGTTGATGAAGTAATTGCTAATCATCCTAATAGTTTAGCTGGTGCAATCCTAGCTTTAGAAAATAAATTAAATATAGATAATGCCCTTATTATTGATACGGGGGGGTTGCAATTTGATTCAGCGGGTCAAGCGGCACATCCTAGCCATCGCGCACTATGGATTGATAACCTGTCACCAACTACGCTATGGTTTACCGATGATCTTGGGACAGATTATGACTTACTTGCCGGTGTCGGATTCGGTATTGGCACATCTTACATAAAAGGTGTCCCAATTGCCCTTGGTGATTTAGTTCATATTTCAGCAGCAGATACGGTAATTCTTGCCGATGCTATTGTAGGTGATTTGGCACATGGAATGGTAATTGCCGATCACGGGGCAACTGTTGATATTGTCTATACCGGTAGAGAAATTGTAAATGGGGCTTGGGTATTAGTCCCAGGAACACTTTACTACTTGGATACAGCAGGGGGATTTGCAATAGCTCCACCTGTTGGTTGGACAGTTCAGCAAGAAATTGGCTTTGCACGGGATACAACAACAATGGTATTCCGACCAACACTTTCAACAACTTAATGAAGAAATTCAAGATAAATTTTGAAAATGTTCATAATGCTTTGTTGAGAAACATTGATGGTACGGATTTTTTGGTTTTGGAAATTCCTTCTTTGAATGGAAGAAAAAGAGTCTGGTTGCAAGACGGCGATGAAGTAGAAGCATTGGATAGAATTATGGAAATGGCGTTGGAAAGCTATGAATGTCCAAAGTTGCCCATTACCAGAATTTCAAAAGATCAGAAATTGAAGCATGAGAAAAAAGTGGAAAAAGCACTAAAGAAAAATAAAGAGACACCTGATCTAGTCCCGCAGCCAATGTTCTACAATGTCGAAGATGTCAGAGGTAAGAAGCCTTTTGAAGAGGTAACCAAGTAATATGGCAGACGTAAAAGCATTAGTTCGTCCCTCTGGTCAAGTCCGCGATTCTTTGAACGCGGATAAGCTCCTTATTGGAGGTATTGATTATGGTATTGCTGGGGGTACGCTGACCCTTGGTACAGTCAATGCCACAGCGTTGTCAATTGGTTCTATAGGTGTTACAGCCACCGTATTGGGTAATCTTTCCGTAAATGGTATTTTCACCATCGTAGATGGCGGTTCAATGGTTGGTGACGGGAACATTACTCTTGGTGGTGGTGATGGTGACACGATAACATTAGGCGGTTCGTGGGTTTCTGCTGACGATATAGTTAATATTGGTACAGTAAACGGGATTCATAACACTACAGTAAATTTGCGTTGTTCTATGGGTGTTGGCCAAGATAAGCGTATTAATTTCGATAGAACTGCCGATTCAGAAGGCGCGATATTATTGCCGGATACTAAGGATGCTCCTGTTGCCTTAGTAATGGGCATGATTCGCGTAAATGCGGCAGGATTTTTCGAATGGTATAATGGCGCAGCATGGGTTACGGCAGTTACTACAGCATATACACTTGATGATGCATATAATGCATCTGCTGGTGCTTCTACTATTTCCGTTGATGCAGGGGATGTGACCTGGAACGCGACCGGAGCGTTCTCGTTCGTCGTCAACTTGGCTGGCTGCACTGGCACGTCCGATGGGTTCTTTATCGAGGATGGTGCGGACTATTTCAGGTTGAGTCACAAGGCGGCAGATACACTTGCTGCGACTGCTCAACTTAGTTCATTTCAGATTGATTCGTCGGATGACATCTCTCTCGATTCTGTTGTGTCTTCGAATTTCACGATCAGTGCCAACTCGGCTGGCGCTGCGGTACTGACACTCCGTTGCAATCAGGCCGGAGCTGGGACTGGTGACATAAGCGTTTACGCTGCGGACGATACCAGCGTCAGGGCGGTGGCCGGAACATTAACGTTGCGCGGGATGGGACCGGCTCTTGGAACCGGAGTAGAAATCGACGCTGATGTTGGCGGCGGTGCTATCCTAATCGGCTGCAACGCTGGAACGAATCAGGTAAGTGTTGGTGGAGCTGGGGCGCGCAACATTTTTGTTGGGCACACTGGTGCAACCGGACTCACCCTTGCCGCTGAACAGATCGGCTCGTCCATTTCTGTCAATACTGCTGGCGCTCATCAGATTGCGTTGTCGGCCATCAATATCGGTGCTGGCACTGCGACAATATCGTTGACTGCTGACGATGCTGTCACAATTTATTCGACTGCGGCTGGCGTTTCCCTGGACGCTGTGACGGCTTCTAATTTCACGGTGTCCGGTGCTGCGCTCACGTTGTCTGGTGTCGGTCTGGATTTGAACTCGACCGGTGTTGTGACGATGGATGCTTCGGCGGCGAACTCCATCAGCATTGGATGTGATGCGAACACAGGAGCGATATCGATTGGTGACAGCCATTCGGCTCGCAGTGTAACAATTGGTAGCGTTGATACAACGTCCGTGCTGAAGCTCCAGGCTGGTACGGGGATGATTTCTTTCACTGATGGCTATAAGATAGCGGGCGGATACGCGGGTGCCTTCTATCTGGCGCTGAACGCCGCAGAGTACACGACGTATGAGGCCAATTTCGGCGAAGTGTCGTTGCTCAACGCGCTGAACCAGTGCGCGAGCACGGCGGTCACTCTCGACGAGGCCTACAATGCGTCGGGTGGGGCTTCGACTATTACGTTTGACGCTGGCGATGTAACCTGGAACGGGACCGGGGCCTACTCGTTTGTTCTCGGGCTCGCCGGATGCACGGGTGCGGCAGATGGTTTCCAGATAACGAACGGCACTGACTTCCTGTCCATTCTGCGCGCTGATACCGATAACATGGCATGGACGTCCGAGTTCGAGACATTCGATTTGAATGTTGAACGTGACATACACATAGACTCATTGATGTCGGTTGGAGTTACTACTGGAGCTACCGGCTTCACGGTCAACACCACGCAACTCGTCATGGACCAGACGACGGGCTACCTCGGAATCGGTGTCGCTGTTCCTTCTGGCATGATCTCCATGAACGGCGAAGCTCATCGCCAGATGGGAGTGGAGCGTAGGACCGCAGCGAATACGGCGGGAAAGAATCTCAGCATCGGGGCGGGCGGCGCAACTCTCGGCGCAACTGACAAAGCCGGTGGTGACTTGAATCTCGCGTCCGGTATCAGCACGGGCACAGGCTCAAGCGGTTTCAATTTCTACGCCTATCCGTCTGGCGTGGCTGGCATCGTAGACAACGCACCAATCGCCATGATTCAAGGGACGTGCGCGCTGCTCACATTGGGCGATACGACGGGCGCAAGTGCTACAACGGTTCGCACTGGTACGGGCGCTTTCACTTGCACGGCGGGCGGGATATTCGACGTCAACGCAGTCGGCGCTGTAACAATCGATTCGAGTGGTGGGACGATTGGGATCGGTGTTGATGCCAACGCTTTCGCCATCAACATCGGCACGGGTGCTGCGGCTCGCGTGATTACGATTGGCAACGGCACTGGCGTAACGGGCGTGGCGATCAATACCGGATCTGGCGATTTCGCAATCAATACAAGTCAGTTGTATGTTGATCAGCCTACGGGATTTGTAGGTGTAGGCGGTGTTCCGTCCTATTTACTGCATACGCAACAATCGGCGGTAAGCGCGTCAAACACGTTGGTCGGTTTCGCCATAAGCCGTCTTGGTGGTGCTGCGGCGGGATCGTTTCAACGTGGAATCGGTTTAGTTTTCCACGATTCCGATAACAGCACTTTGACCGGCGGTATTGCCGGGATACGCCCGAATGCTGGTGGAACGTATGAAGGGGATTTGGCGTTTTATGCTAACGTTGGCTCCTCCAGCGCTGGAACGTTCGCGGATATGACCGAAAGAATGCGGATTTTAGGGGCGTCGGGTAACGTCGGTTTCGGCACCGCAAACCCCCTGCAAAAAGTCAACATCCAATCCGGTGCCCTGCGTTTCGATTACGTTGCGGCTCCCAGCGGCGCGGGTTGTACGTTGTCGAATGGCGGTGCGGGCGGCACGACTAACGGTGTCCACTCTGTAAAATTTACCGCCGTGAATTCTTTGGGCGAAACGGAACTTGGAATCAAGACGCCTGATTACACCGTTGTAGGCACGGAGATTATTCACGTTGCGGATGCGCCCATATCGCCAGATCCCACAGTGACAAGCCGCAACGTCTACATGTGTAAGGAGAGCGGCGCGATCTGGTATTTGATTGCTGGGTTGTTACCGGACAACACGACAACGGCTTTCGATATTAACGTGGCGGATGCGAGTCTGGTGACGGCGGGATCTGATATCAACACGACTTCTGGTAAACTGTTTTCTGGTTCTACGCAGATATTCAATACGAATGCTACGGGAAATTGGACGATTGGAGGAACGGACAACAGTATATTTGCAGCTTATAACACCGTGTGTGCCGGTTCCGGCAATCGCCTGTATTTCAAAGCGGGCAACGGAACGACGGTTTACGGATTCTTTACCGCCTATGGTCTTAATTTGCGCTCTTCTGCCGCGACGGCTGGCTGGTCACTCGCGGATATTGGAACCGCCGCAACTTCATGGGGTATGCTCAGAAACACCACCGCCAACACCGCCGGGAACAACCTGTCCGTGATAGCGGGCGGGGCGACATTACTAGCCACTGATAAGAATGGCGGCCTGCTGCATCTGAAACCCGGTCAGTCAACCGGCACAGGTTCCGCAGCGTCATCTCTTTGGGCTACCCCAGTTGGTGCGGCTGGAACAACGACAAACGACCCGGTGCAAGTTCTTACCGCAGGTCCGTTGAGTGGCGGCGTAGCGGGCTCGATCGCGGTCGGCGTTGGAACGATTCTCCCGACGTCTCTTTTCGATCTCGAAATCGCGGGTACTGTGAAATCAGTTACCGACGTTCTCGAAATCACGAATCGCGGCAACGCCGCCGACATGGACGGCACGGGCACTGCGGTATTATTCCAACAGTGGTATTACGACGCGGCGACGCCAGCGGTTGTCAATGCCGCGAAGATCGTCGCGTTGTGCGAAACGGATTGGACAAGCGCAGCCAACACCCAGAATTCCGCTTTGACATTCTGGACGCGCTCAAGTCGCGGAATCGAAGAGGTCGCGCGGTTAGACTCGCAGACTAATTTCTTGCTCGGGGTTACTGCGGCGGATGCCAATGTGCGAAAATCCGTAACTATTGGAATGACTATCTCGGAGCCCTCGGGTGCCGTAGCGGACGCGATTCAGATATTCAGTGCGGAATCCTCCGATGGTAATGCCACACTCGGAATGTATCTCGAACAAGCGGTCGAGGCGATCGGCGCGGGCTTTACCCCTGATTTCAAATTGAAATTGAAAATCGATGGCGTCGAGTACCGGATAGCGTTGGAAGCGGTTTGATACGGAGGACCACATGACCGACGAAAAAGGAAGGAAAAACAAATAATGTCTACTAAATCCCAACAACGCCTATTATGTGAAGAAGTTACGGGAACTATACCGGTTGATCATCCTTGTGCCAGATGGTTTTCTTCTATCGAAAGATCCGTTATTGAACTTTCACATCAAGTTGAAAATGTAGCTTTGGATGTAAAGGATCTAGCCACTAAAGTAATCTCTCAAGAAGCTATGATGAAAATGTGGAAAGAAGAGTTTTTTCCACAAGTTAAAACACTACCCGATAAGATTGACGAAGAAATTGAGGACCATAAGAGAAATTGCCTTGCTAATCGTAGAGCACAACTACAGGCAGAGGATATTACAAATACTAATATAAAACTTCCTAGTAGAATGCCAGCAAGAGAAGAAAAGAAAGGCTTTACCATCCCAAAAATAGTTATTTATATTGGTGTCGTTGTAGGAACAGCTATAGCAGTAGGTGGTTATGTTTTAGCTTATCTTTTTGAGAAGCTTAATTAAAGTTTCTCGTATTATAGTAGAAAGTGGTGGAATTTCTCTGCCATTATTAATGAAAGGTTTTGCAAAATGAAGTTTACTAAAGCACAGATTTTGAATTTTGAGCCATTTCTTGCTCGTTTCGTTAGCTTTCCGCATCAAGGACAGCCGGTTATCAATGTTAGTGATGGTGGCCTTTCTTGGGGTTTTGGCCGTAATGCTGTAATTTTTAAGAATGTATTTAAAACAGTTCATGAAGAACTTGCATTAGTTAACCCATCGGAAGAATTGCAAAAATATGAAGAAGCACGGGTGGCTTTTCTCAACGAAAATGAAAAAATGAGTGACGCTGAGAAGACGGTAAGGGTTGAAGCACTTGTTGATGAATTCAAGGTTAGAGAAGAGCTTACCGAAAGGGTAGCGAAGATTAATGAACTGCTGAATGAAGAGGTTGAGGTTAATGCTTTTAGAATTAATCGAAATAAAGTGAGCGGTATGCGTGATGGTGATGATCCTAGCAAATGTGTACTGACCGCAAGGGATTCAGCTTATTTGCAGGATTTGGGGCTTCTTTATGATCCGAGTGATGAAGTAGTGGAAAAAGAGTAAGTACATAGGGTTTTGATTTGGTTAAGGTTTGTTGGTGGTTGGTAAGGCGCAGGGTTTGGTGTAGCACATAAGAGGATAATTGCCAAATGTGGGAAAAGACTAAGCGGAGTTTAGACGAATCGATGCCACGGCTTGTGACTTCCAACAGGGATTACCAACAGCGGGAGTTGATGAAGTCTGTGTTGCCTAAAGGTTGCAACTTAATGCCAGAAGGTGGGAATATGGGGAGAAGGACTGGGGCTTCTTTTGGCGCGTCACTTCCTAGTGGAGTTTCAGCGATGGGGGGAACTTCATCGCAATCTAATTCAACTGCGATGCATATGATGAGGCCCTACGACCCCGAGGTAGAAGATCCATCAAGGCAATTTTATCCACAAGACCGTTTAACAGCAAATCGTTATTGGAGACTTTTTCACAAGTACGACCCGGTTTTTGGTATGGCAATTGATTTGTTTTGTGAAATGGTTATAAGTGACTTTGAACTTATTCTTGAAGATGACCCAACAAAGTCAATTAAGGATTCATTGGAGTATATGAATCAGACGGTAAATATTCAGGACAAGTTAAAGCACATTATTCGAGAGTATCTTGTTATTGGGGAAGCTTTTCCTCATAATTTCTTCAATACTGATACAAACCTGTGGGACTACGTAACTATGCATAACCCCGACCTTATTGATGTTAAAGATATAAATTTGGTAAATTGCGATCCTATTATTAATTTCATTCCAGATCAAGGTTTGAAGGCTATGTTGTCCGATGGTTCTCCAGAGTCTAGGGAGTTTAGAAAAAAGCTTCCTGCTGAGTTTGTTTCAAAGGTTCTTGCTGGGCAGAAGATTAGACTGAATCCTGTTAATTGTTCTTTTATAGCTAGAAAAATGCACGCCTACGAGAACCGTGGTACTAGTTTAGCTTCTAGGTTGTTCAAGGTCTTGATGCTTGAGGACGGGATCTTCGCATCAAGTCTTGCCACATATCGCCGCGCCGCAAACCCCTTAAAAATCGCTAAGTTAGGAGACTCGGCCTCTGGGTGGATTCCATCGCCTGCCGTTGAAGCTAAGCTTGCCGACCTTTTGGCCAGGGCGGAAACTGACCCACAATGCTTTGTTCCGGAGACTCCGGTTACAATGTTAAATGGTTCAAGAAAGCCAATCGGTGATTTGGTTGTAGGAGATAAACTACTAAGTAAAGATGGTGTCGAAACCGAGGTTTTGGCTTTGCAAGAAGAGGAGACAGATAAGATAATTCGAATTTCTGTTTGGGGTGATGAAACTATTGAATGTACACCAAACCACAAATGGCCGATTTGGGGTAATCCTAGAGAGTGTTCTTGTGGCTGTGGCTCTCCGATTTTAAAAGGAAACTTTTTACCTTATCATGGTAGTAAGAATGGTGTAAAAGGTAATGATAAGAAGTATGTGGAGAAATGTACAAACGCCCCGTCTAAAGTAAAAGGAGTTAAATTAAGGTTTTTTGAGGGTTTTGATCCTATGCAGGTTGTGTTTGCTGATAAAATACATAAAGATGACTTTTTGATGATTCCAAGAAAGTTTGATGAGAAAGTAGAGCCTGGGGTTACACTAGAAATGGCTCGACTTCTTGGTTATTATACTGCCGAAGGGAGCATGTTAAAGGTTTACCAGAGGGATGATGGAAGTGTTCGTTGGGGTGTTCATTTTTCCTTGCATGAAAAAGAAAAAGACACGCTTGCTAAGGATATTTCCGAGATTATAGAAAAAATTACAGGAGAGCCTATTTCTATTTATTTAGGTGATAGGCACAATTGCCAGGTTTCAAGTCATAGAAATTCTGGAAGTGATTTGGCTGTTTGGCTTAGAGCCCATGCAGGCGAACATTCTTATTCTAAGAAATTATCGCAAGAAGTTATGCAGTGGCCTTTAGATTTTAAGAGAGAGTTTATAAAAGGTTATTTGTCTGGGGACGGAGGTGTGGTTCATGAGCAAGCAAAGGCTATTCCCCATATCTCTGTCTCTTCTGTTTCTAGGGATTTGATTTGTCAGGTAAAATTAATTTTGGCACAGTTGGGTGGGTATGCCTCTTTATATACTAAGTTACAATCAGAGAAGTCTTATGGAAAGACAAAACGTCTTATATATAAGCTAAACCTTTATGGTAACTTTGCAGCAGAATTGGCTAATCATGTTTGGGGTGTTTCTTGGGAGGTTTTAAAACATTTTTCCGGTGGTTGGTGCGATGATAATTATGTTTATGTTCGGGTAAAGAAAGTTGAAGAAGTTGTTTGTTCTACTCCTAGAACAGTTGTAAATATGACTGTAAGTGGTGATCACAATTATCTTGCCGGTTGTTTTGGTACAAAAAATTCATGGTTAATTTGGAATTATGGAATTAATTTTGATGCATTTGGAGTTGCGGAGAGAAGTACAACAATTGGAAAAGAATTAAATACAATTAATGAACTCAAATTTTTAGGTTTGGGCTTATCCAAGGGCTTCGTCACATCCGATGCAACCTACGCGAGCGCCAAAAGTGGTCTTCAAGTTTTCCTTCGTCGTCTTCTTTCTTTGCGCCAATTCATTGAATCAATCTGGCTGTATCCAAAATACTTCAGGCCTATCTGTGAGATTAATGAATGGGTAAAAGCAATTCCTTCTGAGGTAACACACAGGTATCGGGTAAAGAGAACAGCACAGGAGATTAAGGATCAGAAACTGCTCCTGTTACCAAAATTGCAATGGAAAAATAGATTGGACCCATCTATTGATTCAGAAGTTTTGAATGCATTGAATCTACTAAAGTCCTCATTTGGGTACAAGGTGTCTAAATCAACACTGGATTCATTTACCGGGCTTGATTGGGCCTCTGAAACGAGAAAATCAGTTTCGGAGTGGAAACAAGAACAAGAGACAGTTGACACACTTCTTGGAGCAACGCTCAAAGAGAAGTACAATGAACAGAATGCGCCTAAGCCTGCTGCCAGCCCGCCTGGAGCCCCCGGTTCTGGTGCCAAGCCTCCAGCAGCAGGTGGCAAACCTCCGGGGCCTGGAAGTGGCGCAGGCTCTTTCCCGCCTGGTTCCGCTGGGGGAGGAGGTGAAGCAGCTCCGGGGGGTGGTGGTGCCTCCTTGAATATGCAGCCAGAATCGCCTGCTTCCGGTGGGGTTAAACAAACAATTGAGTAATCTTACACGAAATTCTCTTTCTCTCGTAATATACACTCAAGGGTTTAATAATGTCTAATCAAGAATTCGATTCATACTTTGTCGGTGATGGCAGCGCAGCCCTAGCAGGACTTACGACATCCAATGATTTCGTAAGCCAGTTGTCACAGCTATTCTCAAATTCTCCTTCAATCTCTTCCCCTCCTAAAATCTTCGAAATTGAGAACGATTTGGCTAATATCTCTAATAATCCTCTTCACACTTCCCCCCTCACCAGAAATTCAAAATCCTTAGCAAAATGTCCAACTTCCTCAATTGCTAAAATCTTCCTCACCACCAAAAAATCCGCCTACAGCACCTTCAACTATCTAAATCTCCTAGCAGAACAAGTTGGCAATGTCCCCATCAAGGAAGAAGATCTCATTGTTACCGAAAATGACCAATATATTATCGAATATCTCAAGAAAAACAGAATTAGCAAGGTTTCGGTAGAGAATGTCGCAGGGTTAATAGCTTTCCAGGATATGGGAATTAGTCAAGTTCGTTATTTTGACGAATGCATGTGTCCAATTTGCAAAGTCTACTCTGGCAAGATTTTTGACATAGATTTCGTAATGCAGCAGGTAATGGCTGGGGAATATCTAACGCATCCAGGAACAGGCAGCTATAGTCCAGTTATCTATAGAGAATCATACGTAGGGCCTTTAACACAAGCAGAGAATTTCAACATAGATTTGCTGCGCTCTCACGAAATTGAATTTGTTAATGTTCCGATTGAATTGCAACATCAAGTTACGATGATTTTGCCAATAATTCTTAATCCATGCGATAAAGATGTGGTAACGTGCGGTAACGAGATTAACAGAGTTGAATTCGTAAATATGAGCACATATTTGAAGGACCAAAAGGATATTGATGGAATTGTTGTTTATCAAGAAGATGACACTTTATATATTCATAACAGCTATGTCGGGCATATGGGGCCAATAGAGTTTGCTGAAGAGTGGGTAAAGTCTCAAGTAACGGAAAAGGTAGCAATCAAGGAATTGGCCAAGTGTGAGAAATTCTTTGTGAATGGTAAGCGAGTAGCAAAACACCAGGGCTTTTACTGGAGCCTTGAGACTGGGGAGAAAGTACAATGACTGAGAAAATGTTTATGGACCATTGCCCAACTAAGGGGTGTCTGAATAGTTTGGGGGATATTTCTGAGTTTTCCTGGGGCCGCTATAGAACAGTTGATGAAAACTTGGACACTGGGGCACAAAAACGTACAGATGTTTTTCATTGTTTTAAGTGTGGCAGGATGTATACACGGGAATGGAAATGGGAAGAACACAAGCTGGAGGATGCAAATGTCTAAGAAAATCGAAGTACAAAAGACTGAAGTAGTTAGCATCAAGTTGCGAATTAAAGGTAAGGAAATTGACCTTACGCTAGAAGATGCAAAAGAACTACGTGATGTATTGAACAAGGTATTTGCGGAACCTGTTACTATTAAGGAGTATGTACCATATTATCCCTATATTCCTTATGAGCCCTACAAGCCTTACGAACCCTACAAGCCTTACGAACCCTATATTCAACCCTATCCTTATTGGTGGACGGGAACAGGAGGTACGTCTCAAAAACTTCACGAGATTTACTGTAGTCCAAATACCAATATTTCAACTTCTGATATAGATTTGGGCGTTATTTCGTATGGTGATAATACTGTACTTTCTGGCCAAAATTTAACCATTACTTGTGGAGGAAATTATGACATTTCGTAAAACGGGGGATGTGGTTCCTATGGGGAAGCCGCTTGATGTAGAGGAAATGAAGAAGAAGAATGATGAGAATACGCCAAAGCCGGTAAAGATTCCGGAAAAGAAGGATAGTTCAAAGTGAGATATTTTTGTATTTCCGAAGTTAAGGATGAAATTCCTGTTGCTGTGGTCTTTCACGATTACAAGGATTCTACCTGTATTTGTCGCTCAAAGAAAGAATCATTTTTCAAGAGTTTTGAATTACTTCGCACACTTTCTTGGACAAAAACTTCTAAAGAGGTATTTGGCAACGGTGGTGCATTACGGCTGGTTTCTATGAGTGCGAATGATTACGAATGGATCGATTCAGTGCTGAATACTTGTCTAGGTGGTTACTGGATGATTACGCAAGAAGGAACTTGCGTCAACGACGAAAGTTCGATAGATGAAGCGGTTGGTGAGTTTTTGGGTTAGTTCCTTTATTATTCCAATGAGTTACATGCTATATTTAACCTGATGAAAATATATAAAGCATATAAGACAGAGTTAGATCCAAATGAAAAACAAAGATCTGCATTGTTGCAATATGCGGGTGCGGCACGCTGGGCCTACAATTATGGTTTGCAGAGGAAAATTGTTTCTTACGGAGAGAAGGGAAAAAACCCTTCTGCTTTTGCTCTTTATAAAGATCTTATTATCTTAAAGGGTAAAGAAAAAGAAGAGGGAGGGTTTCCTTGGTTGTCCGAGATTTCTAAATATGTTCCACAGGAAGCACTTAGATCTGTGGATCAAGCTTTTGATAATTTCTTCAGGCGTTGCAGAGAAGGAGCAAAAGAAAAAGGTTTCCCCAAATTCAAAACTAAGAAAGAGGGTGTTGGAAGTTTTACTCTGCGCGAACGTATTCATGTTTTTACAGGAAGAATTAAATTACCAAAACTTGGATATATAAGATTAAAAGAAAAAAACTATCTTCCTATTGATGGAAGGGAAGATATAAAAATCTTATATGTCACAGTATCAGAAAAAGCGGGAAGATGGTATGTTTCCCTTCAGGTGGAGCAGGAAATACCAGATCCTCTTCCTATTAAAGAAGATCCACATGTTGTTGGTGTAGATGTTGGGGTTAAGGAACTGGCCACTACTTCCGATGGAGAAGTTTTTGAAAATCCCAAGGCTTATAAGAAAGCACAAAAGAGACTCCGTTTTCTTCAGAAGGAAGCAGACAGGAAGCAGAAAGGATCAAAGAATCAAAAGAAAGCAAGGAAAAAGGTTGCAAAGCAGCATGTTAAGATAGCTAATGTGCGAAAGGACAATCAACATAAAGCATCTACGGCGATAGCCAAGTCAGCAGATGTTATTGTGATTGAGACTCTGAATGTCGAAGGAATGAAGAAGAATCGGTGTCTGAGTAAGGCAGTATCCGATGCTGGAATGTCCGAGTTCCTACGACAACTAAAATATAAAGCTGAGTGGGCAGGGAAGCAAGTTATTAAGGCGGATATGTGGTATCCGTCATCCAAGATGTGCTCTTCTCCTGGCTGCGGCTACATAAACAAGGATTTGACGTTGAAAGATCGGTTTTGGGTTTGTCCTAAATGCGGGGTAAAACATGACCGTGAGTTCAATGCGTCCGTTAACCTAAAGAATTTGGCCGGGAGTTCCCCGGTGTCAGCCTGTTGTCCTGGGGCCTCTACTTCGGATCGTATTGTTCCGGGGCAAGCACTGGTTGGGCAGGAACCGAACACCTCATTGGAAGGGTAAGTTTCGGAGAACGGAATGATGAGCCGTCTATTGAGGAAGTAGTTGGTTCCTTCCTAGTTTGATTCTTCTCCTTCCAAATTCCTTTCATATATTTAACCGTTGTCTTTAGGAAATACAACAACATTTAACTTACAATGATGCTTGAATACTGCAAAGGTATAAAAGCATTGTTCCACAAAACAGCAAAAGCAGAGATTCTAGGGGTTTCCACGATCCAGAATACTTGGTCCAAAGTGGCCCAAGGTAAATTCGCTTCTTTTTTCATGGATCAAGGAAATTCCCTCAATGTTGAAGCCGCTTTAGATGCGGTTGCTGATACGTACAAGATTTCCCGTGATCCAGCTAACTATCTTTTTATTCCCGCTAGAGCCAATAGTGCTGACAGACCAAACGAGAACCAAGATGGCTGGCGTCGGGAAGAACTGTTAAGGTTCGACCCCATTATAGGCCGCAGGATTTATTCAACTTACACACTGAAGCCACATTTTGTAAATCACAATGCATCACGTTATCAACTAGCTCGCGGTGTTTTGCTGGATGCTCACTACAATGATGCTAATCCGTTTACTAATGATGAGCGACGTGAATCAATTAAGAAAGCAACCGGCAGAGATTTCGAGAATGATGAATTCGTCGAAGTGCTAATTGCTGTAGACACAACTAAAGATCCCAATCTGGCAGAAGCATATAAGAATGGTTCGGTTTACAGATTCTCTATGGGGTGTGACGTAGAAGCTACCGAATGCTCTGCGTGCGGTAATGTTGCGTCAACGGTTCTTCAATTTTGTCCATGTGTTCGGGCAAAGCATTCGCGCAAAGCAGTAAAGTGGGCGGATGGCAGTATGCGCCCAGCATTTGAATGGTGTGTTGGTACAAGGTTTGCTGAATTGAGCGCAGTTGATGATCCCGCTGATAAAGACGCTGAGATTCAAGAAGGTTTGCTGGGTCTTGTAAATAGCAAGGCGGCTGCTCTTCAGATGAAACAGGATTTGTCTAGTTTTGTAATTAGGAATGCAGGAAATATTCCCGCAAGTTTAGCGCCATTGTTTGAGCGTTGGCTTGCTGATTAAGGAGCGAAAATGGACCCGAAACTATCTTTGTTCGAAACAGTTCAGAAGTTGCATGAAGCGGGTACAGTAAAACTCTCTAAGTCAGAGTTGCAGGAAATTTCCAAGCAAACGGCTGATCTTATCAATCGTTCAATCAGGAACAAGAAAGCTGCCAAGATGCCAGAAGGTTTTGAAGAGATTCTTGGCCAGTTGTCGGATAGCGATCCAGAGGAAGCTTACAAGGTCGTATTGGAATTCCTCAAGGATAAGGGAATTGTAAAGGATACCGGGGAAGATAAAGAAATGCCCGGTATGGATATGGGTATGGATAAGCCGGATATGGGTAAAGATATGGGTAAGAAGCCTGAGATGGGCATGGACAAGCCCGAGAAGGACGAAATGCCCGGTAAGGACAAGGAAGACAAGGATTTCCCCGGTAAGGATCTTCCCGGCAAGGATAAGGGCGGTTTCCCCGGCAAAGGCAAGGAAGACGGCAAAGGCAAGGAAGACGGCAAAGGCAAGGGTCCATTTGGTGGCAAGGGCAAAGAAAAAGGCGAATCCAAGGACCATGAAGATTCCGAGTCTCCAAAGGAAGAAAAGGAAGAGCACGAAGGCATGGAAAAGGAAATGCCTTTTGGTAAGGGTGCTCAAGCTGTTGAACCAGATCTTGAAGACGAAGCTGACGAGGATAATGAAAAAGGTAAGGGCCGGTTGAAGGAACTCCAGAAGAAGGTTGAGGCTACTCCAGCTACGACTTCTGTTGAGTCAATGGGAATGATGGAAGAGAAGAAGGGCTCATACAAGGTTCTTATTACGGCAGAGCGCAATCTAGTTGCCCAGCAAGTTGGTAAGGGTCCGCTATTCCATGCAATTCCAAGTCCTGAATATAAGAATGATCCAACAGCATTGAAGAGGCTTGCTAACCAAGTTATGGGGCTACTCATGTATCAGGGACCAAAGGCGGCTGCGGCAAAATGCGGCGCTGTTCTACTTGCTGGTGTTGATGATGATGTTCAGACAACTGGTGATATGGAAATTGGCAAGAATACCAAGAGTGTTACCGATGACGCAACTACAGTAGATGTAGAAGGCGTTGCTGCTCCTGCTACTTCCACTTTGGACGACCCTGATAATGATACTCAGGAAGACCCCAAGACGGTTAATCCAACGAATCGTGAAGGTATGTTGAGTGCTTATCGCGCTTCTAAGGGTGTTGCTAAGTATGAAGTAATCAAGCGGGCAGATACCTCTATTGATGACCCAGAAACAGTAAATGCAGAGAAGCCGGAAGCTCCTCCAACTAAGGTTACTGACGGCGCTGAGAATGAAACTGAGGAAGATCCAGCAGAGCCTAAGACAGATACTACTGAGGGGGGCGAGGTTGACTTCCAGAGCGTTGAAGCTAGTTACCGCAAACTCTATTCGTCTAGGGCCAAGAAAGCCACTGAGGAGGCTATTAACGCCTTTACAGACAAGTTTATGTCCAGCATTAGGATCGCATCTTCAAGGATGCGGCTAAACCAGGATGCTCACCCCTTTAAAATTGCTGCTGCCGATGTTCTTCTCAGTGATGAAGTAGAATTTACTGATGGTGATAAGTTCTGTCCAATGGATGCGCGAACAGCCAGTGAATTGATTGAACTTATTGCGTCAGAAGGTCATGACGCATTCGTTAATCACCTGTTGGAGCGTTCAGCAGCACTTATGGAAAAGGACGCAAGCTATTTGAAGGATGTTGAGTCAGATCTGAAGACACTTGTTCCAGTATCTATTGATGCTAGTGGCAAGACAGCCGGTGTTAGGAAGAAT
>Ga0265297_10006863_pt1 | contig 16175 bp, 12 predicted proteins | sample Munlanlwell13791_FD_192502 | JGI IMG/M metagenome (GOLD analysis project Ga0265297, IMG submission 192502) | Leachate microbial communities from a municipal landfill in Southern Ontario, Canada - Leachate well 137-91 | ecosystem: Engineered > Solid waste > Landfill > Unclassified | place... | reverse complement strand
GTATGATCCAGATAAGGAACTCTTACTTCATGTGAATGTGCCATACTATTTTTATCTAATTTATTGCAATGAAAATAAGGAATTTCTGTTTTTAATTCATAAAGAAGAGCGGGGTTTAGTTGACTGCCGTCACCATTTTTACATTCTCGTATCATTTTACCGAATGTATTCATTGTGTCTAAATCTTCAGGAATTTTCAAAATATCTTTTTGGAAAAATTCTTCTTTATCTTTGTCAAATACACTTGAAGAAATATATTCTACCTTTTCTTGGAATGGCATATCTATCTTTTGTTTTAATTTTTCATAATACTCTTTATTTATTTCATTCATCGACGGAAGTTCGGTATATACATCATATCGGTTATATCCCCCAAATAATTCATCCGATCCTTCTCCACAAAGACTAACTTTAACTTTTTTGCTCATTCCCTTATATAAGTCATATACTGAAACCATTGCTGGTCTGGAAAATGGAAATTCCATGTGCCATAATGTTTTCATCAAATTCCCGATATAATCTTTGGAGTCTAAATGAATTTCAGTATGATCCGTATTGCAATGTTCTGAAACTAATTTTGCAGCACCATATTCATCTTCAGGAACATCAAAACCAACTGTAAAAGTTTTTATCGGTTCTTTTTTTAATTTACTTGCTAAAGCAACTATTATGCTGGAATCAATTCCTCCCGACAGAGAAACCCCAACAGGAACGTCGCTTATTAACATTCTTTTTATCGACGATGAAAGTAAGTTTGTTAAATTTTTTATGTAAAAATTTTCATCATTACAAGTTTCATTCACTCCCAAACTCCAATATCTAGAAATAGTTATTTTATTCTCTCTTAACACCATATAATGTGCCGGTTCTAATTGAAAAATATCCTTAATCAAGGTGTCTCCCTTAATTGGGAATTCGTAATAAATAATTTGTTTAAGGCAATTTTCATTTAGGGTTCTTTTTACTTCATTGAAACCTAGAATAGCTTTTATCTCTGATGCAAATAAAAATTTAGAATCTTTATAATAATAGTAAAGCGGTTTTATTCCAATACGATCTCTTGCCAGAAATAATAATTTTTTTTTGGAATCCCATAAAGCAAATGCAAACATACCATTGAATAATTTTAAGCAATCAAAACCATATTCTTCATAAGCATGAATTATTGCTTCTGTATCTGCATCTGAATTAAACCTGTGCCCTCTTTTTTCTAGTTCTGGCCTAATCTCCTGAAAATTATATATCTCTCCATTAAATACTATCGCGATAGTTCCATCTTCATTAAACATGGGCTGTTTTCCTTTTTCGCTTAAATCAATTATGCTAAGTCGTTTATGTCCTAAAGAAATTTTTTTGTCTAGATAATACCCTTCCTGATCTGGCCCTCTATGTGAGATCATCCCCGCCATGTTTTTGATAAGGTCTTTATCTTCCCAATTAAATCCACATATCCCGCACATTACTTTTTCTATGAACAGAGATTTAAAGATTTTTAGATATAAAATTAGACCTTTTAATTATTGACAATTTTTGAGTTATAACTTTATATACCTCTTATTTTTTCTCTAATTAAGATAAATCTAAGAACTACAAAATGGATGAAGCTACAATAAAAAAAATCCTTTTAGATTATAATGGGTATTACCCATTTATTATAAAAGAACTCTACAGCCTTCCAAAAGATAAGGAATACAAATTGTTGGATGTTGGAGCTGCAGATAAAATCCTTCAGAGATTAATCCCTGAAAATATAAAATACTTTGGTTTGGATATAGACGGAGATTACGATTATCAGGTTAATTTAGATGAGGGGAAAATTCCGATAAAGAAAGATACTTTTGATATAATTGTCTGCACTGAAACATTAGAGCATGTTTTATACCCTCATAAAATAATGGAAGAAATAATGAGGGTTGCAAAACCCAATGCAATTTTTATTTTATCTATGCCCAATGAACTTAATTTTTACATACGATTACAATATCTTTTTAATGTTAAATCTGAAGTTCAAATGCCTTTTCAGACTATCCTTAAACACGGACATATTCATACTCCAAGAGTAAAAGATATTATAAAATTCTTTTCTAATTATGTGGAAATTAAAAAAATTCATTACTGCTGGTATTCTAGAAATTTTTCAAGAACTGAGGGGATTAAAAAAAATGGTTTATTTATCTTGGATAAACTTTTCAATAACTTGGCTAAAGTAAGACCTAGCTTGTTTGCAAGAAATGTGACTATTTTGGGTAAAGTAAAATCCTCTTAAATAAAAATATTTTTAATGCTTTTCGATTATTTCCTTAACTCTTTCTGCAAATTTGTCTCGAGAGAAAAACTTAGATCTTTCAATGGAAGAAAAATTATTACATTCTTTACTATCTATTTTTTTTAATATCTTTCTCAAAACTTCTGCACCTTCTTCTACACTGAGAAAACCATAACCATATTTTCCTTCCCCTAATATTTCTTGATAATTATTACTCTTTTTATATCCGAGAATAATATTTCCTGCAGCCATAGCTTCTATTGAAGTCATAGTCAAATTTACATCCCTTTCAGAATCAATTAATATTTTAGAATTCAGAAGTTCTTCTTTTATTTTATCAAATGAAGGGTCTTTGATAATCTTTACTCTGTCTTGGATATTTAATTTTTCAGTTATTTCATTTAGATATTTTATATAAGTCTCTGATTCGGGAGTCATACCCCCAATTATAACTAAATTATATTCGGGATTATTTTTTGTTCCCCCATAAAAAATATTAATTGAATCTTCTATTCTCTTAATCGGGTTTATCCTCCCACTTACTACTATTTGGTTTTTCTTTTTGTTCCCTTTATTTAAGAAATGTTCTGTTTGTATTGCAGGATAAAGACATTGTTCTTCTGGATTCAAGTAAGATTTATTTATTAGATTATTTCTGGTCCATTGGTCAAATGCATAAATCCTTACATCTTTTCCGGGGAGGAATTTTTCTGAGGTTAAACTCATTTGAATTATTTCTTTTATATTCCTACTTAGATTATTAAATTTCTTCCATTCCCCACGATCCATAGAAGTTAGTGCCCATACAACATAATTATTTTTATCAAAACTTTTTGGTAGATATTTATCCATAACTCTCCCACAAATATCAAATATAAAATCTACTTCCTTAGCCATTTTTTTGAAATTATTCTTGAGAAGTTTTCTTCTTATTGTATCTTCAACAGCAAAGAGAGATTTAATCTTACTTAAAGGATAGACTTTTTTTATCTTAATCTGCCCGTACAATTCTTCTATTTTTTTATAATTTGGATTAAATGGGGAAAGTAAATACACTTCTTTCCCCATCTCATTTAAAACAGTAATTAAATCATAAACAACTCGAGGGTATCCTCCCCCAACAGAAATATTTCCCATAGCAACTATTCCGACTTTCTTAATTTCAGGCATATTTTTGTTTAGCAAAAGTTATTTAAAAGGATTCCTGAATTAGAAAGTATAATGAGAATTGCTCACATTAATATGTTTTTTCTCCCGACTTTCGGAGGAGTTGAACAGGTAGTTTATGAACTAGCAAAAAGACAAGTCGCTGATGGGCACGAAGTTCATGTTTTTTGTTGTGATTCAGACAAGAATACAAGAATAGAAAAAAAAGAAGAAATAATTGAAGGAATTTATGTTCATAGATTTCCTTACTGGTTTAGATTATCTTTTAATACTTTTATCTGGCCTTCTTTATTATCTCGTTTTGGGAAATTCGGAAAATTTGATATCGTTCACAGCCATGTTTCGGGACATGCTTATATTTTATTTGCGGGAATTTTATCTAAAATAAAAAAATTCAGATATATACACACTACTCATTGTCCTTGGACAGATGCTTCTTTTCGTCCTTTAATATTAAGACCTTTTTTATTTCTTAATAATTTATTTTTTAATTGCATTTCTTTTTCTTTAATTGATAAAATAATTGCAATAACTCCCTGGGAAATGCCCATTTTGGAAAAATATGTTGATAAAGAAAAAATAAAAATTATCCCTAATGGTGTTGATGGAATATTATTTAACAAGATTAAAAATAATAATTTCAGAAAAGAAAATAGCATAAGAGAAAAATATCTCGTTTTATTTTTTGGCAGATTAAATCCAACAAAAGGTCCCGAAATGCTTGCAAAAACCGCGATAAACATCACAGAAAAAAGAAAAGATATAGCTTTTGTATGGGTTGGTCCTGATGAAGGAAAAGCAGATGAAGTAATTGAATTAATTAAGCCATATAAAAATATGAAATATCTCGGACCAATAAAAGGCAAAGAGAAAATTGCAGAAATGTATCAGGCGTCAGATGTTTATGTTATTCCTAGCTATCGCGAAGGTTTACCTCTGACTCTCTTTGAAGCTATGGCTTCGGGGTTGCCGATTGTAGCAAGTCCTGTTAATGGAATTCCTTATGAAATGAATGAGAATGAAAATGGCCTTTTTTCTAATTATGGAGATTTAGAAAATCTAGAAAAAAATATTTTAAAAATAATAGATAACCCCCAATTAGCAAAGAAGATGTCTGAAAATAATATAAAGAAATCAAAGAATTATAACTGGGATAAAATCTATAAGGAATATATGGGGGAGTATTCTTTACTTTCATAATCTTTATAAAATATCGATAAGAATTTAATGCATGAGATTTTTGTTTATAACCAAACCTTTTTTTATTGAACCTCTTGGGATAATGTATATTTCTTCGGCAATAAAAAAAGTAGGACATGATGTTGACTTGGTACTTACTTCTGATAATTTAGAAGAAAAAATTAAAATGTTTAATCCCGATTTTGTTGCATATAGTATCATGACTGGGGATCAAAATTTTTATGATAATATTAACAAAAATTTAAAATCAAAATTTAAATTCTTCTCGATAGCGGGAGGACCTCACCCAACTTTTTTCCCAGAATTTTTGAAAGATTCAAGTTTCGATGCAATTTGTCTAGGGGAAGGTGAAATAGCAATTCAACAATTTTTGAATAATCCTTCTTCGTTACAAACTCCAAATTTCTGGTTTAAAACAGATAAAGGAATTATTAAAAATACTATTCAACCACTTATAGATTCATTAGATAAAATTTTATTTCCTGATAGGGAAATTGTTTTTAAATTTCCCGAAATTAGGGACGGACCCATAAAACATTTTATTGCATCAAGAGGATGCCCCTTTAATTGTTCTTATTGTTTTAATGAATCTTTTTCTAAACTATACAAGGAAAAAGGTAAAAGAACCAGATTCAGATCCGTTGATAATCTTTTGGAAGAAATAAAACAGGTAATAGATTCTTCCCCCACAAAATTTGTTTATTTTCAGGATGATACTTTCACCTTAGATATTAAATGGATAAAAGAATTTGCAGAAAAATATCCCAAACAAATTAAATTGCCTTTCCATTGCCATATAAGGCCGAACACATTAAATGAAGAAATAATAAAACTTCTAAAAGAAGCTGGATGTTACAGTGCGCATATTGCTGCAGAATCAGGTAATGATAGATTAAGAAATGAAATTCTTAACCGAAATATGAGTCGAGAACAAATTGTTTCGGCTTCAAAATTATTAAAAAAATATGATATAAAATTTATGTTGCAAAACATACTCGGCATACCCGAAGGAAATTTAAAAACCGATATGGAAACCTTAGAATTAAATATTGAATGTAATCCAGATTATGCTTGGGTTTCAATCTTCAGCCCATATCCCGGGACTAGACTCGGAGAACTTTGTAAAGAGAAAGGATATTATTCCGGCGATTTTAGGGATTTAGATAACAATTTTTTTAATTCAAGCAAATTAAATTTTTCAGAAGAATATAAACTTCAACTTGCAAATTTGCAAAAGTTATTTGCCATCTTTGTTGAATACCCCGATTTATATCGTGTAGGCTTATTGTCCGTTTTAATAAATATCTCCCAAAATGATTCTAATAAAAAAGTATATTCGGAAATTTATAAAAAGTTTAGGGAATTGGGAGATAAAAGACTTTATGGTTTTAATCTATAATAAATTTTAAAATAATATTTATGATTTCAATAATAATAACTGCATTTAAAGAACCGCAAACTGGAAGAGCGATAGAATCTTTCTTAACTCAAAAGATTAAATCTGAATATGAAATAATTGTTTCTGCACCCGATACAGAGACTCAGAATATTGTTAAAAAATATAAAAAAGTTAGATTGTTTAAGGACCCCGGAAAAGGAAAAAGTTACGCATTAAATCTTTTATTAAATGAAGCAAAAGGAGATATTATACTTTTAACCGACGGAGATGTTTATGTTTCTGACAATTCTGTTAATGAAATTTTAAAAAAATTTGAAGATGAATCTGTTGGCTGTGTTACGGGAAGGCCTGTTCCTGTCGAGGATAAAAAAACAAAGTATGGCTATTGGGCAAATTTTTTATTTGACTCTGCTCATAAATTAAGGAAAAAATTATACGATAAAAATAATTTTCTTGAGTGTTCTGGTTATTTATGGGCTTTCAGAAATAACATAATTAAAGATTTCCCTTTGGACGTTGCAGAAGATACAATTGTTCCTTATTTTTTCTGGGGAAAAAAATATAAAATTGCCTACGCTGAAAATGCGCAGGTTTTTGTTAAAAATGTTGACAATTGGAAAGATTGGGTAAATCAGAAAGTAAGATGCAGCAGAGCTCACGAAACTCTTGGTAAGTATGTTGATGTCAAAAAAACACCGAGGACAAAAAATTTATCTAATGAATCTAAAGGAGTTATCTCTCTAGTTTCTTATCCTAGTGGGATAAAAGAACTTTTTTGGACATTTGAATTATTCGTTGCAAGATTATACATGTGGGGAATTGTATTCTATGAAGTTTATTTCAAGAAAAAATATCATAAAGATAATTGGAAACGAGTTGAAAGCGCCAGATAATATATATTTTAACTTCATAAACCTTAAAAGTTGAATTGTTCAGAATTTTATATGAACTTGATTAAAGAAGATTTTCTGAAGAAATGGGTTGTTGCAGTATCCGAAGCTGGAATTCCTCAGCAAGCATATGACTCTAAGATTAAATTACTTGAGAATTCAGATTATTCTATTGGAGCACTTTTTAATCCTCATCGTTTTGAGAGAAAATATCAGAACCCAAATACAGATTCTTCAAAATGTAAATTATGTTCTGAGTTAGAAGATTCTCTTATTCACCCCTTCAAAGATCTTGCTCCGGGGATAAGTAAAAATTTTCTGGTTACTTACAACGCCTTCCCTCATTTTATTGGATCAAGTATGGCAATAGCAAAAAATATTAATGGAAAAGAAAAAGCAATGTACAATACAAAAAACCTGTTTGGATTAGTTTCTGAATTGGATGAAATTTTCAAAATTGGAGAAAAACTTGGCCTAAAAGTTTTTCATAATACTTTCGGGGCAGGAGCATCAATTCCTTCTCATGAACATTGGCATTTACTTCATCCTGATTCAAATTATAAAAAACTCGGAGTTAAATATGGTTTTGATGCTTCTGAAAAAAAGAAATTAAAAGGAAATGAAAAAGTAAAAATTATGCCTTCCTTCCCATTTGCTCATTTAATTTTTGATTCAAATGATTTTGAAAAAATTGTTTTCTTTTTTAAAAATTTAGGAGATAACCTCGGAAAAAATTATCCTTATGGACATGTTCCTCATTCAATTTGTCAGGGACACGATGGAATTTTAATTGTTCCAAATAAGATTCATAAAGATAGGCCTATCGGGAGTACAGATATTGCTGGTCATTATTTGAGTTGTAAGAATTTGGAAGAATTTGAAAATATGAATCTTGATGATTATATCTCTAAATTAGATGAGATATTATTCCGAAAAGAGGACATTGATTTGAAAATGTTCTTGTAAATAAAAAATAACAGCTCAAATGGATATACCACAAGATATAACTGCAATAATTCTCGCCGGAGGGCTTGGAACAAGATTAAGACCAATTACAGAAACTATTCCCAAAGTAATGGTTGACGTCGATGGAAAACCTTTTTTGGAATACAAATTAGAAATCTTAAAGAAATGCGGTATAAAAAAAATAATTCTGTGTATCGGATATCTCGGGGAGAAAGTAAAAGACTATTTTGGTGATGGAAAAAATTTTGGTCTTGATATAAATTATTCCTATGAAAAAGAACTTCTCGGAACAGCAGGAGCTATAAAAAATGCAGAACATTTGATTAAAACAGATTATTTCATTGTTACTAACGGAGATACTTATCTTGACATAAATTTTCAGGACATGGTTTTCACTCATAAAAATTTTAATTATCCCATAACAATGGCTGTATCTAAAGCCACTAATCCTATTGAACAGGAATTAATTAAAATTCAGAATAGGGAGATAACTGGATTTTATCGACGTGAAACTAAAGAACATAAAGAAGAATTGAATAAAAATAAAAAACCTCTTATGAATGCTGGAACTTACATTTTGAATAAAGAAGTATTAAAGATGATTCCATCAAACAAACATGTTTCTTTAGAGAAAGAAATTTTTCCTCTCTTCGTCGGGAAAATTATGGGATTCTTGCATGAAGGATATATCAAAGATATAGCTAACTGCCAATTTTACGAGGAGTTTAAAGAAGATTTAAAGAAAGATTTTGATAAATCAATCTTAGAGATTAGACCTTCTGAAAGTTTAAAAACGAATGGAAAATTTAACTTTAATAATAAAATGAGGATTTTAGTTACAGGTGCGGGAGGAATGATGGGTTCTCATATGTTAGATTTTTTAATTGCAAAAGGGCATAGTGTTCTGGGGATTGATTTTATACCAACAACAGAATTAAGAGAACTAAACAAAGAAGCATCATATATTGAATGTGATATAAGGGACAAAGATAAACTCACAAATATTTTGAATCAGTTCAAACCAGAAATAATTTTTCATCTTGCTGCTCAGAGTTTTCCGACGGTTTCATGGGAGCGCCCAGAATATACAATTCAGACAAATATTTTGGGAACAGTAAATTTGTTTGAAGCAGTTAAACAATTGAAATTAGATTCAATAATTTTGAATGCAGGTTCTAGTGCAGAATATGGTTATGTTCGGGAGGACGAAGTTCCAATAAAAGAGGAGAGAGAACTGAGACCATTGCATCCTTATGGAATAAGCAAATTAGCTCAAGAACTTCTTGCTTATCAATATTACAAAAATTTTGGAATAAAGAGCGTAACAATAAGAATTTTTAATACGACAGGACCTAAAAAAATAAATGACGTCTGTTCAGATTTTACAAGACAAATCGTTATGATGGAAAAAGGTCTTCAGAAGCCGATTTTAAATGTCGGCAATATAAACACTAAAAGAACAATTACCGACGTTAGGGATATGATTGAAGGATTCTGGCTTGCAGTCAACAAATGCGAATTTGGAGAAAGATATAACATCAGCGGAGATAAAATTTATTTAATAAAAGATTTAATAGAAATTCTTCGCGAACTTACTTTAGTAAAGTTTGATATTGCTGTCGACCCAAATTTAATTCGTCCGACTGACGAACCTGTTATCTATGGCGACTCGACGAGATTCAAAGAAAAAACTGGCTGGCACCAGAAAATAGAAATTAGGACAACACTAAATGACATGTTGAATTATTGGAGGCAAAAGAAATGATTATCCGAAGCAGAGCACCCCTTAGAATAACCTTCGGGGGAGGAGGAACAGACATACCTCCTTATGACAAAAATTACACTGGTTTATGTTTGGGGGCAACAATAGACAAATATGTATACTCTTCTTTAATTCCCCATGATAGCAAGAAAATAGAAATAAATTCATGGGACTTGAACTCCAAACAAAAATTTGAGAGCATTAATGATTTAACTTACAACGGGGATGGAGACTTGATTAAAGCAGTTATAAAAAAAATGAATCCTCAATTTGGTTTAGACTTATATGTTAGAAGTGAAGTTAAACCCCACTCTGGATTGGGGGCAAGTGCATCTGCAGCAGTTTCTGTAATAGGTTTATTTAATCATCTTAGAACAAGAGACAGATTAACGAAACATCAGATCTCTGAATTAGCTTATATAATCGAACAAGAAGAAATAAAAAATATCAGTGGTAGACAAGATCAATATGCATCTGCTTTTGGAGGAATGAATCTCTATGAATTCCATGGCGATAATTTCGTTTTAGTAAATCCCGTGGATATAAAGAAAGATTATCTCCTAGAACTGAAAAAAAATTTATTAATGGCTTATGTTGGTGAAAAAATTCAGCCTTCTGGAGAGGTTCATAAAAAAGAAACAGATATTGATATTGAGAGATTACATGAACTTAAAAAAGTTGCTGAAGAAATGGAATATTCTTTAAGAAAAGGTAAATTAACAGATTTTGGAATTTTAATAAAAGAAAGCTGGGACAAGAAAGTTGCGTATAATCCTCATGTCACAAATTCTCATATTGATGACTTAGTAGAAACTGCATTAAAAAATGGAGCTATTGGTGCAAGACTTATGGGTGCAGGTACGGGCGGGCATTTGTTAGTTTATTGCAAATCAAATAAAGAACAGATTGTCTCACAAAAATTAGAAGAAAAAGGTGCAAAGATAATTCCCTTCAGTTTTGATTTTACTGGGTTGCAAACTTGGGAGGTAGAAGAATAATGGATAAATTAATTTTTCTCGACAGAGACGGAACAATTATTGAAGATAGCGGGCATATTTATAAAGTAGAAAAATTAAAATTTATCCCCCGTTCTTTAGTTGGGCTAAAAAAATTACAAGATCGCGGATACAAATTTTTAATAGTAACAAATCAAGCAGGAATTGCAAAGGGGTTGTATCTGGAAAAAGATTATTTTATTTTTAAAAAGGAAATGCACAAAAGACTGGAAGAACAGGGGATTACAATAACTGCAGAATATTTTTGTCCGCATAATCCCGATGAACATTGCAATTGCAGAAAACCTAATCCTGGAATGCTTGAAAAAGCTGCGAAGGATTTTAATCTTGATTTAGAAAAATGTTGGATGATTGGAGATAAATCTTCAGACATATTAGCAGGAAAAAATGCGGGCTGTAAAACAATTCATGTTTTGACGGGGGAATGTAAAACTCCGGTGAGTTATGCAGATTTTGTTGCTCGGGATTTGATTGAAGCGGGGGATTATATTCTGAATGTTTCAACTATTCAAATAAATAAAAACACATAAAAACCCTTTAGACTAATCTTTTCCGTGGAAGAAATAAAAGGAGAATTAAAAGAGACCATTTCTGAAAAAGAAATTGAAAAGAGAAAGACTAATTTAAAAAATTTCTTTTTTGGTTGGGTGAAGGATAATTATGATAAAGCATTTTTGGGAATTCTTGCTTTATCTTGTATAATCGGGTTATGGATTTTTTTCTTAACAAAAGGACAGCCAGTGTGGTATGATACTGCTAATTTTCTTTCAACTGCTAAAAAACTGGCTTTTGGATTAAATCATGTTAATGACATATGGTATTATCGTAGAGGATTTCTTTGGGTTTTAATTTCTGCATTTTTCTTTAAAACAGGTCTTGGGGGATTGGGGGTTCAATTTGCAGGAGTATTATTTTATCTCGGATTGATTACCAGTTCTTATTTTTTAATTAGAGAAATGTTTAATAAAAAGCTTGCATTATTTACAGTTACACTATTTTCTACATCATGGGTCGTATTATTTTTTATAGGGAGGTCTATGACAGAAATTCCTGCCTCATTTTTTCTCATAACTTCTTTATTCTTCTTTTGGAAAGGTTATGTCTTGAAAAAAGGAAATAAATTCTTGTATCTTTTTGGATTATTTTATGCTCTTGCACTCTTGACTCGTTTTCAACTTGCTATGTTTGCCATTCCCATTTTACTTTTGATCTTACTCAAGGAAAAATTAAAGTTCATAAAGAATAAACATCTCTGGATAACTGCAGGAATTGTATTCCTTATCCTTCTTCCTTTTTTCATTTTATATTTTATACATTATGGGAATGTATTTGCAGATGTTCTATCTCATTATTTTGGAGTTGCCGTCGCTGCAGACACCCCCGAAGGTTTTGCCCTATCTGGATTATTTGATTATTTCAAGGATTTGCCCTACATCCTCACTATTCCTCTTTTCTCTGTTTTCCTCTTGGGTGTATTCGTCTTCTTCCAGGATTTAATTTTGGGGATAGATAAGATTTTCAAAAATGAAGAAGTCCAAAAAAAATTATTTATATTCTTATGGATTTTTCTCGCTCTTTTAATTTTAGGTTATATGACTTCCGCATCATATATTGAAGAAAGGTATGCTCTTCCAACTTTTTTATTCTTATTCTTAGTAATTGCCAATTTTTTTGTAAAAGTAAGTGACTTATTGGTGAAACATTTTAAATTTAAAAAAATTGCGGCTATTGTTTTATGTTTTTTAATTCTTCTTGGTGCAACAATTCCTGGAATTGTATTTGCTCATGGCTTGATTGAAAATAAAAAAACTTCTTATTTAGAAGTTGAACAATCCGCTCTTTGGATAAATCAAAATTCTAACCCCGAAGATATAGTTTTTAGTAATTCTCTTCCCTACATAACTTATTATGCAGAAAGAAATTGTCATGACATCCCTGTGAATAAAACTATTTTTGAAGAAGAAATAAAAACCATCCGCCCAAGATTCTTAATGCTCTCTGTATTTGAGACTCATGAGCAATGGGAATATACTTATCCTTCTGAACATACGAATTTATTGGTGCCTGTAAAAGCATTTTATAATGGAGACCAACCTGTAGCAGTTATATACGAGTTTAATTATGATAATTTTCCCGCTTAATTTTTTATTTATTTAATCCAATAAAGCTAAGCATAGCACTAAAATAAATCTTAATCTGTTTTAGGTTATTCACCTTTTTTATTGCTCTGAAAAAAATTATTGGGCGCATATAAAATGATCGATACGCTTTCTTTTGCATTCTGAGTAAGATTTCTTCATTTACTTCTCCATGTTTGAAAATTACCTTCCCATAAGCAATATAATCTCTAAAATTTTTTGGGAAAATTTCTCCTTCTTGTTTGATAATATTCCAATAATCCGTGTGGGGGTAGGGCGTTGTTATGTTAAAAGTTGCAGTATTTAAATTTAAACTTCGAGCAAAATTAATCGTGTCTTGCATTGTCTTTTTATTCTCTCCTAAATTCCCTAACATGAATAAACCTTTTGTTTCTATACCAACTTTATTACATAAATTAACTGCAATTCTAACTTTATTAAGGTCAATATTCTTTTTCATCTTCTTCAAAATTTCTTCATTTCCAGATTCAATTCCTAATGCGACTAAATAACATCCTGCTTTTTTCATTTTCTTTAAAAGATTTAAATCTACTTTGTCTACTCTCAATCCATTTGTGCATCGCCAAATTATCTTTTTGTTTAACCCTTTTTCAATCATCAAATCACAAACTTTTTCTGCTCTCGATGGTAAAAATGTAAAATTATCGTCGAGAAAATTAAAATCCTTAACACCTCTTTTGATTAACTCTTCGACTTCTTTTATTATGCTTTCTGGACTCCTGTATCTAAATTTTTTTCCATGAACTAAATGATCTGCACAAAATAAACATCCATAAGGACAACCTCTTGAACTTAAAATATAATCTATCGGATGTTCTTTTGCTCCGGCACTAAAATATTTATGCATTGGTAACAAATGTCTTGCCGGAAAAGGCAATTCGTCGAGATTTTCAACAAGTTCTCGCGGGGGGTTTACTATTATTTTATTTCCTTTCTTATAATATATTCCCTTAATCTTAGCTAGGGGTTTTCCCAGCGCAATTTCTAAAAGAGTAAACTCTCCTTCCCCCCGAACTAGAATATCAAATCTCTTAAATTTTTCTAATGTATCTTCAGGCATTGAGCTTGCATGAACACCACCAATTACTACTTTAATCTCCCCCCCACATAAATTAGCAATTTCATTCACTTCTTCAATTAGAGGAGTTGTAGCAGTTAATCCAACAATAGAGGGATTATACTCTTCGATAACTTTTTTTATCTGTTGATGATCTAAATCATATGCATTTGCTTCAAGAATTTTAACTTCAATATTATTTTTTTCTAAAATAGCTGCAAGATAAGCCAAACCCATCGGGGGGTGAACCGGGGTAATATCTTTATTCTTAACATAAGCATATATTCTTTTATAATTGGGTTGAATTAGTAATACTTTCATTTTCCAAGAGACTTATATAATTTGAACTCTTCAATTACTTGCTTCCCTTTATTAAGTTTCTCTAAATTATATTTGTTTATTGTGAATCTCCAAGCATGATCAATTCTGAGTTCATATTTCCTCATATAATAAATGAAAATGAATAAGTCCATTAGAAATCTTGTTCCTTTCATTTTCCATCCCTTTAGGAGATATCTTTTAATTTGATAAATTCTTATTTTATTTACAAAATTCTGTAATTTTTTCCTTGAGACATATTTTGTTCTAATGACTGGATTTACAAACATATCTGCAAAATTTTCAAATTTATTTTTTTCTATCAAATGTTCTTTTACACAAATTTTTCTAATATCTGTCCCGGGGATTGGAACTAAGATAGGGAATAGGGTGTAGTCTGCTTCATATTTTTTTGCAAGTCTTAAACTTTCATTCATCATATCTAAATTTTCATAAGGTGCACCAACGATAAAAGTTAATCTCAATTGCAATCCGTTTTTCTTGATAATCTTGATTGCCTTATCTAGTTGTTCTTTTGTCATGTTCCTCTTATAAACTTCATTCCTAATATAATCATTTCCTGCTTCATATCCCATTCTTACCTCATAACACCCCGCATCTTTCATAGCTTTTATTATCTCATCTGTTACTAAATTTGCTCTAACATTTACTTCCCATTTTATTTTTTTATCAAATCCTCTTTTCTTATACTCTTCACAAAATTTGAGAGCCCATTCTTTACTTAATATGAATGTATCATCATAAAAAAAGAGAAATCTAAACCCCCTGTCATAATATTGTTTTATTCTTAATTCTATTTCTTCCATAACGCTTTCTACACTCCGACATCTTATGTATTTACCAACTAATGTTCTTTTTAGGGCATGATTACTACAATATGTACAATCATATGGGCATCCTCTTGAAGCCATTATTGGAAGATGGTTATCATTTATTAAAAAATATTTTTCTAGATCAAAATTATCCCACTCGGGGAAACCTAGTTCATCAAGATTTTCTGTAAGTTTTCTTTGTTTGTTTTTTATTACTTCTTCGTCTTTTTTATACCAAACCCCCTCAACCTTTTTACAGTCTAGGGAATTATCAAGGATCTCTTTTATTGTCTTCTCCCCCTCCCCAATACACACCATATCAATTTCTTTGTTTTTTATTACTTCTTCTGGAGAAAGAATGCAATGAACGCCCCCAAAAATGATCTTAACATCAAAATGTTTTTTGACTAATTTTACCATTTTTAATGCTTGAAGATAATTAAAACTTAAAACAGAAAATCCAATTAAATCAGGTTTCTCTTCTTTTATTTTCTTTAATAAATAAATTTCCCAATCTTGTTTATGAAATGCAAAATCAATGATCTCTGCTCGATGTTTTGTTTTAGTATTGATATATCCCTTTAGAATTCCTAAGGACATTGTGGGGAACATAGCATATCCATCTATATTCGGTTCAATCAATACCATCTTCATTTTTTCTGCGAGCATACATTGTTACCAGGGGGATATTATTTAAACATTCTTGTTACCCATTAATATCTTTAAAATAATCAGATTAGTCTACTATAAATTTATAAATAATTAATGTAATACTGATAAAATGAGGGTTATGTTAATTTCTCCACCAAACAAATTAGATAATTTTTCTAAAGAAGAATCTAGTTTTGAAAATAGAGTAACTCCCTTAGATCTCGCTATTATCGGGGCGGTGCTAGAAAATGCAGGGCATACAGTGAGAATCCTAGATGCCCTAGCTTTACAATTAAATCTGTCTTCAATCGTAATGGAGATAGAAAGGTTTAATCCTGAAATCATCTGTTTTACTACCTTTGATCGGTGTAGATGGGGTGTTGATTCTGCAAATGAATTAAGTAAGTCGATTAAACTGAATGACAAAATAAAATTAGGGTTGTTTTGGAGTTACAAACCTGATTTGATGATTTCTTTAATGGAGAGAAATA
>Ga0265297_10006862_pt1 | contig 16178 bp, 11 predicted proteins | sample Munlanlwell13791_FD_192502 | JGI IMG/M metagenome (GOLD analysis project Ga0265297, IMG submission 192502) | Leachate microbial communities from a municipal landfill in Southern Ontario, Canada - Leachate well 137-91 | ecosystem: Engineered > Solid waste > Landfill > Unclassified | place... | reverse complement strand
GAGAACACACCACCATAATGTATTTACTTGTTCGGAAGCCGCCTCGCGCGGGCTGAAAGCCCGCGCTTCGGCTGGCAGTTGCAAGAGTAAATTGTATTGTTTTTCAAAATTCATTTTCAACTTCCCGTCCCGAATAATGCGATTCCTGTGTGAAACACAGAAAGTATGATGCAACCATACTTCAGAGCTGACGGTTTTATCGCCCTTTGGGCGAATTGGCAAGATTTCTATTGTCGGTGTAATTTCAGAAAGCAGTTAATAGACAAAATATAAGGAGGGGAAATGTTAAAGTATTTCATCTATTGTCGAAAGTCATCAGAAGATGAGGAACGACAAATTTTGTCTATTGAGGCCCAGCTCCAAGAACTCCGAGATTATGCCAAACAAAACAACCTTTTTGTGATAAAAGAATTTACCGAAAGTCGTACTGCAAAGGAGCCGGGCCGACCGATATTTAATCAAATGCTTTCTGAAATAGAAAAAGGCAACGCTTCGGGAATTTTAGCATGGAACCCCGATCGTTTAGCAAGAAACTCGATTGATGGCGGAAAAGTAATTTATTTAGTTGATACTCAAAAGATAACTTCGCTAAAATTCCCGACTTTTTGGTTTGACACAACACCTCAAGGCAAGTTTATGTTGAGCGTTGCCTTTGGGCAAGCCAAATATTACACCGACAATTTAAGAGAAAACATTTTAAGAGGAATAAGGCAAAAGTTAAGGCGTGGAGAATTGCCGGCAAAAGCTCCTTTGGGATATTACAACGAACCTCGACTTAGAACTATTGAGCCAAACAAAACAACCTTTAATAAAATGAAAAAGATATTGGAGCTTTTTGCCGAGGGCAACCACACCTTAACTCAAATAAAAGACAAAATGTTTTCTCTTGGTTTGGTTGGCAAAAATGGAGAACCTTTGCATTTATCCACAATACAAGGATTGCTCAAAAATCCATTCTACTATGGAATGTTTATGCATCGAGGTGAGCTAATGCAAGGTTCTCATAAGCCAATGATTTCCAAGAAACTTTTTGACAAAATACAATTAGCTATTCACGACAACGGCAAACCTCGCAAAAAGTCAAAAGAAAAAAACTTCCAATTTATGGGTTTTGCTAAATGTGGAGAATGCGGTTACACGATAACCGCTGAAAGGAAAACTAAGCCAAGTGGCAAAGAATATATCTATTACCGTTGTACCAAGAAAAGCAAAACCCAAAAATGCCAACAACATGACTTTTTGCGGGAGGAATTGCTTGCCGATCAAATACAAGATACTTGTCAAAAAGTTTCTATTCCTGACGAATGGAAAGGCAAGTATTTAGCAAAAGTTGAGGAATGGGAAAGTGAACAAAACGACTCGTCAGGAATTTTCGCTCAAAATCTAAAAGAGAAATTGACTAAAACAAAAGAAAGAATCAATCGGCTTATTGATTTGCATTTAGACGGTGAAATTGAACTTGAAGAATTTAAGCAAAAGAAAAATATTTTAGTTGAACAAAAAGCCGATCTGGAACAAAAACTTAACGATTTTGAGCGAAAAGGAAATCATTGGCTCGAACTCCTAAAATCATGGATTTTAGATGCCAACCAAGCAGGAAATCTTGCCAATACAAAAAATTTCTTCGGAATGAAGAATTTTTTGAAAACCGTCGGCTCGAACCGCATTTTACTGGACGGAAAGCTGAAAATGAATTTTGAAAAACAATACAATTTACTCTTGCAACTGCCAGCCGAAGCGCGGGCTTTCAGCCCGCGCGAGGCGGCTTCCGAACAAGTAAATACATTATGGTGGACCTGGGCGGATTCGAACCGCCGACCTCCACATTGCAAATGTGGCATTCTAACCAGCTGAACTACAGGCCCATTTTCAAAGTTTAATCTTACTCTAAAAATGTCCGGAAAACAAGGTGCGATAGCTAAGTAGCTTTTCGACGCAGGAGCAATGAAGCACCAAAAAGAAATATCGGTATGGAGCAAGAGGCGAACAAAAGCTTTTGCCAAACATCCCCAAATCCCATGTTCAATAAGTTTATTTCTCTCATTGCATCTATCAAATATGTAAAGGGGAGAAGCTTGGAAATTACTTTTATTGCCGGATGCATTGATTCTGGCTGGAACAAGAAACCTGTTAATATCAAAAATGAAAAGAATAGAAGGTTTGAAGCTTGGATTGATTCAGCAATCGTATAAGTCAAGCAAGAAATCAAAATACCTAAAGAAGCAGCGACTGTAGCGCTGATAAAAGCAATTAGAAAAACCAACCAATATGGTCCGAAGCTCACGTCAAACAATAAAATCATTGATAGGAGAATAATAGTCGCCAGAACAAGATCTAGAATGGTATAAGCAATCATCTTGCCTAATATCATATGATATTTGCGATAAGGCGTCACAAAAAACCTCTCGAAAGTACCAACTGTTCTTTCTTCTGTAATAGCAGTATCTGCAAGTTTTAATGCAATAAGAATGGTTAGCAAAACAATTACTGCAGACGCATAAAAATCAAAATACCTTATATCCTTATTGGTATTTATTGTTTTTACTAGATTCAATCTCGGAATATCAAGATTATCGGTGGGGGCCAGCTCAAGATTTGGCTTGACTTCACCCACAGCCTGCTGAAGCTGACTAGCTACCGCCTCCGGCAGACCGAGAGAGGTAATAGTTGTCCCGAGACTCTCAAGTGATTTCTCGCTATCATTATAAAAAGCAATCTCTTGATTTTTAATGTAATTGTCTATATTGGTTTGAATATTTTCCTTTACAAAATCAGCTGAATTATCATCAAAAGCATCCAGGATCGCTTCTGCCCCTTTGGCAGACACCTCCGGTACAGTAGAATTGTCTATAATCTCAATCTGCCCGTCGATATATCCATCCTTTTCAACGTCAATAATAGCGGCAAGCTTCAACCTGTCGCTATTAATTTCATCCCTTAAATGCTGCTCGCTATCAAACTCGCTTATATTAAGCCTACCATCATCCTTTATTGATTCAATTAATTGGTTAGAATATTCATTGTCATTCCGATTATATATTCCAACTAGAATATTTTCTGGCTCATGGAGCGCCACCAAACCCAAAAAAACCACAAGAATAACTGGTTGAATTGCAAAAATCATCATCCACCGTGAATCTCTTAAAAGTTTCTTGAGTTCATAGAGTGCAACCTTATACATTACCCCCCTTGACAACCATAACAATCACCTCGTGTAAGTTTTTTGCTTTAAAGTTATGGGTGATTTTCTCGGGTTTGCCGTTGGCTATAATCGAACCCCCTGAAATTATTATCAAATTATCGCAAAGTTGCTCCGCCTCATCCATATAGTGCGTTGTCATAACAATCGCCGAATGTTTCTTCAATTTATTTACCAAGCCCCAAATATTACTTCTGGCAACAGGGTCAAGCCCCATTGTAACCTCATCAAAAAAGATTACTCTAGGGTCATGAACAATAGCAATTGCGATCGATAATCTCTTGGTCATTCCGCCAGATAAGCGTCTGACAAAAATATTCCGCGAATCCCAAAGATCAACTTTCTTCAAGATTTTTTCGATCCTCTTTTTCCTATCGCCATTGTAAGGATAGGCAGAGAAAAAAATATCAATATTCTCCCAGGCAGTGAGATTTGGATAGAGGGCATCCCTTTGCGGAACATAGCCAATACTCGACCTAATCGTTTGTTGGTCTCTTATATAATCCAAACCATCTATAACAATTGACCCATTGCTCGGCTCTAACACAGTAGCTAGCATTCTTAAGATAGTTGTTTTGCCAGAACCATTTGGCCCCAAAATTCCAAACACCTGATGCCTTAAAACTTCAAACGAGATAGAGTTAACGGCTACATTTCCCGCAGAAAAAACCTTAGTAAGATTATCTACTTTTATAATTAAATCACCCATTAACAACTATCTCCTAATAATAAAAATATCAGCGGTACTCTCCCCACTGCGTTTCCGGTTGCTCCATCTTTCCCTCAAATTTTATCCCTCCGGAAAAAAAGTAAATGATCGCGATAATCGGCGCCAATATCCCGATAATTTTCCAAATATCAAATGTCGATCCTGTACCAACCCGTTGCTCCGCCCACCCCATCTTCCCGACAGTGCGCACCACCCACACCGTCCATTCGGGCTTAAGACCAATAAACATAAACAATATCCCCACAATCAGCACAACCCATCTGTTTAGCAAAAACTCAATCATCTACACTCCAATCCTCGCCAAGTAATTAAAGTTATAAAAATATTGGTTTATTGATTCTTCGGTTTGCCGGTATTGATTGTCGTATTTGAAGTAATCAACGAAAGATTCGCGCACGCGCGAAATCTCTCTAAGTCGCGGGCGATTCTTCGGATCTTCTAAAGTCAAATCAATTAATTCGAGCGCTCTTTCGAAAGATAGATCAGCTGATTTTTCGTCTTTTTTATCTCGGCTCATAATCGCACGAAAAACTTCACTGCCGATATTGGCCATCTGCTGTGCAAAAGTTAAATCAAACCATTTTCCTTCCGCTAGAGCTTTGTGCTGACAAATCATCTCTGAACCACCTTGCCTACTATTGATTTAATTTTATTTTGTATCTCTTCGCTCTCGACACCTCGCGATCTATTTCCCTGCGAAGGCCGAAGGTTTATCATTGAATCAAATTCGACAAAGTCATCGCCTCTTTTTTCCGGATATAAATTGATTCCCCACAAATTATTTTGTTTTGAACCGTTTTCAATGAGCAGTGCTTCTTCGTCTGCATGGAGCTCGGCATCAACAGCGATAATTCCCTTTTCAATATCAACTACCGCCTTGACTAAGTTGCCAAACATCCCTGCAGCCATCCTGCGCAATGCGGAAATTGTGATTGTGTCTTTAACAATTTTCATTAGCTTAATTTAACCATAAAATTAGGCCGTTTAAAAGAAGCGTTGGCGACAGAATATAAAACGGCTCGGGCGGTTTATGAATTCGATAAATTCAGAGCCAATCGTGCCTTTGTCATATAACACTCTTTTGATAACACTCCTCACAATACACCTTCTCCGGTCTGTCCGGTGCATAGGTGGTCTCAAATTCATTTTTACATCTACCTTCGTGGTCGTGCCCCGTCTCTTCGCACATACATTGGCGGTGGTGAAGCTTGCGGGGATTGCGAAGTTTGAATAAACTCTTATAACGAGTTTCGGAATGTTTAGTCGGAACGGGAATTTTATTTTCCATATAAAACGCCAGTTCTTGAGGGACAACTTTAAACGGCTTGCCAGTTTTCTCGCACTTTATAATCCCACCAAGCAGTTCTTTTTGCTTTGCTTCGTTATTAATATACGCACTGATATCGTCTTCCGGATTATAAAATGGTCCTTCGTATTTTAGCCCAAAATCTTCATCCTGCCACTTGCTCCCAAGCTTTTCGGCTTCTTCCTTGGTTTTGGGAAAATAATCATTTGCCACAGTTTCATTATAACCAAATGGCGAGAGCCACATTGGATAGAACTTACCCCACTCACCGGTCGATTTCATGGACTCAATAATTTTTGGTAGCAACTGTTCGTATTCTTCTTTTGTATATTGTTTATTTAAAATGCAATACTGTTTATTTTGAAGCATCGTACATCCAAAGCAGTCAGAACAATTCATACAAATATTACAATAAACTAAATTTTTTCCGCCAACTATCCAACAACCGAGAATATTTTTATAACCAGACAAACTTACTCCATCATAACAAAACTCATTTTCAGCCGCATAATCTACATAGCGCGAATCCTTGCCGTCATTATCAACATCCGTGACTTGATAACAATCCTCGCTTTTAAAAACATTGAAACAATTCTTGCAATTCTTGCATTCGACTAAATAGTCGCCAATACAGTTCTCAGCATTAATATTATTGTTTTCCTTATGAATTGCGCCTTCTTTCAATTTTTCAAACTCGTCGACAAATAATTTGACACCCGAACGCTTAGTCACACCAAATTGTTCAAGTTGCCTAAAATACTCATCTTTTGCATACTCCTTGTTTCTAATATAATATTGTTTGTGCTTTAAATTCTTACACATGAATACATTCTTGCAATCCGAGCAATCGTAGCCAAAGAAAGATTCAAAGGTATTTTTACAATGCTCCAGATAAATTGCATTTTGGCAGTTGTCGCAATCAAAGCTACCATAAAGCCGTTCACTTTTTTTTACATCCAAACAATCCACACAACTTTTTGAGTAAAATACTTGGGTGCAATATAAGGAATCCTCACTATAACCAACATTAAAAGTTAAGTAGCAGTTTTTCACATGCCAGTTTGAGTTTACAAAATCAGAATTCTCTGCATCAAAAACGCTTCTTGCAAGGCGGGGTACTTTTTTCATTAAATCATCCATTTGCTGAAAAAATGGTTTGGTAAAATCAAATTCTTTTCCGAAGGAATTGGCATCCCAATCATCACTATAAAATTCACTTTGACTATAAACTTTATAGCCACTATTGGGAGCATATATTGAAACGATTTCCTTGTCGCTTTTATCAGATTTGGTCTTATATATAGATCGCTCATTACGCCATGCAAGATGCTCGATTCTCCTGCAAACAACACAAAGCTCCGGAGAGGGTAGCCCCAATACTTGACCCCCATACTCAGGAGAAACCTTCCTTATAAATTCTAGGTCATCTTCCGAAACCTCAAAGTTCTGACCACAATTTTTGCACTTTTTCTGTTCGCTCATTGTTTTTTAAAGTTTAAATACATTCTCCTTGCTACATAATACATACTTCTTACAAAATCGGCGCGGAAAAGTCCTCGTTTTTGAGTTTTTCCAGCACTTCCATCTCTTTCGACTTCTCTTTCTTGATTTCCCCTTCCGCCTGACTTCTGTCCTTACAATAGTGCTCTCGAGTGTATTTTACAATAGCATCTTTGAGATTATGCTCCGGTTCGGGAACAAACAAAGTCCGGGCCGAAAAAGCATCTTTGACCTCATCATTGATAGACATTTTCAGATAAATCTCTTGGACACCGAGATTGGTAATATCAGCCGCTTTGAATTTCGGTTCAAACTCCTGCTCTAAAAGTGTCGCATCTTCGGGACCGAGACGAAAACTGACAATAGTGCCGATATTTCCAAAAACCGTCTTTTTGATGACATCTGTTAGCTGGGAAACATACTGGTGAGCAATCGAAAGCGACAGTTTATATTTTCTTGATTCCGATAAGATATTTGAAAATGAATCGGTCGCAAAGTTTTGAAACTCGTCAATGTAAAAATAAAAAGGCACTCTGTCTTTTTCCGGCACATCGGCCCGCGCCAAAGCCGACTGATAAATTTTAGTTACCATCATCGAGCCCAGTAGCGAAGTGTTTTCTTCGCCCAAAATACCCTTGGGTAACTTGACCAGCAAAATCTTTTTGTTATTCATAATGTCTGGCATCACAATCTTATTTTCATCTTGCCCGACAATATTTCTGATAATTGAATTTGATACAAACTGCCCGATTTTATTTAGAATCGGCATAATTGCTTCGCTATCAAACTTCTCACTCCAGCTGGCGAATTCATTGGTCCAGAAATTTTTCACCACCTGATCGTCAATAGTTTTAATCACTTCCTGACGAAAATCGCGATCGGTTAAAAGGAGCAGAACAGACATAATCGAGGCCTTGGGCGCATCGAGCAAAGCCAAAAGTGTCATACGCAAAACATGCTCGAGCCGAGGCGTCCAGTTAGCGCCAAAGATTTTTTTGAATGTTTCAATAAGCCCGGTTGCGACTTGCTGGCGATATACTTTATCGACTTTTTCAATCGGATTAAACGAGATCGGAAATTTTTCATCCGGTGCATTAAAATAAATCACGTCTTTAACTCTGCCCTCGGGAATAAACGGAATGATGTTTTCAATCAAATCGCCATGCGGATCGATTACACAAACACCATGCCCGCCTTCAATATCACCCTTGATTAAAAGCTCTAAAAGTTTCGATTTTCCGACACCTGATTTTCCGATAAAGTACATGTGTCTCGCGCGGTCTTTGCGTTTTATCCCAAACTCCTCGCGAATATTGCGATAATTAGTTTTACCAAACAAACAAAGTTCTTCAGCGGGGGTATTTTCCAGCGTCGGCAGACCGATGGGCGGTTCGGCTTTGGGCGCCAAAATTTTATAGAGGTTTGGCACCGTATCGGTGTCGGGAGGAAAATGCAAAATGGTACTTATTTCACTAGCGGAAAGATAAAGGGGATTCTTGACAAAACTTAAATCCACAAAACGCTCCGCATCCCGTTCGTTCACCGGACCGACTTTAAACACAAATTCGTTGTATTCGCTCTCCAGTTTGTGGAAAACCTGCGCAATCGGCTCAAGTTTAGACGAGGCGGATTCATATGTATCGGAAAATATAGTCAGATTCAGTTCGGTCATATAAAGCGGTTCTTTATTTTTTTCCTGCGCTGCCGCCAGCGCTTTTTGCTTAATATCCGCTGTCCCCTTTTTGGACACTATTCCCTGAAAAATATTGAGGCGGTCTTTGGTGCTTTTAACTCCCAGCTTGATATTTCGCTTCATTAAAAAAAGCATCCGGTCGTAGTCCATTGGGGTAATTTTTACTTCGAAGGAAAATATATCTCGGGCGGAAATACGGCTAAACTGGTTGTAGATATCAGCTAAAAAATCGCCGTCGATTTGGTCGTATTTTAGAAACGGATAAAAATCACCGTGCTTTAAGTGCAAATTGGCTTGGGCGCCCTGATGGGGCTGACCGATCGTCAGACCGGATTTAATCGGTTCGATTTCAATTTTGGGAAAGGCAGCATAAAGCTGATTTTCAATCACGGAATAATGGCTACGATTTATTTTGAGTCCATAATAAATCCTTTTTTCGATCATGTTGAGCGAAAGGGCGAAGGGAACGTTTTTGAAAATTCGCGAAAGCGTTTTGAGAAAATCAACAAAATCAGCCGGCTCATACTTGCCCGACTTCGGCAACTTGATGACATAGTTTTTTATCTCGTCGTACTCGGTTTCGTCCACAGTGTCAGTATACCTCAAAATATTTTCAGAATAAAGTAATTTTGGAATGTTTTATTGAAATAAATACAAAATCTGCTAAAATTTTCTGGAAAAGGATAGGGCAATTAGCTCAGCTGGTTAGAGCGCGTCACTGAGGCGAGAGGTGGTACTCTCGCCCCGAGGTCGCCGACCGAGTCGTAAATTTTTTTGATAGTATGGTTAGGGATGGGCAATTAGCTCAGCTGGTTAGAGCGCGTCACTGATAATGACGAGGTCGGAGGTTCGAGTCCTCCATTGCCCACCAGTAATAATAAAAATCCGCCTTCGCGGATTTCTTGATACCAACTTTTTACTTTTTACTTTTAACTTATGCTATATCTCCCTCGTCGATTGTAACCTGCGAACCGCGGGGAACTTTACCGGCCAAAATCGACTGGGCCAAAACATTTTCCACTTTGTCTTGAATGGCGCGACGCATCGGCCGAGCGCCGTAGACCGGATCAAATCCCTCTTTGGCCAGTTTCACAATTGCTTTTTGAGTAAAAGTGACCGTAATTTCTTTTTCGGCCATTCTTTGGGAAAGCTGATCGAGCATTAATTTCGCTACTTCAACTATCTGGTCTTCGGATAATGGATGAAAGGCGACAACCGCGTCAAACCGGTTTAAAAACTCCGGCCGGAAAATCCCCTTGACCTGCAGAAAATCAAGTAAGGATTTTTTCATCTGCTCGCCATGAATTCCTTTTTGGATATTTTGGCGGATCAGCTCGGAGCCGGCATTCGAAGTTGAAATAATAATCGTATTGTTAAAGTCGACCGTCCGGCCATTGCTGTCAGTCAAACGGCCGTCGTCGAAAACTTGCAAAAAGAGCGTTAAAATATTGGGGTGGGCTTTTTCGATTTCATCGAGCAAGATAAGCGCAAAGGGATTGTCGACGACGGCCGTCGTCAGCTGTCCCTTTTCGCCTTCGGCCCCTCCTGCCGGTGGCGAACCAATAAGCCGATAAACCGACGAGGCCTCTTGATATTCCGACATATCAACCCTAATCATGCTTTTTTCCGAGCCAAAATACGCTTCAGCCAAGGCCTTGGAAGTTTCGGTTTTTCCCACCCCCGTCGGGCCTAAAAATAAAAATGTGCCGATCGGACGCTTGGCGTTTTGAATTCCCGAGCGGGCGCGGCGCATCGCGTTGGCCACCGCTTCAATAGCTTCGTTTTGGCCGATGACCCGCATATGCAAAAACTCTTCCAACTGTAAAAGTTTTTGCGCTTCTTTGCCCTCGGCCTGAGCAACCGGCACTTCTAGTTTTCGGCTCATCAAATCATCGATGTCTTTGGCTAGGATAATCTTGCGGCCAGCCTTGGCGATTTGTACCGAAACTTCATCGACAATTTCGATTGCTTTTTGGGGAAACGGCATATTTTGAATATACCGAGAGGCGACTCTGACTGCTTCTTTGAGGGATTGGTACGGCCAGAAAACGCCGTCTCGCGCTTCGATTATCGGAATCATCTCCTCCAGCACCTGCAGGGTCTGATCGGCATTTGGCTCTCGCACCTCGATCCGATTAAGCGCTTGCGCGACACCGGGATTAGCTTCAATGTCCTTGTGGTAATTTTTAATTGTGGTTGTGCCAATGATATTGATTGAGCCGTTCAGATACGGCATCAAAATTTCTGAAACATTGACTTGACCGACACCTTCTTTGCTCGATAAAAGCGCGTGAAAATTATCAAAAAATAAAATGATGTTGCCGGCCCTAACGGCTTCATTGAATATTTTAGTCACTCTACCCGCAATCTCACCGGGGTCGCTGGAACCGGATAGAAGCGCACCGGTATCAACCTGAAAAACCTGCTTGTAACGCAAAACCGGCAGGACTTGGCCAAAGACAATCCTCGAGACAAAGCCACGCACAATTGTTTTCTTGCCGATCCCATGCTCGCCGATTAAAAGGGCATTTGATTGCGAGCTTTTGGCCAAGACCCGCTCAATTTCATCGATTTCACGAGCGCGACCATAGACATGGACCTCGCCCGAATATTCGACTTCCTGGTTGAGATTGCGCGCAAATTGATTAAGAGTCGGGGTATAGCCAAAACTCCAATCTCGTCCGATCCCCCCCGCGATTTCTCTATCCCAAAATGGCTTTTCATGCCTTTGGCGAAAACCAAGCAACAATTCGTACCACTCAACTACTTTCTGCATATCCCCTTCCTCTACCCTAATCTCAAACATCATTTTTTTAAATATGTCAGATTTTTGAATCAGCCCGATTAAAATGTCCCCCACCGATACGTAGTTGCGCTTGTGCAAAATTGTGTTCTGCCGTGCCGCTTCAAAAACCGCCAGTGACTCCTCGCTTAAGGCAATATTCCCACTGCCCTTTTCGGCTTTCGCTACTTCCAAGATCGCATCGGAAATCATTCCCGATAAATCTTTTTCAATGCCAAATCCGGCCCGGAGCAACATATATCTTCCCCGCTCGCTCTGTTCGAGACCGGCCAATATCACAATCGGACTGACCGCTGAAAAATTATTTTCCCCAGCAATATCGAAAGCCTTTTCTACGACTTCGATTGAGTGTTCATTTAAAGATTCGGCAATATTGGCGGAATCGATTTTCTCAATCGGGCGATTATAGGATCTTGAAAAAGCGTAAAAATAAAAAAGTAGGATAGACACTCCCAACGCAAATGTAGCGATATTAGTTAAAAGAGGATTTTGCGCATTATAGCCAAACAGCATTAGGGCGGGAGAGATGATTAATAACGCAATTGACAAAATGTAAATTACCGAATGGGGGAATGAGGCCAGATTGCGCAAAGCCCTGTATTTTTTAAAGTTAAGCGCCTCACTTTTATTAAAATTTAAATTCATATAAACGCGATAAATAATAAATAGCACGCCAAAAACGGGAGAAGGATAAATACTATGGTGATAATAGCGCCAGCAATGAAAGTGAGGCCGAGAGCGGATAAGCCGACGATGATTACAATCGAGCGAACTGTTGCTCCGACCAATCTCGATACCAAATTCATAATCCAAACCCTGATCTTGAGATCCAAAGAGAGATTTGACGAGTCAATTTCGTCTCTTTTCCACGGAAGAAAAAGGGTTTTAGCTAACAAGTCAAGCGAAAAATATAACTGAATTTTACGCAGTGTCTTTCCGGTAATAGTGATGATTGCGAGGGGCGTCTCCCGAAACCACCACAAAAAAAACGCTAAAACTGCGGGGTTCTCGCTGAAACGCTCTGGTTGCGCCGGTGCAGCTGTCTGACCCTTAATATTTCCTCCTTATTCAATAAATATTCTACCAAAAAAAGAGCTCATCGACTAATGTAAAAGAGTAAAACTGACAAAACCAGACGAGCATCCAGAATAAATCTGGAGTCAACCATCGCTTCGTGTCTCGCTGTCGCTCACCACTCGCACGCAGGGCGTGCAATTTCGAAATTCTAAATCCGCAATCCTAAACAAATTCCAAATCCAAATGTTTAAATATTAAATATTTGAAGATTTATTATTGTTTGGTGCTTCGAGATTCGTGCTTCGAATTTATCTGTGTCAAGCAATAGTGAGACACAAAGCTATCTCCCTAGAAAGGAGGTGATCCATCCGCAGATTCCCCTACGGATACCTTGTTACGACTTAGGCCTGATTACCGACCCTGCCGTGTCCCTCACCCTTAAACGACAGGCCTTGCGGCCTAGAAGCAGCACGAGTTAATTGCTGGTAAATAAACCAGCTTAACATACATGCTGGACTAATCTCGCTAGAGATTAGTCGTTTAAGGGTGAGGGATTCGGGCATTGCCGGCTTTCCTGCCTTGACGGGCGGTTCCCTGATTACTCAACTTCTTCGAGTTGAACATCAGACACCACTGGGCAAACGGTTTTCCCGTACCCTAGCGGTTAAAGTCCTTTTCTTGCTATTTTGTCGCATCTGTTGTTGCAACTTGAAAAATCGGTAAAGATTCTTATGGTCAAGATGCTTCTTGTTTGCGACAAGTTCCACCGCTTTGGCAAAAATTTTGAAGCTATGCTTCTTTTTTGCCTGAAGCGGATAGAGACGGAAAAAAGGAATAAGTTTCTCGGTAAAGTCAGAAATCTTCTGGACTTTATATTTTACATGCGGTCGCCACCCATACCTCTCATACTTGAGAGTGTAGATGTTGCCGCATCCGAGCGTTTTCCTGATCCGCTCTAAGATTGCTCTATCGTCCTCAACGAGTTCGATCTCGAACTCGAGCTTAACTTCGGTCTTCGTTTTGAGTGTGCGATGAGTGCCTATGCAAATTGCAAAACACCCTTCTCCGTCCACGAATCCCGAAATGTAATGAGGATCTAATTTGGACAATTTCACTCCTTCCCCTTCGATAAGCTCAGGGTACTATGAGTTCATCAGACTTCTTACATCGCATCAGATTAGCTTGCGCTTTCTCTTTCTCGATGATAGCTAACCATCGAGGACAATGCAAGATCTCCCTTGGTCACCAAATGCACCTTTCTCTCTCATCTCAACACCCATATATTCACCTAATTCTTTTGATTGTAGATGGCTTCTCCATGCACACGCAGGATCGCCGAATTAGGTGACCTTCGAGTATTCAAGCTAAGAAATGCTAATTTCGCCCTTCGTCCTGCTCCTCACGGATACGGACTGCGATTTCGCTTTTGCGGTTCTACACTACCGCAAATCGGATTTTAACCGATTGGCACATTTGACGGCAAGGCGCCAGTGTGCAAGGCTCGAGAACGTATTCACCGTGGCGTGTCTGATCCACGGTTACTAGTGATTCCGACTTCATGCAGTCGAGTTGCAGACTGCAATCCGAACTGGGACTGTTTTTAAGGATTAGCTCCATCTCGCGATATTGCGACCCTCTGTAACAGCCATTGTAACACGGGTGTCGCCCAAGGTATAAAGGCCACGCTGATCTGACGTCATCCCCACCTTCCTCCCCGTTGCCGAGGCAGTCTCGCCTGAGAAATTTAACAGACGATAAGGGTTGCGCTCGTTTCCCGACTTAACGGAACAGCTCAAGCCACGAGCTGACGACGACCGTGCAGCACCTGTCTTACCGTTCCCGCACGCAGAACACAACTGGCAAAGCACGAATATCGAAGCACAAAATAAGAAACAAATCCTAAATTCCAATTTTTAAATGTATAAAACATCTAATATTTTGAACATTTGATATTGTTTCAGATTTCGACATTCGGATTTCGAATTTTGTCGTTCTGTCCTCTGTGCGGGCACTCCCGCATTTCTGCAGGATTCGGTAGATGTCAAACCTTGGTGAGGTTCTCCGCTTACTGTCGAATTAAACCCCATGTTCCACCACTTGTGCGAGCCCCCGCCAATTCCTTTGAGTTTTAAGCTTGCGCTCGTACTCCCCAGGCGGCGAACTTAACGCGTTAGCTTCGGTACCAGGACGGTCGAAGATCCCAATACCTAGTTCGCATAGTTTACGGCGTGGACTACCGGGGTATCTAATCCCGTTCGCTACCCACGCTTTCGCGCCTCAGCGTCAGTGAATGCCTAGTAAGCTGCCTTCGCCATTGGTGTTCTCTACGATATCAATGGATTTTACCCCTACACCGTAGATTCCGCTTACCCCTGCAATTACTCAAGTCCAGCAGTTTCCAATCCATCTCCGCGGTTAGGCCGCGGGCTTTAAGATTGGACTTGTTGGACCGCCTACGCGCCCTTTACGCCCAATAATTCCGGATAACGCTCGCACCCTACGTATTACCGAGGCTTCTGGCACGTAGTTAGCCGGTGCTTATTCCTAAAGTTAAGTCATAATCGTCCTTTAGAAAAGAAGTTTACAATCCGAAGACCTTCATCCTTCACGCGGCGTCACGACATCAGACTTTCGTCCATTGTGTACGATTCCTAACTGCTGCCACCCGTAGGTGTATGGCCCGTGTCTCAGTGCCATTGTGGCTGATCATCCTCTCAGACCAGCTACCCGTCATCGCCTTGGTGGGCATTTACCCCACCAACAAGCTGATAGGACGCAGGCTCCTCTTGATCCGCCGGAGCTTTACTGTCACGGAGCGACAGAAATTCGAAACTCGAATATCGAAATTCGAAACAATTCTCCAATATCCAATTTTAGAAATTTTAAACATTTGGATTTTGGATTTGTTTCGGATTTAGTATTTCGGATTTCGTGCTTCTGTTGCTCCGCAACAGACTATGGGACATTAACCCACCTTTCGGTGGGGTATTTCCCGGATCAAGGCAGATTCCTACGCGTTACTCACCCGTTTGCCACGCTTTTACAAGCGTACGACTTGCATGTTTTAGGTGCGCCGCTAGCGTTCATCCTGAGCCAGGATCAAACTCTTAGATAAGTAAGAGATAATCCCGTGATACCAGCAGTGACTGATCAGTCCAAGACAGTTGCCTGGCTCAGACTGAGCCAGCCTGCCTGCCGGTAGGCAGGGATCAAACTCTTAGATAAGAGTGTGAACTATCCGAAGATAGTTGGCTCTAATTGTTGAATTAGCGAGTTATTTATATAGCGCCACTCTCCGCGCTCCGCGCGGAATTATTAATTTTAAATTTCAAATTTTTAATGAATTATCTAATGTTTAAATTTATTAATTCAAACATTCCAAATTCAATCAAAATTCAAAATTAATCATTCATAATTCTGTGCGAAGCACGACGGCGCTTCTCATCTGGTTTTGTCAAATTACTCGTTATAAAGCAATTCACAAAACCCCTAATTGTCAAGTTGCAAGGAGGCGGAACAAAAAAGACCAGCAGAACTGGTCTGGTCTGCTCAATTTATTTGTTTCATTAAATCAAGTGATTCAAATTACCTCCACCTAGGATTCTACTTGATTTACTTTCTGCTGTCAACACTGCTTTTTCGAAATGGGGCGGGCCTTGCGGGCCCGCCCCACGAGAGTGACGGCTATCGGCCGGATGAACCGACCAGCAAGCCATCAACCTTAATGCGCTCCCGCTTCGACCTCGCCAACTTATCGAGATACTGACTTACCCTCGACAGCGTCTGGTTGAGTTGGCTAGAGTGCGTGGCCACCGGCACCACCAAGAGCGGATGCTCGCGGTCGAAGAGGTCGCCGAAGCTGTGCGAGCCCATGGCAATCGAGATCGCCATGTCGAGCTCGGCCAATGCGTCCACTTCGTCGTGGTATTT
>Ga0265297_10006861_pt1 | contig 16178 bp, 14 predicted proteins | sample Munlanlwell13791_FD_192502 | JGI IMG/M metagenome (GOLD analysis project Ga0265297, IMG submission 192502) | Leachate microbial communities from a municipal landfill in Southern Ontario, Canada - Leachate well 137-91 | ecosystem: Engineered > Solid waste > Landfill > Unclassified | place... | reverse complement strand
TTGGCTCCGGAGCTCGGACTCGAACCGAGAACCTTCTCGTTAACAGCGAGTTGCTCTGCCATTGAGCTACTCCGGATCTTGGTATTTATTTTACTAAATAAAATTTTTATCGTTATGCGATAATATTCTTTGTTGTAAATTTTGAATCTCAATTTACTATATACATATTACCAGCTCTATCTTATTTTGTAAATAATTTTATCCAAACATTAGCCACTCTGGTTTGATTAAAAGTAAAATTCCAATCACTACCATTGCCAATCCGCCAACTAGCTGAGAAATCTTAGTATACTTGGCGCTATGATAAATAAATTTCATGGTAAAAATAGCAATCAAAAATATAATAATATCATCCAACATATAAAATATGATATATATGAAAATATATCCGTAATATTGCCAATGCGAAAGCTTAGATAATGTAAGAATTTGCGTATATATTGCAGGAATTCCCAAAGAACAAATCGCTTCTACAAGATTTACTGCAAAAGCTAAAATAATGATCCCGCCAAGCGCAAACCAAAAACTTTCATGATGCACATATTCTTTAAGTTTTGCAAAAATTTTCTGTTGTTTTTTTCCTTTTGTAACTTTACACGTTGGTTTTGCAACAGTAAAATATTCCTTTAAATTTAAAGATCCAAAAATCAAAGCCACAATGCCGATTGCCAACCTAACCCAAATAATCATTCCAATAAAAAATAACAAATTAAGCCAAGCCGACATGAACAAAAAATAAATAAATGCTGAAGCTATCAGAAATGCCGAGCCTAAAATACGTATTTTCCTTTGATCTCCAATTTCAATCAAAAGACCTAGCAAAAAAATCAATGCCCACATGGCGCAAGGATTAAAACCATCGACCGTTCCCAATATTACCGTTAGTGCTGGCAAAGAAAGATTTTTTAAATTAATTTCTCCAAAAATAGGCACTTTGATCTTTGCAGGAATTGGTTTGCCGATTCCATTTGCATTAGTCGAACTATCTTGTGAATTCTTAACATTATCCACTACATCAGGACATTTTGTATCAATCGCGCATTTAATATCTTCTTCTATTTTGGCGCCCGTCGCTTCTTCATTAAGCCAACCAGAAACATAGTTTTTGCCAATAACAGTAAAAGGCACTCCAGAAACACTGGCATTCAATTGAGTTCCCACTTTTTTTAAGAGATCTAAATTATTCTGACTATACCAAACTTCATAATCTACTATTTCAATTTGAGGATATTTAGCGCGCATTTTTTCCAAAAATGGCTTTTCGCTAGCGCAATGCGGGCACCCTTTGCCCCAAAAAAAATGGATTTTTATTTTTTCTTGATTAGCATCTTGCGCTTTTGTCGGATTTGTCCAAACAAAAAGACCGAGAATAATAAAAAAAGCAATAATTGAAATTATTAGTTTCTTAACCATATAAATTATTGTAAATAGTCTCTTAACTGCGTACTTTGCTCATTTTTACGCAGTCTCTCCAATGATTTAGCTTCTATCTGACGAATACGTTCTCTGGTAACCCCAAATTCCTTGCCGACTTCTTCTAAAGTATGAGTTTTACCGTCATCAAGTCCAAAACGCATGCGTAAAATCTTCTGTTCACGTGGTGAAAGTATTTTCAAAAATTCACTAACGTGCCCTCTAAGCATTTCATAAATTGCTTTTTCTTTTGGAGAAAGATTGTCTTTGTCTTCGATAAAATCACCGAGTTTTGAATCTTCTTCTTCGCCAACCGGCGCTTCCAGCGAAACTGTTTCCTGGGAAATTTTCATAATATGCTCAATTTTATCTAATGGCATCTGCATTTCCGAAGCAATTTCCTGGGGCATTGGCGGCCTGCCTAATTCTTGCACCAATTGTCTTTGCACTCTCACTAGTTTATTTATAAGCTCTACCATGTGCACAGGAATTCTAATAGTGCGCGCCTGATCAGCAATAGCGCGTGTTATCGCTTGACGAATCCACCAGGTAGCATAAGTGGAAAATTTAAAACCCTTGCGATAATTAAATTTTTCCACCGCTCGCAATAGTCCGGCATTTCCTTCTTGAATCAAATCTAAAAGCGACAACCCTCGCCCAATATATTTTTTTGCAATAGAAACTACCAAACGCAAATTGGCCTCAGCTAATTTTTTCTTAGCAAGTTCATCTCCTGCTTCAATTCTTTTTGCCAATCTTATTTCCTCTTTACTATCCAAAAGTGGAATATTACCAATTTCACGCAAATACATCCTTACCGAATCGTCTGAAATTTCTCGCAAATCCAAGGTTTCTTTTTTCTTTTCTTTCTCCAATTCTTCCGCAATTATTTTTTGAGGTTCACGAATTTCAATGCCTTCATGCAAAAATAAATCTAAAAGCATATCAACCAGAGGAATTTTCTCTTCTACACTACCCAAATTCTGTATTATTTCTTTATGAGTCACAAACCCATGAGTACGGCCTTTTTGGATCAAAGCATGAATTTCCGGTGGAAATTCTTCTAAACTTTTTTTTGGTTGATATTGAAATAATTTTTTAGACATCTATTTATTTGTACTAATTTTTTCCTGAAATTCTTTCACCAGTTTTTTAACAAGACCTATATCTTTTTTTGCCTCGGCTTGCGAAATCAAATTAGCGTATGAATCTTTGATTTTTTGATTTTTCTTACCTTTAATTTTTGCGATAAAATCGAATATTTCTTCTTCTGAAATTTCTTCCCTAATATTTTTGTTGTCTTTTGCCTGTTGTAAAATCAAAAATTCGACTTTTTTCGCTAAGTCGGCTGGAATTTTTTCTAAGGCAATTGATAAAATCTTCTCGCAATCAGTAGTTTCGGCATTTTTATTTAATTTATTCAAATTATAGCATGTAAATATTTCTTTGTAAACTGTAAAAATGTCTTGATTTTGATCTTGATCGAAGTCACTAAGCGTTAAATTTCCTAATATCTGCGGTAAAAATTCCACATGTGAAAAAAGTATTCCTAATAATAATTCTTCTTCATTCAAGTTTCGTGTTTTTTCGATAGTAGGTTCGACAATATTTTTCTTCTTGTTTTTTGCGGAAAACTTTTCCATGGTTTCATCAATTATTCTTTCTGGAACTCCCAATTTTTGAGCAAGCGTTTTTTTATAAAGCCTCTCCTCCATCGGATCAGATATAACCAATAAATATGGAATTAATTCTTTAACAAGATTTTTTTTGTCCTGCGAATTAAGCTCGCGAGGATATTGAGCAAATATTGATTCAATCAAAAATTCCAAGGCCGGTTTTTTATTTTTTGCAACCTCTTGCCAAATTTTAGGATCTTTTTCAACTAACTCTCCAACATCCTTAAATCCTTCTGGAATTTTAATGCTAAAAGGTGATATCTCCATTTCATAAGCCAACATAATTGCTTTTTTTAAGGCATTGAATCCTGCATCATCCGAATCAAAACAAAAAGCGATATTTCCGCTATATCGCGAAATAATTTTTAAATGATCAGATGTCAATGATGTGCCGGAAGTAGCCACGACATTTTCGACACCAGCTTGATGTGATAAAATTACATCCATTTGACCTTCTAAAACAATGGTAAATTTTTCATTTTTCACTGCATTTTTGGCAAAATTTAATCCATATAAAATTTTGCTCTTATGAAAAATCGGCGTTTCTGGAGTATTTAAATATTTGGGCTGTACCTCATTATTTAAGGTTCGACCAGTAAAAGCCACTACATTTCCCAATACGTCAAAAATCGGAAACATTATACGTTCGTAAAATTTCTCCGGATTTCCTGCAAGTTTTATTTCCGAAAATGTAAAATGTCTATCTTGGAGAAATTGACCTAAAATTTTTTTGTTTGGCGCAAAACCAATCATAAATTTATCAATTGTTTCTGAGTTGATTTTGCGTCCGGCAAGATATTCCCGCGCATTTTGCGCATATTTATAATTTCTTAAGATTTTCTGAAACACCAATGCGGAAATTTTATTTATTTTATAAATTTTAGTTTTAGTATCAATTTCTTTTTTATAAGCTTCTTTATTTTTTTCAAATTTTGGCAAAACCACACCGGCTTTCTGCGCCAACATTTCCAGCGCTTCCGGAAAAGTCAGATTTTCCATTTTCATTACAAATTCAAAAATATCTCCTCCGGAATCACAACCGAAGCATTTAAAAATTTGACGTTCTGGCGAAACCATAAAAGATGGCGTTTTTTCTCGATGAAAAGGACAAAGCGCTTTGTAATTAGAACCGGCTTTTTTAAGCTCGATATATTGCGCGATCAGCTCCGCAATATCCAATCTCTCTTTAATATCATCAACTTCGTTCATAATTTTAGTATCTAAGATTTAGTACCAAGTATCAAGTATCAAAAACAATAATTGCAATATCTATAGTTATAACGTATAATTTCAAACATAAAATAGCAAGATGTATCTTATTTTCAAAAGCTCCAAGCGCTTTTTAACATAAATATTTTCCTTCTTCGACAAGAATACTCACAAAAGGAGGTGAAAAATGACACCTAGAATCCAAAAGATTGTTGAGATTTCCACCAACGATGCCAAAACAAAGCTTTTTTTCATGACAAGCGGATTAATTCTTGTTTCTTTGGCCTATGCCGCGTTTTTGTTCGGTCAAAATATTCGCGATCATGAACGTGAACGAAAGAAACTAATCGCAAAAGCATCGCGCCGATTGCAAAATGGAATTTAAGGAGGAAAAGATGGAAGGCATTGCATTTACGATTCTTGAGTTTATTGATAATTTCGATATCAATAGAGTAAACAAGAGAACCCTCTTGGTTCTAGGACTATGGACCGGAACTCTCCTGGGAGCAACAATTATTCACACAATCCGTCGATAATAGTCGATCGATAAATATATGAAAAGCATTTCTCAGTTGCCCCTTCGGGGGCTTTTTTTTATGCAGAAAATAAGGTAAAATGCTAATAAATTATAGGATTTTTTAATTGGAGAGATCGCATAGTGGCCGAGTGCGCGCGCTTGGAAAGCGCGTAGATCCGCAAGGGTCTCGTGGGTTCGAATCCCACTCTCTCCGCCATTCGACTTCCTGTTTAGTAAAACAGGAGCGCTCATTTATTTTTCTTATATTTTTAGTTTTTATTCTTAATTTATGGTATCTGCTATTTACTTTTTATCATTATTAGTGTATAATGGTTTTTGAGAATGAGGATTTCTTTTATTTGAAGAAATGTAGGTCGCCTCATAGAAAGTAAAAATTTAGAAGGCAAGAAAAAAGTATGTCAAAAAAACTATTTGTAGGAAACTTATCTTGGGATGTTACTGATGACAAATTGAAAGATTTCTTCAAAGACGCTGGAACCGTTGAATCAGCCAATGTTATTTCTGATAAAAACACTGGCAGATCACGAGGTTTCGGATTTGTTGAAATGTCTAATGAAGACGAAGCCAAAAAAGCTATTGAAATGTTCAATGGCAAAGAACTTGACGGAAGAAAAATCACCGTTAATGAAGCTCGTCCAATGACTGATCGTCCTCAAAGAGATAATTTTTCACGAGATAATAATTAAATTTAATATCTTGAAAAAACAAAAGCAGTCTGGAGAATATCGAAGGACTGTTTTTGTTTGGGAAAAAATTAATAAATATTGGCAATATTTTTAATTTCAAGATAGAATAAATAAAAAAGGAGTATGAAATGCTAAAAAATCAAATCAAAATCTCTTACTCATATATTAATATCCTGGATGGCAAAGACATGCCATTTAATCGCCTTCCCCTCATCAAAATCGCAAGCGAAAAACCTGGACCGACTGTATGGATAACAGCTTGCGTGCATGGTGATGAAGTAGGTGGAATAATTGTTACGCAAGAATTGGTAAAAAAATTAAAGCTTGAACTTCAATGCGGCAATATTTTTATTATTCCCCTTATGAATCCTTTGGGATTTGAAACAATGTCCAGAGTTCTAACGCTTTCTTCTGAAGATCTAAATCGTTCTTTTCCCGGCAATCCCAATGGTTCTTTGGCAAAACGAATTGCGCATCACATTTTATCTAATATTACGGCTAGCCGTCCTGACTTAGTGCTGGATCTGCATAATGATTGGTCATATTCTATTCCCCATGCCTTAATCGACAGACGGCCAAATAAAAATTTAAATAATGTTTATAAAAAAGTCGAGGAATTAGTGAAAATTTCCGGGCTTTTGCCAGTAATCGATACTGATGAACCACAAGGTTCATTAAGCGATAGTTTGGTGCAAAAAGGGATTCCTTCATTTACCTTGGAACTAGGTGAATCGTATATTGTCAACGAAGATAATGTGCGTGTCGGCGTTAAATCAGTCTGGAATATTTTAGCGCATCTAAAAATGGTAAAAACTTATATGCATTTCAAATATCCAATCAGACATGTGGTAAAAGAAATTTTAGTTTACTCTGACAAACCTTTAGTTTCTGTCAGCGGAATCGTAAGATTCAAAAAATATCCTGGAGATTTTATTAAAAAAGGTGAAAATTTTGCTGAGGTTTATAACATTTTTGGCAAATGTATGGAAAGTTTAACTGCTAAACAAAATGCCGTCATGCTTGGATTCACGGATTTTGCCGTGGCTTTTCCCGGCACACCTGTTGTGGCATTAGCTAACTATAAGGAGAAAAATGATCAAAAAAAATGATTTTCTGCAAACCTATCAAAAATTTTGCTCAACCACTGCCGGAAAATTTCAAAACAAAATAATAGAAATTTTTGATTGGGGCTTGGGTATTGCCGGTGAAGCAGGTGATGTGGCAAGTTGTATTAAAAAAACTTTTGCCCATAAAAATGATCAGAAAAAAGGAATCCGCGAAAATTTGGGCGACACTATGTGGTATATTGCCATGATTTGTAATTATTTCAATTGGGATCTGAAAGAAGTTCTTAGCGAAAATATGACAAAACTCAAAAAAAGATATCCTAAAGGATTTTCTTATAAAAATGCGAAGCGCAATGGCACTATGATTGATTGGAATGAGAAATAGGATCTAAATTTTTAAATAAAAAAAAGCGGCTGATATAAAACCAACCGCACTTGTGGTGACCCCGGATATAATTATTGAACACCTACTTGATAATAAGCAAGTGTTTCTTTTTAATTTCTTTGCGAGGGGGATTTTCAGGAAACATTTCTACCTGCAAAATGTTTCCACCAGAAATCAAAATTGCAATGGTCAATTCTCCCTTTTGTCCGTTTTCCAGACGAAAGAAGAATTTTGCAATAACTGCATTCTCGGGAATATCAAATTTACATTTGTTTTTTCCCGACAATGCTCCGTTTATTTCCCTCTCGATCACATCAAACGGTATTTTAAGCCGTTTGATTCTCTGCAAATCAATCGGTGAAAAAATGCTTTTGCGCTTCATCTCTTTATTTCTTTTAGCCCATTCCGAGAAGAGAATATCTATTCTCTCACTCATGGTTCGATATTTTAATAAAGAAAGTAATGAAGTCATTTTTTTCCTCCTATAACATTTCTTCGCCAGTTTGCTTGTTGACCTTATAATTGGCAATAAGCCAAAATACAAGGCCAGACACCAAGAACCAATTCGCATTGTTGGTGTCTAACATCTGAACAACCCCAATCAAAAATGCTATCCATGACATGGATGTTATCGTCCACCCCAAAAGCTTTTTAGACGAATTTCTGTTTTCCTCTCCACCATTGTCATATTCGTCGATCGCTGTCCACTGATCCAATTCCATTTTTTAAGAAACACCTCCTGAATATTAAAATAGTCCATTTTCAGGACTTCTGAATATACCATATTATACCCGAAATGTCAATCAAGATGCAAGAAACAAAAATTTATTTCTCCAACATTTTTCTTAACATTATCTTTTTTTCCACTGATGCAATCAGTTTTCGCGAGGCAATAATCATATCAGGATTCACTGAAATACTAGTAATTCCGGCTTCCACCAAAAACTCTGTATATTCAGGATAAACCGAAGGCGCTTGACCGCAAATAGAAACCGACACATTGCGAGCCTTGCATTTTTCGATTAAGTGCCTAATAGAAACTTCTACTGCTTCATCGCGTTCGTCAAATTCTTCTGCCATTTTTTGACTGTCTCGATCCACACCCAAAGTCAACTGGGTCAAATCATTCGAACCGATCGAAATTCCATCGACACCCACATCCAAAAACTTATCAATTATAATAACATTCGAAGGAATTTCAGCCATCATGTAAAATTTAAAATCATTAGTATCAAAAAGTCCGGATTTTTCTACCAAAGCTTTTACTTTTTTTAATTCGCCGGGAGTACGCACAAAAGGAATCATAAGATGCAAATTTCTTAATCCCATGTTATTTCGCACAATTTTTAACGCTTCAAGTTCCATGGCAAATTCATCTGGTTCTTCTATGTAACGGAAGCAACCGCGATATCCAATCATTGGATTTTCTTCATCTGGTTCAAATTCCGCACCTCCGGCAAGATTTTTGTATTCATTTGATTTGAAATCAGTCGCCCGATAAATTAACGGCCGAGGAGAAAATGCTTGGGCAAAAATTTTTAAATTTTCAGCCAATTTGTTGATAAATTCCTGCTGGCGTTTTTCTTTAATAAAAAGTCGAGGATGCTTACCCATGCCTGCAACCATAAATTCTGCGCGCAAAAGTCCCACACCATCAACCGGAAGTTGAGCAATTTCTTCAGCTTTTTCCACTTCTGCCAAGTTAACATAAAGTTTAGTGCCGGTTATTGGCACTTCTTCGCGCAAAAATACTTTTTGTCTGGTAGAAAGCGGCTCAATTGCTTTTTCTGCGTTAGTTGCGGCAAATTTACCCTTATAAACAACACCCTTAGCGCCATCCACAGTAATCATTTGTCCTTGCTTTAACACGCTTGTTGCTTTGCCTGTGCCCACCACGCAGGGAATTCCTAATTCCCGCGATACAATTGCCGCATGACAGGTTCTTCCGCCGGTATCGGTTACGATGGCGCGTGCGCGTTTCATTGCCGGCACAAAATCAGGAGTAGTCATTTCCGTAACCAGCACGTCTTCTGACTCCACTTCATCAATTTCCTTAGAGCTATGAATTATTTTCACCGCTCCTGAAGCCATTCCAATACTTGCAGCTGCGCCTTTTAAGATAATATCATCTTCTTTTGGCATGTTTTCGTTCGCGCCTAGAGTGGATTTTCCTTCTATTTCTGTAATCGGCACTTTTTTCTTTAATGTCGTTACCGGCCGCGATTGCACAAAATATATTTTATCATTATTAAGCGCCCATTCTGTATCTTGCGGAAAATCATAATGACTTTCTATTTTGGCGCCCATTTTAGCTAGTTCAATAATTTTTTCATCGGAAAGTTTTTGCATGCCTTGTTCTTTGGAAGAAATTTTAATATGTTTATCGGTCTCAAGACCGTCTTTTTTGGTTTTAACAATTTTCCATGGCTGTTTGTTTATTTCTTTAGAAATTATTTTGAAATCGTGCTTGGCAACCAAATATCGATCTGGCGTAACCGAACCAGACACAATTGCCTCGCCCAATCCAAAACCAGCTTCAATTACAATATTTTCGTTATTGCTGGTAACAGGATCAACTGTAAAAAGAATTCCTGATACTTCCGACTGAATCATGGATTGCACCGGCACAGCAATTCCCACCTTAAGATGATCGAATTTATTAATGATGCGATAGTAAATAGCTCTTGGCTCAAATAATGATGCCCAACATTGCAATACTGCCCGTATCAATTTCTTTTCGCCATAAATATTCAAAAAAGTAGCTTGTTGGCCGGCAAAAGACGCTTCGGGCAAATCCTCGGCCGTTGCTGAAGATCTTACTGCCACATATTGATTTTTAGTTTTCTTGACTAATTCGTTGTAGTTTTGAATAATTTCTTTTTGAAGATTTTCATCCATCGGCACTTGCATAATTGCCTTTTGAATTTTAACTGCGGCTTGGTTTAGAACACTGCTTTTTTCCGAATCAACATTGGATAATAATTTTTTCACCAAATTTATAATTCCTGATTTTTGCAGAAATTGAAAATAAGCGCCGCTTGTTATGATAAACCCTTCCGGAACAGGGATTCCGGCGTTTGTTAGTTCTCCAAGATTTGCGCCTTTGCCGCCAACTAATCCAACATCACCCTTTCCTACTTCTGAAAACCAGACCAAGTTTTTTTGTTTTTTGGATCCAAACATCTTCACCCCTTTTATTAACTATATAAATTAAATATTAAATTTTTAAAAAGTGTTTTAAATTTGAAAATTATTTATGCCTTTTTTACAAACACTTTTGCTCTCACTTCTTTGTCAATTTTTGCGCAAATATCTTTGTGATCCATCAAAAATTGTCTGGCGGCAGATTTGCCTTGTCCTAATTTTTCTTCACCATAAGTAAACCAGGCTCCGGATTTATTTAGAATTCCGTGTTTGACACCGAGATCTATTAAATCTGATTCATAAGAAATCCCATAAGGATGCAAAATATCAAATTCAACTTGTTTAAAAGGCGGGGCAACTTTGTTTTTAACAATTTTAACTCGAGTTCTAGCCCCAATTACTTCTTCACCTTCTTTTAAATTGCCTATTCGTCTGATATCCATTCTAATAGATGAATAAAACTTAAGCGCCATTCCGCCGGTGGTTGTCTCGGGATTTCCAAACATTATTCCGATTTTCATGCGGATTTGGTTAATAAATATCACTGCGGTTTTAGTTTTGGAAATTATAGCAGTTAATTTTCTTAAAGCTTGACTCATCAATCTTGCCTGCAAGCCCACATTAGCATCACCCATCTCGCCTTCGATTTCATGTTTGGGCGTTAATGCCGCCACTGAATCAATCACAACTATATCAAGCGCATTGGAACGCACCAAAGTCTCGGCAATCTCCAAAGCTTGCTCACCAGTATCTGGCTGAGAAATCAAAAGTTCATCAGTATCAAGACCTAAATTTTTAGCATACTCTGGATCAAAAGCATGTTCCGCATCAACAAAAGCCGCGAGTCCGCCTTTTTTTTGCGCTTGCGCCACAATATGCATCGCAAGCGTTGTTTTCCCAGAGGATTCCGGACCAAAAATTTCAATAATTCTGCCTCGAGGAATTCCACCTACTCCCAATGCCAAATCAAGCGATATGGAACCAGTTGGTATTGTATCGACTTTTAGGGTTTTATTTTGGCCAAGCTTCATAATACTACCTTCGCCAAATTGTTTTTCAATTTGATCTACTGCCATCTCCAAGGCTTTTTTCTTGGGATTTTCTACTTTGGCCATTTTATTCTCCTTTCGCTTCTCCGTTCCCCTCATTCACGGCTAAAACTTTTATATTTCTTATTGTGGTTTTATTTGCTTTGTTTTCTGCTTTAATTTCAATGGTATTCAATCCTTTGGATAATTTTACCTCCTGTGAGAAATTTCCTTCTGTATCAATGTTTACAGCCTGATTATTAATACTCAAATCGGCAGCCGGATCAGTACTTCCGGTAATTTTAATATTGTCTTGTGAAACTGCAATTTGTTCTTCGGGATTATTAACTGCAAGTTCAGGCGCGGCGGCAAAGCTTTTGACCTGGAACCAAATATAACCTAAAATTCCCACTACAAAAATAACCACTAAAGTAGTTACAAAAATCTGCGGCGTAAGAACAAATTTTAGTTTACTGCGATATTTTTCAGGATCGCCGGGATTAATCAATTCTCTCTGGGAATTTGTAAAAAAACTTTTTTTATTTATTTGTAAAAAAACTTTTTTTTCTTCTGTATATTTTTTTATATGTTTTTTTGAATCAATACATAAATATTCGCAATAACGGCTCAAAAATCCGATGTTATAGACATCCGGAGGCATATTGGCAAAATCATCTTGTTCCAAAGCCAAGAGATATTTTAAGCGAACTTTAGTGTCAAATTCTGCTTTTTCCAAACTAATCCCGCGTTTCTTGCGAGCATTAGTTAATATTTTTCCGAAGGTTTTGTCCACTCGTATTGTTTTTTTGGAAAAAAATGCAGTCATAAAATTATATTTTGACGATTGAGAAAATTGCCAATATAAATTTGGCTTATAATTACATAAATTTAATTCACAGAGATTTTGATTGGCTGTCCTTCATCCTGTTCAGCCAAAGCGTCGCTGTGAGTTTCTTTTTGTTCTACAATATCAGCATGAGAATCTTCTTTTTCCACAATCTCAGACTTTTTCTCTTCGAATTCTGCCGGCAAATTACTAGCGCTCGCCGTTCGTGCCGGCAGTTTATTTAAATAGTCCACACTCGCAAGCACTGCAGCAGGTTTTCCACCACGCGTTAAAACATACAAACTGTTGGTCTTTTGTACATCAGACACCAGTGATGCAATGCGAGCTCTTGCATTCGTAACAGGTACGATTTTATCGATTGGAACCTCTAACACATTCCCCTCCTTGGGCATTGTATTATTTAATTATTTCAATTACTAGCATTATAAAAGACATTCTAACGCATGTAAATTGTGTATAACTTTTAATTCATATAAACGCAAAAACATTTAAACATATAAACAAATAATAATCTTGTTTGTCCTAAGTAAAGTCGAAGGATTATTTCGTTATTTTGTTATCTTGCTATTTTGTTATCTTGCTATATTGTTATCTTGTTATATTGCCATGGTCTTGCTACCTTCCGCAATAATTTATACTATATAGTTAATAAAATAATCATAGGAGCTAATATGCGTGAAAACTTAACTGGGCGAAAACCCAATGAAGTTATCAATGAAATTGAAACGGATTTAAAGAAAAATCAAACTAATACGCAAAACCTGCCGACTGGTCTTTCTGAATCATTAGAACGAATGAAAAATCTAAGAAAATCGGGAAAATTAAACGAATATTCAGAAATCAAAATGTCTAATGAAAAAGAAAATATGAAAGACAAACCGGATTTTGAATTTATCAAACACAATAATTCAAAACGAGAGATGTTTTATGATGGGATTAAATATTCAATCGGACAAAAAAATACCGAATTAGATTTAGATTTGTTTAAATTATCAGAAAATCATTTAGGTTTAGTAAAAGATGGAAAAATAAAATACGTTTTTTCCAAAATACATAGAAAAAATATTCAAACATACAGTAGATATGTTAGCGCAGAGGAAATCAATTTAATAAATTTAGAAAAAACTAATTCCGACACTCTATTAAAAGAAAATAAAATTTCTCCACATCTAGCAAAAACAATCCAGGAATTTGAGAAAAACGGTCCTGAAATTGCTAAAAATAAAATTTTAAATAATATTTATAAAATTTTACGAAATGATCCCTCGCCAATTTTAAAGGATGAAATTGCCAATTTCATCAAATCTGATCATCCAATATCTGAGCTAAAAAATTTTGAATACAAATTGCCTGATTTTACTCAAATTCGCAAGGAATCCTTAAAAAAACTAACCGATTCGAAATTGATTGAAACAAAACAGCTAAATAATAAAGAAATAATTATCATCGATCTTGAGAAACTTAAAAAAGCAAAAATACACGATCTGATTGCAAATAAATCGGTAAATATTTATCTATATCCTGAAGAAGCACATAAAAAATCAATTTATCATTCAAAATATTACGGCAATAAAAATGAGTTACAAACCTTAAATTATATTTTTAACGAGGGGGTAATTTCCAAAGAAGATTACGAAAATTCCATTAAAGAAAATAAAACTCTGGAAACTAAAAATCTGTATTATATGCCGAAAAGTATTGAATCGGCTTTAGACCCAGCTAAAATAAAAAAATCAAATTTTTATCTTGGCTTTTGGGAAAATAAATCCTGGAACTATCATGAGATATTGCCTGAGCTTAATAATAAAGAAGTGGCTTTCGCCTGTATTGTATTTCACCCAAAATTTTGTAATGGCAGAATCAATTCTAGTGACAATTTAGAAATTTTTAATAAGAAAACAGGTGTTTTTCAAAAACTTTCAATGCAATACATAATCAAAACACTTCACATATCTTTGGGCGGTACTTCAGGGGAAAACATAAACTTAAACAATGGCAGATCATTTGCAAAAAAATATCTTGCTCATTTACTTGAGAAAGGATTAATAAAACTTGAAGATTTTGCAACCACGCAACCTTTATCTTATAAAGAACACGGTTATCCAAAACGAAAAATAAGTAACGGTGGATATGTAATGTTTAATAAAATTAGATATTATATTCCGGGCTTTAGGAAAAATCAAAAAGATATTGAATCAACATTATTATCAGATGATCTCGGATGCGTTTATAATATTAAAACCGGAAATATTTTATACACTTTTAAAACCCAAAACTATAAAGATTTAATAGCTCGACAAGATGTCACGAAACACGAAATACAGAATCAAAAACTGACAGTAATAACATTGGATAAAAATCAAACTGATACTCACAAATATTCAGACGAGTCGTTCAATAAGAAACAGCACAATGAGACAGAAACCGAATATAACAACAGAATTAATCTTGTTGAAAATTTTAAGTTTGAATTAAAATTTTCAAAAATGCTATCAGAATTAAGCAATTCAATTTCTTTTGAAAATCTATCGACTAAGTTTAAAAAAATTATCATTGCAAATAAGGATAACCTAATTAACAATTTAGGTGATATCAAAAACTTTACTGATAAATTCGGAAAAGAAGGATTAGAATCAATAGTTACAATTCAATTATTGAACAAAGGGGACAATAAGTTTACAAAAATATTGGAAAACATGGATAGCGAGGATAATAAAAAAGAATTCCTGCACGCCATAGCAACTGAATTTTCTCCAACTGTTCAATCACTACAAACCGATATAGTTTCTGAGATATTAGATTCTGAAAATATTAATTTTAATAAAACTGAATACGGAAAACTAATTTCTACAAAGCTAAACACGTTTCTTGATTATTTTTTAACGGAAAGTAAATTAAATCCGAATACAAATCTAAGCGATATTGATACTAAAATAAGATTTCAAAAATTACCTTTCGATTTTATGGAAGTACGCAATTCCTTATTGGAAAAATCTTCCCTGTTTTTGGCAAATACATTCGGGGCAGAAAAAACAGTAGAATTACTAAATAATTTATTTCAGGAAACTAAAAATGAAGATACTAAAGAAATTATTGATAATCTAATAAAATTTATTAATCCTGAAACTCCCAAGGAACTAATGCATGAGCTAAAAGAGCTTTACAGAAAAATTAATTTTGAGGAGTACAAATTAAATGAAAAATCACAGAAAACAGATAAGCTAATCCTTGAAGATACATTTGGTAAGCCCAAAGAAGCTGGAAAAATTCTTGATTCTGGTTGCGGCACAGGCAGAATGCTTATTTCTCTACACGATACAGGTTATAATATTGAAGGCATCGATCTTGCAGAAAATCACGTCAAAATTATCAAAGGACTTGATCCTGAAATTAAAGTCAATAAAACCGATTGGAAGAATTTAGCTGGTCATACAAATAATTCAGTTGATAATATTTATAGCATAGGGAGAAATATTCTACATGAGTATCACCTGAATGATCAGCAAAAAATGTTCCAAGAAGCCAATAGGATATTAAAAATTGGCGGAAAATATATTTTCGATATCCCTGATTCGGAAAAAGGACATTATAAAGAACTTATTGACTCATATACAAACACAATGCACAGACGCGATATTCGAAATTTTCGCCATAATACTATTTATGATAGCCCTGATGGCGAACACTTTTTCACGCGCTATGTTTATTCCCACGAAGATATTGTGAATCTTGCCACTGAAAATGGATTCAAAATTGTCAATATAAGAGAAGTCCCTTTGGAAACTGGAAAAGATGATGTTGATAAATATTATGTTTTGGAAAAAGTTGCAGACATAAATAAATAAATTATTTTTTCCTTAAAGTATCCCAATGCAAATCAAAATAAGCATTCATTGTCTGATAAACAGCTTTGCTCTCGATAATAAAAGCTACTAATTCATCTTTTGTGAAAGAAATAAAAGCAACCTTGTTGCCAGCGTATATATCAATCTCCATCTTAAATGAATATTTATCCTTTGAAACCAAAATGGTTTCTCTTAATTCTTTTTCATCCTTTTTCTTATAAGAAAAAGCATCCGGCGATTCTGAAGCAATCACTTGCGCTTTAATGCCCATTTGCACTCTTTGAGCGACATAAATGTTTTTTAGCCATCTTGCTAATGTTGGATGCGGATCAGAAGGAGA
>Ga0265297_10006860_pt1 | contig 16179 bp, 14 predicted proteins | sample Munlanlwell13791_FD_192502 | JGI IMG/M metagenome (GOLD analysis project Ga0265297, IMG submission 192502) | Leachate microbial communities from a municipal landfill in Southern Ontario, Canada - Leachate well 137-91 | ecosystem: Engineered > Solid waste > Landfill > Unclassified | place... | reverse complement strand
GGTGAATTAAATGGGTGTTGCAACTACTACATCAACGTTAACAGCGTTGATGAAAACATACTATGATAAATTGCTTTTGGAAGTTGCTCGACCTAAGTTGGTTTTAGACCAGTTTGCTGACCATTCAAGGGACATTCCACAGCACGAAGGACAAACCATTAGTTTCCAACGTTTTGTTCCTTTAGCTCCAGTCACTACTCCTACCAATGAAGGAGAACAGCCCGACTATGTAGAGTTGGAAGCAATGAATATTGAAGCTACGGTGGCAAAATATGCTAATGCAGTAAGAATTACTGAAGAGGTAGACTTGACTGCTCTTTCTCCGGTATTAGAAGCTGCAGTAAAAGAATTAGGGGAAAATATGGGACAGAGCTTGAATAGACTATATCGTGGAGCTCTGGCTAAATATTTGTATCCTATGCGAGTTGACAACTCTCCAAGTTATGGTAAAAGTTGTGTAGCAACTGGAGTTCCTACAACTTCTACCATAGCCTCAACTTCTCTTACTGAGGCGGATGATTTCTGGAAAGGAGGAACGATAGTAATAACCTCTGGACAGAATAAGGGTTATAGCGCTCATATCACTGGCTTTGCTGCATCAACTGATACTATCACGTTTTCTCCAGCCTTAAAGGAAGCTTGCGACGCTGGAGATACTTTCCGAGTTGTTACTTCTACTGGAATTACTTCAACTAATGTAATTACTTGCTCTGCAGTAGAAAGAGCGGTAGCCTTACTGAAATACTTCAACGCCCCACCTTACGATGGGAAATACTACATAGGGATAATTTCACCATTCGTTCAGTATGACTTTATGCAGGACAGTGCTTGGGTGAATGCTCATCATTACGCTCAAGATACTGCTCTATTCGATGGTGAAGTTGGTAGATGGGGTGGAGTAAGGTGGGTGGAAGACACTGACCCTTGGTTAGAAGCTGCAGGAACTATTGGAACTTATAATGCTAATGGGGCAGTCCATCAAACTCCTATTTTTGGTAGACACTCTTATGCTGGAGTTAGGATAGAAGGCGTTCCCGATAAGTTGTTTATTAAGAGACCTGGAGACCAAGACACTTCTAACTATATCAATGCTTACAGTATGGCAGCTTGGAGAGTTTACTTTGTGCCCGTAGTTCTTAATGCATTATTCGGAGTAACGTTGGTATCCGGAGCATCGACTATAGCCTAAAGGAGGTGCTCAAATGACATTAAAGAAAAGCATAGGTGAAGGCTTTGGGCGTGGTGAACTCTACGATGTTTTGAGTGACTTAACCACTAATGTAGCAGGTTTAACGCTACTGTATGACACTGATGTATCAGGTTTAACCACTGATGTAGCAGACTTAACTGCTGACGTAGCCTTGTTAATGGGTGAAATACCATATATAGCAACGATAAATGTTGGGGAAGAAACCAGTGATAAGGTTGACGTTACTATTCAGTTAAAAAATTACTCAAATGAGAATTTAGCTAAAGCAACTACTGTAATTGGGTATATTTCCTCATTAACTGGAATTACGTCAATTACTGCAACTGGGACTACTGGAACAGTAGAAACGTTGCTTGCGAATTCTACTTATCGGTTAACTACTGATGCTACAGGTAAAGTAGTGGTGCAATTTGGGACTGTTCAAGCTGGTAGTTTCTACTTTAATGTTGCGCTACCTAATGGAACAGTGGTTCAAAGTGCTCAAATTACGTTTGCAGGAGCATAGTATTTTGAAGGGGCGCTCTTAAAGTTGAGCGCCCATTTAAAATAATGAGGTGAAATTATGCCTTTTAAGTCTAAGGCTCAAATGAAAAAGTTTTTTGCTATGGAAAAAAGAGGAGAAATTCCCAAAGGAACAGCTGAACGTTGGGCTGAGGAAACTCCTAATATTAAAAAACTACCTGAAAAGAAAGGTGAAAATAGTGGCAAAAAAGAAGGCAAAGAAAAAAGCTCCACTGGGAAGCGGAAAAAGGTTCAAAGAGTTAAGCGAAGAGTTGGGGGAAAAGGGAGCGAGTAATTCGGATGCCCTGGCGGCTTGGATAGGGCGTAAAAAATATGGTAAGAAAAAGTTTCAAGAATTAGCTGCGAAAGGTAGGAAAAAGAAATGATACAGTCTTCTGGGCTTAAGGGTATTTCTGCGGTAATTTGCGACGTTCCTTGCAACTATTGGGGTTGTAAGTTAATTAATGATGTTGGCGAAGCTCCCACTTTAACTATTTATGACAGTGATGATGCTACCACTAATGGAGATGTTGTAATTGGTTATGAACGTTCTTCAGATACTTTAACTATGGGAGGACAAGTATTACCTTATCCCATAAGGTGCTTTAATGGCATTTATGCTGAGTTGTCTGCTACAACTGGAGACTACATTATCTATTATGAAATTATTTAGGAGGACATTATGATACCTATTGGTAAAGATGAATTAGATAAGGCAGTTAAGGAAATTAGTGACAAGTTAGACCTAATTTTACAAATACTTACAGAAGATGGGGTGGAGGAAAAAAGAGGTAGAGGAAGACCACCAAAGGATAAGTAGGTGATGTTATGTTAGCAAACGTAAGCAGCATAGTTGCTGATGTAAGAAGTTTAATAAATGAAAGAACCGAAGCTTTTTGGAAAGACGATGAAATAATAAGATGGATAAACGAAGCAGCAGAAGACTTTTCTTTTAAAACTAAATGTTTATCTTCTTATTATCACAAAACATTAGCTGAAGATGATATTGTTAATGATAGGGAAATAAGACTTAATAATGACTTTATAGCCTTGGATGAGGGTGGGGTTTTATATAACGATAAACCGTTAACTCAAACCTCGTTGAAAGGTTTGGATGAGTGGGGAAAAGACTGGAGAAATAGAACAGGAACTCCTACGCATTTTTATTTCAGAGGAGACTACATTGGTTTTTATCCCAAACCCTCGGTTGGAGATACCGTTGCTTATTATGGTATTGAGCGAGCCCCTTATATGGATAGCGACATAGTTGAACCATTGAGTGGAGACTACAGAATAATTGCCTTGCGGAAATGCTTGAGAGACTATGCGGTAGCTATGTGCTGGTATAAGAAGAATGAAATTGCTAAATATCAGGAAATGATGGCTCGTTATGAAATGAATGTTTTTAATGTGCAAAACTTATTATCTGGTCATAAAAACCAAGGAGCTAAGATAATACCAGCTCGTAGGAGAAGATAATGGCGAAACAATTTTATCGTATTCTTGACAACCTAAGCCCCTCGGAAATGAAATTAACTAATTTACCCCGTAAGCCAAACAGTTTAAACAATATGTTTTTTAATGAGTATGGTCAATTAGTAAAACGCAAAGGATATGAAAAATACAATACTACGTTATTACACTATAGTGAAAAGATACGGGGAATGCATAGATATTATAAGTCTGCTACTGAAAAAGAGTTTTTAGTAGCTTGTAATGGTAAAATTTTTAAACTTTCTGATATCGCTCCTCATAATGGGGTAGAAATAAATACCTCTCTACCTTTAACTTTTAATAAAGATGTTTATTTTGCTGACTTTTATCAAACTTGTTATTTGGTTAATGGTGCAAATGGAATGTTTAAGTATAATAGAACCTCATTCAATAAGGTTGGTATTACTCCTCCATCTGCTCCAACTTTTAATTCTAACATTAACGGTGCTTTATCTGCTGGTAATTATTATTTTAAAGTAACTTATGTAGATGTAGATGGATATGAAAGCAATGGTTCTCCATCTTCTGCAGCAATGGTAGCTCAAGCAGAGCCAAGCGATGGGATAAAAATTAATATTCCAGTATCTACTGACCCAAAGGTAGTTGGAAGAAGAATTTATAGAACTACAATGAATGGTTCTACATTTTATTACGACGGAGAAGTAACAGATAATACTACAACTACTTATTCTTCTATTAAGTCTGATGCTCAGGTTAGTATGGGAACATTTTTACACGACGACCACAATGAACCACCTGCCACTCCTCAATATATTTGCAAGCGGCGGTCTCGGTTAATGTTAGCTGACCACGATGCTTTTTATATTTCTCATATCGCTGATGTAGAATATTATCCTCCAGACTGGGTAATTTATACTGGCGCAAGGCAGGATATTACTGGGATAATTGAGCAACAGGAAAGTATGGCAGTATTTACTCAAGATAGTATAGAAAGGCTCATTGGACAGGATGAAGATAATTTTCAATTTGTTAATGCTTATTCCAGTGAGGGATGTATTGCTCCTCGTTCATTAGTAAACTGCGAAAATTTATTGCTTTACTTAGGTTGTAATGGGATATATGCTTTCGACGGGACAAGCGCTCAAATTTTAAATATCCCATTAGCTGAATACTTGAAAAATAATATTAACAATACTTATGCATATTTATCTTCTGCGGAGTATTTCGATAATAAATATTTACTTTCTTATCCTAAGGGGACTTCTAATGTCCCGAACGAAACTGTTTATATCGACTTTAGAACTGGTGCTACTGGAGTATATAACTTTGGCTTTAGTTGTTACTCTCGGTGGGATAAATTGGGTGATGGTATTCAACTTTATGGTGGAAGTAATACTGTGGGACAAGTATATAAAATAGGAGTGGGGACAAGCGATGAAGGAAGAAATATAAATGCTTATGATGATGTTTGTCATTTAGACTTAGGCGTTCCCGAGCTTAAAAAGCTTTTTTATGCCATATGGATAAAAGTAATTTCTACTGATGGAGAAAACTTGAGGGTATATTATCAAATAGATGATGATGAAGAAACTTATCAAGACATAGTAATGGATAAAAATACTGAGAAATGGTATAGAATTGCTCTTCCAGATAGTTGTAGGGGAAGGGCTATTAAGATAAGACCATCGGTAAATGATATATATGATATTACTTTTTGTGGGTATATGCTGGAGTTTGACGTAGAAAGTGGAGAATATTGATGATAGGTCTTACTGATGAAAATATTTTAGCTAACACCATCCAGTCAATAAAAGACTTAATATATGGTGGTTTAACACAGCGAAATATGAAATCTATTCGCACTTGTTTTGTAGTAACTTCAATGGATAGTTTAGATGGAGATTATCCTATGTATGTTCCATTTAACATACCAACCAATACGGTGAAGGTAGTAACTGTTTATGTGAGTTTTACCATACTTCCCTTTAGGGCATATTCGAAGTCTGCAGCGAGCTCTGAACAAATAACTACAAGCAGTGGCGGTGGTTCTACTACAAGCAGTGGTGGAGGCGCTACTACCAGTAGTGGCGGAGGAGCTACGGTAACATCACACGCAGCTTATGAACGTGGGTTTCCTCTTGCTACTCGCATAAAGAGCTATATTCCACACGAGGATGGTTATTTAATAGGTGACAGTGGATATGGTGGTCCAGATGCACACGGCTTTTCAGTTACTACTCCAGGTCATATTCATACAGTAGCTATCCCCTCTCACTATCATTACGTTTATGCCCATACTCATTATGTTTATCCACATACGCATACTATTCCTCCCCATTCTCACGAAATAAACTTTGGTATTTATGAAGTTAATAAACATCCTTCTATTACTTTATATGTTTCACGTGATGGCGGAGGAACTTATCCTTATAGAATTGGGACTTATAGCTCCAGTCAAGACTTCATTGAAATTACTCAATATGTAGATACTCCAGGCAATAAAATGTTAAAGTTTGAGGCTACTGACTTAGGGAGGGTTAGCACACAAATTGAAATTAAAGTCGATATTTCAAAGTAGGTGATTATATGGCATTAAAACAGCAGGCAACTTCTTCTGTTCCTGCAAACCAATTAACACAAGAACAGATAGACATTTTAAAAAGTAAGGGGCAATATGATACAAATGCATATTATAACCCAGACTATTTAGCTACCTTAAATGCTGGTGGTGGAGCAAGAGAAGCATCGCCGAGTGGTCTTTCTGGACAGGTTCAAAACGTTGCCCAACTACCTAATATATCTATGCCCCAAGCTCCGTCTGTTGGAACTCCTACTGTTACTCCTGCTCCAGAATATACTATCTCTCCAGAGCAACAGGCTTGGCAGGAAATGTATTCTCAACAATTACAGCAGTGGATAGAAGCTGGTGGGTATGGAATTCCAGAAGAAACACAAGCGCAAATGATACAAAGAACCACGGATACATTGAAAGCAAAAGAAGCAGAAGATATTAGAGTTATGAGAAATAATATGGAGCGGCGGGGGCTAACTAATTCTGGGTTGGTTTTTTCCAATGAACAAAAAATTAGAGCAAATACCACTACTGCTATTGCTAATTATATTAGTGATGTTCAAATTCAGTCTGCATTAATGAAAATGGCAAGTTTTGAAAAAGCGCTTGGTGCGGCTGGTGAATATTTGGGTTATTTATCTCAACAGTCACAATTAGCCTACCAACCCAAATATGCCACTTGGCAAGCTCAACAGCAAGCTAACTTGGCAGCATATAATGCTCAGGTGCAGGCTAAGTTGACAGAATATGCCCAGCAAATGGATGTATATAAAATGCAGATAGCTCAATCATATGAACAGCAGAATATGGAAAGAGCTCATTATTTCACTATGCAAGAATTAGAGTTTCAAGCTAATGCAGAAAAAGACATAATTCAAATGCAGATAGAAGCAAACGAAAGAGCAGCAAAACAAATGGAAAAGGGACAGCTTATGGGAATGATGTTGGGAGTGGGAGCAATGTTATTATGATAACAGAAGCAATAGATACGGAACAATTAGAAAAAATAGTAAATAAAGCAGTTGAATGTTTCCCTGATATTTTTTCCTTTGATAACTATTACCAATATTTGCGATGTGGTATTTTTGAGTTAAGAATTATAGCTTTGATGACTGAAGAAGATGGCAATATGACCAGCTGCGCAGTATTAAGAGTAGAAAGAAACCTTAAAAACCAGCTTATTATGATAGTTGACTTTATGTGGGTTGACCCACATTACCCGAAGTTATTCAAAAAATATTTGGAATATGTGGATAAAATAGTAGCAGAAAAAAATATAAAGAAAATTATTATTATTACTTCTCGTGACGAAAGAGCGTTTCAAAGAAAATATGGTAAATATGGTTTTAATAAAACATATACTACCTTTGAGAAGGTGATAGATTAATGGCACAGACATTTTGGGGTGGTTTTGCTGAAGGGTTAGGCGGCGGAATAAATTATGGATTGCAAATACAGGAAGCAAAAGAAAGAAAAAGGTTGAGAGAGGAAGCTCGTAAAAAAGCAGAAGAGATACAAAATGTATCAATAAAAATTTCACAAATGGTTGAAGAAGGTTTACAAGATGGAACTTGGGATTATGATAATTATTCAAAAACTCTTGCTTATTCTTTTTCTGTGCCGATAGAATTACAAGATAGATTAACCTCTATTAATAATGCACTGCTTGAAAATCAATTTAATAGAGCGGAAAAGGAAATAGCATCATTAGATGCAATATTAAGCGATGTTAAAGATATGTCTTGGAATAATCCAGAAGCAATAGATGCTTTTTGGAACAATTTAGAAAAACAATATGTTAGTTCTGAAGCCAAAAAACGTATTGCAATAGCAAGAGAATATACTCAAGCAAAACACTTAGCAGAACAAAATAAATTAGTACAAGAACGAGAAAAGCAGGAATGGGAAAATGTTTTAGAAATTGCTAAAACATTACCACAAGAAGAAAGGTCTGCTTATTTACGGCAACAGGGAATTAACATTCCAGAGGTTTCAACTGAAAAACTTACTGAGGTGGAAAGAGAGATTAACGCTTTTATAAAAATGGGAGAACAGGGTATCCTTTCTTCTGAGCAAGTTAATGCAGCTATCGAATCACGATTAGGGATAGGGCGTCCAGAAACTAAAGCTCCAACAGTAGCTGAACCATCTAAAATACGTGAAATAAGAGAATTAGAAAGCATGGGAATTAGTAAAGAAGAAGCAATAGACAGAGTATATGGAGCTGAAAAAACAGGAGAAGATTTAGATAAATTAAGAAATTCTGTTTTGAAAAGTTATGACGCAGTAACTCAAGGTTTAATTGCTCCGTTAAATCCTGAAGAACAGGAAATGGTTAATAAAAGATTTGAAACTCATAAAATGCTACTTCCTGAAGAAGGAAGAAAAATGTTAGAAGAACTATTGAAAGCAGATGGATATTTACCAGAAGCAACAACCGCAGTTAAGGAACCAGTAGTTGAAGAGAAAGGGGGTGGTTGGAGTTTTTGGAATTGGATTACTGGAAGAGGCACTGAACCAACACCAGAAGGAGTTCTTACGGGAAAAACTCCACCACCTACAACTAATACACAACCAGCAACTACATCAACACCAACTACACAACCACCATCTCAACCTCCAACAGCACCACAACCCAGTGTACCTGGTATCCCACCTGTTAATCAAAAAAATTATACACAAATGACTGATGATGAATTAAGAGAAGCAGTTGTGCGAAGAGAAAAAGGAGCTATTGAAGAAGCAAGGCGGAGAGGTCTCTTGTAATGCTTGATTGGAGAAAACTCAAAACTGAAGAAACCATAGGAATTAAAACAACTCTTAGCTGGGAAGATTTGAGAAAAGAGTTAGAAGCTGAAAATTTACTTCCCGTTTCACCACCATCTGTTACAGTAGTTCAACCCCTTAAAGAAGAAGAACAATTACCAGATTGGGATACTTTGCGAGAACAACTCATAGCAGAAGGATTATTGACCCCAGAAAAAGAAATAATTCCAGAAGAAAAAGAACCATTGCCAAGTTGGGATACATTACGAGAAGAACTCAAGTCAGAAGGTTTATTGCCACCTTCTATTGCAGAATTGAAACCATTAGAAGTTGCTCCAGAATATAAAGAACTTGTTACTGAAGCAGAAAAACCTATAGAGCTTAAATGGGAAAATGTTCCTAAGGCTATACAAGAAGAGATAAAGCAGACTAAGGAAAGCGTTACTAAAGTAACTCACGCAGCGGGGACTATTGGTTCATTTGTGGGTAATGCATTAATGGCTGGAGTAAGTGATACTAATGCATTTATGGTTAATATATTAAATGGAATTGCTCAAGGATATGTAGCGGCCACTGATAAATTAGAAGATTTATTTGGCCAACCAGAGAGTTATTTTGACCCTAAAAAGCAACAAATATTAGAAAGTATAGCTGGAATAGTTGATAGTTACGAAAATGCAAGTGAAATATATTGGGAAAATGCTACTAAAAATGTAGAAGAATTAGAACCAGTTCAACGATTTATTGTAGAAGCAGTTGGTGGAGCAGTAAGGGCTTTACCATTAATGATAACTTCTGCAATTTTAGGTGGTGGCGTTCCAGGAGGGAAAGTAATTTCACCTGAATTTGCTCGGATGATACCATTCGGAGTATTAACCACTGGTGGATATGCAAGAGATATTGAAAAGGAATTTGAAGCTCGAGGTATTGATAAAGATTGGGGAAAAATCTGGGTAGGCGGAGCAGCGCTTGGTATGGCTGAAATGGCTACCGAAAGCGTTGTTTTTGAACAATATTTTAAAACTGCTAAAGTTGAGGGGGTAACTAATGTATTAAAGAATTTATGCATAGGTTTATCAGAAGAAGCAGTACAAGAAATGATTATGGAACCAGTAGAAATGGGGATGAAAGAAACATTAGGGTTGCCCCAAGATTGGTCTTTAGAAAGTTTAATTCCCCGGATGGGACAAGCTGGTCTTAGTGGCGCATTTTTAGGTCTCCTAATGGGTGGAAGTTTATATGGAACAGAACAAACCAGAGAAAGTATAGTAGATACTATGCAAAAACTTGCTAACGAAGAAATTGATACCACAGAAGCAGTAAAAGAAATAGCTGATGCAGTGGCACAAGACGAAAAGGTTGCGGAAGCAATAACGTCTTCTGGGGTTATTGGACAAGTTCTCTCTCCCACAGAACAACAACAAGCTATTACTCCTCCAGAGACAATAACTAAACCACCAGAAGTTACCCCTATGCAGGGAGAAACCAAACCAGAAGAAGTAGGTGGAGAAAAAGAAGTTCCTAAACCCGAAGAGGTTTATCCTCCAGAAGCACCTAAACCTCCAGAGCCTACTATCTCAGAAGGAATTACTCCTGCAAAAGAAGAAGAGAAACCAGAAGAGGTGACCCCTCCTGAAACTCCTAAGACAGGAGTTCCAAAGCAAAGAGAAGTTTTGTTACGTAATATAGACTTAGATTGGGCAGAACGGTTGGCTAAACAAGAAGGCGGAATTGTTTTACCTGACGATGCTAACCCAGGAGCTTATATGGTAGTAAGGGAAATTACCCCTGCTCAAGAAACAAAACCACCAGAAAAGACAGAACAAACAAAACCACCCGAGAAGACAGAAGAAACGTCAATACCAATAGAAAAAATTGTTATTAGAAATGTTGGGAAAGAAGATGCACAGAAATGGGCTGAAAAAGTAAATGGCGAAGCTATCCCAGACCCAATTACCCATAATTGGATGGTTATATCAGATAATATTCCTCAAAACCAAGCGATTGGAGATAGGATAGGTAACGAAACTTATGAGGAAGCAATAGCCAGAGGAGCATCCAAGGCAAAAAATTTGTTTGCGTTAGCAAAACAAAAAGGACTGGCAACAACCAAAGAAATAACTGATTTTGCTCGGTCTGTATTAGGGATAAAAGGGAACGTCTTCATTACTAAGCTTACTCATCAACAATATAACCAACTATATAACGCCTTACAAAATTTAGAAACAAAACCTTCTGGCAAGGAAGAAACAGCACAAAAAGCTCCTACACCCACGGAAGAAACTACTGGAGAAGTTAGTGGTATTTATTATAGAGGGATAGATAAAACACGACCTAAGAGTTATGAATACGATTATTATACATCTGATATAAATACAGCAAAAAGATATGCTGGTGGCGAACAAGGAGAAATACAGAAAGTTAAGGTTACTATAAAAAACCCATATCGAATTACAGCACAATATGGTGGATATGGGGAGATAACACTTGATGGGGAAATTATTGGTTTTTATCGAGAATTAACCAAAGAAGCAGTAGAAAAGCTAAAAGCAAAAGGATATGACGGTATTGTTGTCGATTATCCCAAACTTGGTATAAAAGAATATGAGGTTATACCATTTGATAATGCTCAAGTTGAATATTTAGGGAAAGAAGAACAAGGGAAAACATCTGAAGAAAAAGTATCCGAAGAAACCCCACAAAAAGCTCCTGTAGAGGAAGAACAAACCTTACCGCCTAAAGAGGCTGAAGCAAAAGCAATACCTGAGGAGTTGCAATCGTTAGCGCAAGAAGCTACAAAGTATAAAACTGCAGAAGAGTTTGCACAATTATTAAATGAGAACAAAGAGCGGACAATAAGTGGGCAAGAGAAAGCACTCTTAATTACAGGAAAACCAATTCAACAATTTACTATGACAGACGAAGGGATACAAGCATTAAAAGAAGTAGGAATTCCAATACGTAGAGATATTACTGGTGGGGTTGATATAATTGCATTAGATGACCAGTTAACTTATTATTTAAGACATAATCCTGATGTAATTACTAATTTTTATGAAAGCGCCGTTCGACAATGGGAGCAAGTCGTAATTGGCAGAGAGGAATTATCTGAAGAAGAAAGACAATATATAGAAGAATTTGATAAAGAAATATCTGCAGAAATGGAAGCTCATAGAAAACAAATATCCAGAGCTATTTTAGAACTTGGCGGAATAAATGACCCTGTTTATGAAGATATACCATTACATCTGAAAAGAAAAACTGGTCATACCCTTGATTATATTGTAGGTGAGCTGAGAGGTGTTTATGGTTATCCTGTATTTACTGCTGAAGATGTTTATGACTTAATTACTCAATCTCGGCCTAAAAGATTTGTTTCTACTGAAGCAAGTATGAAACTATCTGCCGAACCCCTAACTCAAGAGCAAATAAGTAAAATGGATATTTATAATTACATTGAAAAAGAATTTGACGTTCCTGTCCGGGGAAGAGCAACAACTAAAATGGGAAAAGCTGTAGGAAGTTATTACACCCATTCTGATTTAATTAGAATAAAAAGTTGGGGAGATTTACCTGCTCTTGCTCACGAATTAGGTCATAAAATTTATCCCAGTGTTTCCTTTTCTAAAGAAGCAAGTTCTGAATTGGCTAAATTAGATTATGAACCACAAAAAGCAAGAATAGATGAAGGATTTTCAGAATATATACGAATAAGATTATCACAAGGAGCACGTGAGGCTCAACAATTAGCACCTAAAGCACATGCAGAATTTGAAACTATTCTATCTAATAATCCTGAAATATTTAAGAAATTTAGTGGATTAGAAAGACTATATGAAGCGTATCGTAATCAAGGAGCAATAAATAGGGTTCTTAATCATATTGATTATAAGGGAAAATATAAGAAAAAAAGAAAACCGGGAGATGGTTGGAGGTGGTTTTCTCAGCAATTTTTGCAGTGGTTTTATTTAACTTCTAATTTAGTTAAAGAAGCAGAAACTATAACTGGAACTAAAATTCCCACCTTAAAGAACCCTATAATGTTGGCTAAATATTATCGCAACTGGTCAACGGGGTGGGCGAGAAAATGTGTATTAGAATCTTTCGTAGATGAATATGGGAGACCAATTGGGAAATCATTAAAAGAAATATTAGAACCAATATCACCCGATGAATTACAAACTTGGTTGGCTTATGTAGTCTCTTTACGGGCACAGAATTTAGAGAAAAGGGAAATAAATACTGGATTTTATGCTGAAGATGTAGAATATTTTGTAAAAACATTTGACAATCCTACTTGGAGGAAAGCAGCGGAAGAATTTACTGAATGGAGTAATCGTCCTCTTGATTTATTAGCCAAATATGGTGGACTTTCTCAAGAAACTGTAAAAATAATTAAAGACGCTAATCCTATTTATATCACATTCAAAAGAATTTTAGATAATGAAAATGTCCGAGCAGTAGGAAGTGGGAAAAGATTTGCAGATTTACCACAAACCCCTAAACGTATAGTTGGCAGTGGTAGAATGTTAGAAAATGTATTAGAAGCAACTATTGACCATTTAAGCTATGCTCTTACCAGAGTAGGCAAGTTAGCGGTTACTAAAAGTATTATGGAATTACAAGAAGGGGTTCCGGGTTTAGGAAAGTGGATAGTAGAAGTTCCTCCTCCTACGAGGGCTTTTACCTTTAAAGCTGAACAGATAAAAGACCAGTTGACAGATATTTTAGGAGAAGTGTTACCTGAAGGAACTAAAATTCCCAAAGAAATTTATGATGAAGTATTAACTGTTTTTACCCAATCACCGATTTATACTGGTAAAGATAATATTGTAATGTTTTGGAGAGATGGAAAGAGAAGATATTTTGAAGTTGACCCAGAATTATATACCGAGCTTAGGGGACTTGAACCATATGTAGCTGGTAATTTTTTAAAGTTTACCAGGGTATTTGTTGATTTAGTAAGATTTGGAGCTATCCAATTTAATACTGCTTTCTTTTCTCGTAATTTAATTAAAGATACTGGAACATTTATGGTTCGTTCTAAAGCAAAATATCCACAAATATATGATACGATAATGGGGATAGTTCAAGGAATTACTGCAAAAAAAGAAGCTCCAGAATGGAGAGCGAAGGGAATATTAAAATATTCCACCTCTTCTGGACTATTTTTGAGCGCTACTCAAAGCCTTATAAATGAGTTAATCAATGAAAAATCAGGACTTAAGGGTAAACTACGTGCTTTTGTATTTAATCCAGTAATGTTTATTGAAAACCTAACTGCTGCTGGAGAATTAGGACCGAGAATGAGAGAATTTTATAAAGTTTATAATGAAAAATTAAAAGAAGGTAAAACTGAACCAGAAGCATTTGTAGAAGCAGTGGTAGCGGGTAAGGAAGTTACAGTAGATTTTTCTGAAGGTGGGCCTTTAGCTAAAGCTCTTAATATGTTAATTCCGTTTTTTAGCGCTAATATTCAAGGAACAAGACAAACATTGTTAAGTCTTAAAGAATATCCAGTTAGAACCGTTACTCGAGGGATTGGCTATTTTACTATACTTTCACTACTATTATGGTGGAGAAATAAAGATAAGGAATGGTGGAAAAATTTACGTCCAGAATATAAATACAATAATCTTTATATTGAAATAGATGAAAATCAAATATTGCGAATTCCTCTTCCTTGGGAAATAGGTTTTATATTTTCTGGCTTGCCAACAGCTACTATAGATTATTTATTTAACAATGACCCCGATGCTGCTCGTGGCATCCTTACTGGAGTAAAAAATATAATGCCAGAATTTGATATAGCACTTTTATCTCCTATTCTTGATGTTTTGCGCAACCAAAGCTGGTCTGGGATTCCAATAGAAAGCGCTGCGATGCAATGGGAATATCCTACCGAAAGGAAGAAAGATAAAACTACAGAAATAGCAAGCAGTTTATCAAAAATATTGGATGATATGGGAGTTAAAGTTTCACCAGTGCAATTAGACTATTTACTTGACCAATGGACTGGCGGACTATGGAGAAGGATGGGACAATATTTTGAAATATTATTTACTGAAGAGGGAAGGGGCAAAATAGCACAAGCACCAGAAGAATTCTTACCAGTTTATAATTCTTTTTGGTTGCGCACCCCATATTATCCAGCTAATGCAATGGATAAATATTATGATGACTTAATTGAGTTGCGGCAGAAAAAAGTTAGCGGAGTAGCATCAAAAGAGGAGTTAAAAATATTAAATAGGATAGAACCATATTCTGATAAAATCAAAGAACTCACGCTTAAAAAAGATAAATATGAACAAATGGGAATGCGAAATGAAATGATGGAAATAGACAAAAAATTAGGTCAGATGTTAGAAAAATTAGGCTATAGATGATAATAATTTGTCAGTTTGATAATGTTGAATGTAAATTTGATGAAAGTGTTTTCTTCTTCCAACCATCGGAATGGACAGAAGAACCAGAGCTGCCTATTGTATGGGCAGAACAAGATAAACAGAAAAAAGTATGGTTGGAAAAAGAAATGGATAAAGACCTAACCGTAGTTGTTGAGTATAAGAGAGTTCCATATTGTGAAAGTATCATTATCCTCTTTACTGACAATTACAATTTTCCACCTTTCATATCAACTGGTTTATGTTTTGACTTTTTTGAACCAGCGGAACACGAATTTCCAATTTATAATATTTCTCCATCCATTGAATATGTAGTTAAACAAATATATGGAGTGAGAAAGTATGTAGGCGTAAAAATTACTTGGTCAGGTGGAATTGAAGAAATTGATAATGCCTATACAACTATGATAGCTATATGTAACAAATTAATAGAGTATGAAAATTGGTCTGAATATTCTAAGGGTGAAACTGTGTGGACAGAACAAAATAAAAGAGAAATTCCTTGGATAGAAGGTGGATAAGTGGTAAATTTAGAATGCAAATATATTCCTTATCAAAAGGATACTCAAGTTTTATTTAGTAAAAAATATTTGTTTCCTCCTATTGTAACTGCAAGCCTATGTTATGACTTTTTAAACCCAGAAGAACACGAAATTACCCCATATAATATAACTCCTTCTATTGTTTGCTTAATTGAACAAGAAAACGGCATTAACCAGTATGTAGGGGTAAGAATTGTTTGGTCTGGGAGTATTGACACTATTGATAATGCCTTTATTTCTATAATTGCAGCGTGCAGAGACAATGATGACTAAATTAGACCCTAAATACTTAACTTGTGATTTTAATTTTGAAGCAATAGGAGCGGTGATAGTCCCATTTGGGGAAGAAAACAAAGTCATTATAGCTGGCAACTTTAGAAGTCATCACGACTATATTGGAGTTATTTATGATATCGAGGATAGGTGGTCTCACCCTGACTTCTCTTATCCTACTGTTCCAGACTTTTCTAATATTATATTGTCTTATGACTACGAAATTATAGGGGCAGCATCGCCTATGAATTCTGCACAAGGTAGCCCAACATTAACTATAACAACTGTTGATGACAAGGAATACTATTTAAGACTATGGAATTATGTGATAGACAGACCAGTAGACGACTGGGAAGAAGGTAGTGGAACTTTATTTCCAGAAGGGAGAACCCCAGGAAGTGCTACTGGAACAACTGGACATATTGTAATAGACTTTAATAACTTATATGCTGGATG
>Ga0265297_10006859_pt1 | contig 16182 bp, 10 predicted proteins | sample Munlanlwell13791_FD_192502 | JGI IMG/M metagenome (GOLD analysis project Ga0265297, IMG submission 192502) | Leachate microbial communities from a municipal landfill in Southern Ontario, Canada - Leachate well 137-91 | ecosystem: Engineered > Solid waste > Landfill > Unclassified | place... | reverse complement strand
TAGAAAAAAGTCGCAACGAAAAACATTCATCCCGGTGGAAATTACACCCGAAGGCAGTGTTTTGCCGGTTGAATACCATGGCTCTGCCCACATAGCAGCCTTAACAAAAGCCTTTGGCATCATTTCCATTCCTATAGGTGAAACAATAGTTGAACAAGGAACGCTGGTGTATGTACGACAAATATAACCGTAAAATTAATTATTTACGCATTTCCATCACCGACCGCTGCAACCTGCGTTGCCGGTATTGCATGCCCGAAGAAGGAGTACCCCTTTTACGGCATGATGATATCCTTTCATTGGAAGAAATTGCAGAAATAGCAAGAGTTGCCACTACTTTCGGTATTAATAAGATACGAATTACCGGCGGCGAACCATTGGTAAGAAAAGGAGTGATAAACCTGGTACATCTGCTCAGGAAAATCCCCGAAATACTTGATCTTTCGCTGACTACCAACGGCATCTTGTTGAGAGAATTTGCCCAGCCTCTTGCCAAAGCCGGGCTGAACAGGGTAAACATCAGCCTTGATACCCTCGACCCGTTTGAATACAACCGGATAACCCGCGGAGGTGAATTAGAAAAGGTGATGCAGGGAATTGATGCAGCAGTAAAAGCAGGACTTTTACCCGTAAAAATAAATTGTGTGGTAAAAGAATCGCCCTTTGAAGAGAATGCCCTTCAGGTGAGCGCTTTTTGCAGAGAAAAAGGATTGCAGGTACGATTTATTACCCGTATGGATTTGAAAAAGGGGAAATTTTCTATCGTTCACGGAGGCACTGGTGGTGATTGTGAAAATTGCAACCGCCTGCGTTTAACGGCTAACGGATATATTAAACCTTGTCTTTTTAATGATATGGGGTTTAGCATAAGAATATTAGGAGCAAAAAATGCAATCAGCGAAGCTATAAACGGAAAACCGCAATGTGGAACACAAAATACAAACGGAAATTTTTATAATATCGGAGGTTAATTTACTTCCGGGTTTTTATATAAACGGTGATAATCAAATGGGTTCCCAATATTACTATTCCCATTAAAAATAGTCCAAACCGTACATTATCCGGCGCAGCACCTCCTATATTTTCCTGACTTTTGGCGACTTTGCGCGAAATTCAGTCTTAGTATCTGCTCCCAACGCTATTAGCCCTGTATTATGGCAAAACCTTCTCTGCTGTTCCCCATTTTTTATTAGGCTTGCTTCCCATTTCATAAACAATGGTTCCGCCGTTTTTAATTTCGCCGAAAGGCAAAAAGGCTTTGTCCCATTTTTTCCCGTTAAGAAACATCTTTTGGATGTAAATATTCTTGTCGGAAAGGTTGTTGGCTTTCATTTCCAATGTTTTTCCATTCGATAGATGTACGGTTACATTTTTCACGCATGGGCTTCCGATGGCATAGAAATCGTCCACCGGACAAACCGGATAAAATCCAAGTGCATTAAAAATATACCAAGCCGACATTTGCCCGCAGTCGTCGTTGCCGCAAAGGGAATTGGGTTGGTTGCCGTATTGCGTTTTCATGATCTGGTGAATACGTTGTTGGGTTTTCCATGGTTGTCCGGCATAGTCGTATAAAAAGGCGATGTGGTGGCTGGGCTCGTTGCCATGCCAGTATTGGCCAATTATTCCATGAATATCCTCAGTACCTTTTTGCTCTTCCTGAGGATACAGATCAAACAGGGAATCTAATTTCTGTGTAAAATTTTTACTGCCACCCATCAATGCGATCAGCCCTTTTATATCTTGGGGAACATACCAAGTGTATTGCCAGCTGGTAGCTTCGGTAAAATCGCGCGAACCTTCATAGTCATCAGCCTTGAAGGGAACACGCCAGTTTCCCTTGGAATCTTTTCCACGCATAAAACCGGTAGAAGGATCAAAAATATTGCGGTACGACTGCGAACGTTTCATAAAATAATGATAATCCTTGCTGTAGCCCAAATCTTTTGCCATACAGGCAATGGCATAGTCGTCGTAAGCATATTCAAGCGTTTTAGATACACTTTCGTTTTCCAGATCGCAGGGAACATAGCCCAGTTTTGAATAAGTAAGCACATTATCATAATCCGGGTTCATGGCAGTGGTTTTCATTGCTTCATAAGCTTTTTTATAATCAAAGCCACGAAGTCCTTTCAGGTAAGCATCAGCAATTACCGATACCGAGTGATAGCCTATCATACACCATGTTTCGTTATTGTGAAACGACCATTCCGGCAACAGGTGATCCACGCTCTGGTTGTAATGCGCCAGCATGGATTTTATCATATCGTTATTCCGTTCTGCCTGTACAAGGTTAAATAATGGGTGGGCAGCCCGGTAGGTATCCCAAAGGGAGAAAACGGTGTAGTTGGTAAAGCCTTCCGCTTTATGAATATTGTGGTCGAAGCCACGGTAACTGCTATCCGCATCTTCATAAAGAGTTGGCGTAAGAAAAGCGTGGTACATCGAAGTGTAAAAGATTTCTTTTTCCTGTTGTGTTCCTTCTATGGTAATCTTTTGCAGTTCTTTATTCCATTTGTTACGGGTATCCGAAACTACTTTTTCAAAATCCCAGCCAGGAATTTCCGTATCCAGGTTCTTCAGGGCTTCTTCGGTGCTTACCGCCGAAATGCCCACTTTCACCATGATCACCTCCTGTTCCTTTGTTTTGTAAGATGTAAAATACTGCAATTTCTTTCCTACACATTCATAACGGCTGCGGAAGCGGTAAGTATCATAAATTACCTTTTTCCCATCGTTGTAAATACCACATTCATCATAGGCTTTAGAATACCTTGCGGCAAAAAACAGGTGGCGTTCCTTTGCCCATCCCTTTACCTGATGCATTCCGGTAACCAACTGATTGTTTTCGAAACGTACATCCGACCACACTACTTCCCATTGCAGCACATGGTTCAGGTCCATCATCACATTGGCACTATCCGACTTCGGAAAAGTAAACTTGAGGATACCTGCCCTTTCGGTAGCGGCAAGTTCTACCTTAATATTATCTTTCGGCAGGAAAACGGAATAATAACCCGGTGAAGCAGTTTCGTTGCTGTGCGAAAAACGGATGATATAGCCGGAATCGGGATTTTGCTTACGGGCAGGATAATATTTGATTTTTCCCAGCGAAGGTACAAACAGGAAATCTCCCAAATCGGGGATGCCGGTTCCGTTAAAATGCGTCATGCTGAAGCCGTACATGGTACTGTCGGAATATTCGTACCCGGCAGCAGCTCCCCAATCCTTTTTCTCGGTGTCCGGGCTTAGTTGTACGAAACCAAAAGGTGCTACTGCGCCAGGGTAGGTATTGCCATCGCCCTGAGTTCCTACAAAAGGATTAACATACGACGACAGGTTTTCTGTTGGCAACAGAGGCTGCGAAAACAGCAATCCGGAAAACAATATCCCGGCAAGGGTTAAAAATCTTTTGTAAAACATTACTTTGTTTTAAAAATTAATACTTATCATTTCCCCGAAGATATGAACTGCAATATTATGGTTTATCTTTCAATTGTAAAATGTAATACCGAAAGAACTTTAATCCGGATATTGTTATCGGGTTTGCTGCTGCATACCCGTCTGGATTTTTGGAATGGTATCCGGAATGGATTACGGCAGAGGTTATTCTTTTACCCATTTCCCGTTCTTTTTTATCTCTCCATTCTGCATTATCCGGTAAAAATACATGCCCGGATGCAGTATGGAGATGTTTATGGTGGTGATTCCGTTGATGTTTTGTTGTATTATCAATCTTCCGGTGGCATCACTCATCTCTAACTGTGCATCTTTTAATGCGGTTTGGATGTATAAAACGTTGGTACCAGGATTGGGTGATATTATTGCAATGTCGTCTTTTTTATTATCTTTTATCTCCGTAATGTAATCGCAGTAGGATGCAATCCCGGTTTCACGGTGTTTTGCTATCGCATTGTCATTTTTGCAAGGTAATGGTGATTCCCAGATTCCTCTGCCAAATGTGGCAGCCCTTATTGTTTCTGAATTATAGTTAATTTCTATATCAGACACAATGGATACCGGCAAATTATTATTATACCCTATCCATTGATTTAATTGATTATTTCTATAAAAAACACCTACATCATTTCCAATAAATATTTCATCCAGATCGCTTCCTTTATAGTATTTTATACAATTGACTGGTAAATTTGGCAATCCTGAAGAATAATCTATCCAACTACTTCCACCATCATCAGATAATAAAACACGGTTGGTATTTGCATCCCAGAAGCCACCAAAACTTATCCAGATTTTGTTCGGGTTGTAATCAGAAATAACAACATCTGAAATAGGTACCCATCTGATTACATTATTTAACCCGCTTGTAATATCCTGCCAGGAGCTTCCACCATTTGTGGTTTGATACAGCTTATATTTCCTGATGTCCTCCCACGTAGGCTCTTCAAATGCAGCGATGATAATATTGGGATCAGAAGAAGAGACTGCTAATGCTACAAGTCTTGTGTTTTGATCAGGAGGATCCGGTAAAGAGCTGAAGTTTGAAATATTCTGCCATGTTTGTCCTCCATTTGTTGTTTTAAAAACATCATGATGAGCAACATAAATAGTATTTGCGTCTGTAGGATGCATTAAGAACGGGCGGTCGCAACGGGCAACTCCGGGTGGTGTGTGTGTATATTGCCAGGTATCACCACCATCTGTTGTTTTACGAATATAATTTGAGCCGCCAGTGGAAGTAGCATACTTTGAACCGCCGTTTGAAGTAGCATACATTACTAATGGATTTTGATAATCTATCAAAACCCTGTAAGCATCGCCAGCAACATAATTATCCCATTTATTATCAAAACGTTTAACAATTCCATTATCCTGAGTTCCGCCAATAATAAAAGACTCGTTTGTTTCTGAATTTCCCATTCCATAAAACTGACTAATATTTAATCCATGACCATTAATATTTTCGAATGAATTACCATCTGTTTTCTTGGAAACACCGCCATCATTTCCTGAAAATAAAACATTAACATCATTGATGTTATCATGTATATAAAATAATGCCCGCGTATCCACATGATAATGGTTATTGTGAAGAGGTGTGTTATAAGTAAAATGTTCATTTTTTCCTGTCGAAAGATCAACTTTATCTATTTCAAAGCCACCAATATATAAAATATCAGGATTTGTTGGTGATACAACAAGTTGAAGCCGCCAATAGCCGGTTCCTCCAAAATCGCCACCATAACTGTTGCCACAGGTATGATTATAAACAGAATTCCACGTTGCCCCGGAATTACCAGACTTTAATATTTTAATATTAACGCTATCACGATACGTTAAATATACATTATCTTCCTGACTTTGGAATACAGCAAGTTCATACCTTTCTACAATAGGAGAGCCCCATTTTTGATCTTGTCGTTCCCATATTACCTGTCCCTGGGATGTTGCATTGGATGTTAACCAAACCTCAGAAGTATAAGTTCCAAATCCATCGCTGGCAATATAAAGCGTATTGTTATCATTTGGTTTCATTTCAATATCTCTTAACAATTTACGCCTATATGGAGACGGATTTGTTAGTAAATCAAAGATTAATGAATTTGTTACCCATGCATCTTCTGTCCGATATACCTTATCTTTAACAAGAGCATATTGCCTGTTTGTATTTGTGGGGTCTATCAATAATTTATAAGCGGTTTTGTATTCATTTGGTGTAGCAACAAGCGATGTACTGCTCCATGTATTACCTCCATCAATAGTTTTATACACTCCAATCCCATAACCATTCTTTCCATAGGTAGTAACACCGGTAGCAATATACATTTTATTACTGTTAGCAGGATCAATAACAACATCTTGCACCCCAAGCCCCGGCATCCCGATGTTATCAGTAATGTTGCTCCAATGAAAGCCTCCATCAACTGTTTTCCATAGCCCTGAAGCATTTGTTCCTGCATAAATTGTATTTAATGTGTTATCATTGGGATCAACTTTTATACAACCTATGATTCCAAGATTTTGAGTTGGCATATAATCCGGGCCTAAAGGTGTCCAGTTTGAATTATTTTGTGTTTGATCAGAAAAATATTGCGATTTTGTGTTTAAAAAATCAATTAAAGCAGTGTTTGCATAACTAAAACTACCTGGTTTTTTACAATTAACTTTGAAAATCCTGTTGCTCCAGAAAGTTTCCCATCGCATGAAATCCTTACGGCCAGTACCCCTTATGGTATCTAATTCAGGATGGTTTTGGAAATAAGCATTTGCCTCATCTCTGATTTGATAAAAATTGTCGTTATTTCCCCAAATATCCCTGTTCCAATATGCATTGGCGTCTGTCTGGGAAAAGCTTTTAAGAGATGCAAACACACTAATTAATAATATGCTCACAACAAAAATTATTCTTTTCATTCGTAATTCATTTATTTGGTAAACACTTATTTTCCATTCCTTTAATTTTTGCCTGCCGGTAGGTAAACCTTCAATCCGGAGGGTACCTGATTTAAAGGAACAGAAGTTTTTACTTAAATTTAAGTAACATCACAAAATTACCACTAATTTCTATAAATTTTAAACTTAAAGACTTTTCGCTCTCTTTCACCTAAGTTGATATTTTTTCGTGATAAAAAAGTGTTCCTTGATTTTAAAAAGGTTGTTCCTTGCGAGCAACTCTTTTTTATTATCTTTGCCTTTCATCAATTTTTGTATGAACGTCAATGGTACACATTACCGCACCATCCGTATGGAAGGTTCTTCGGTTTTTATGATCGAACAAAACCTCCTCCCTTTTGAATTTCAAATTGTAGAAACGAAAAACTATTTAGAAACCTGTCATGCTATACGGGTGATGACGGTAAGAGGTGCGGGAGCCATAGGTGCTGCTGCCGGTTTTGCTATGGCGCAGGCTTTTTTGCAGACTTCGGCTGACGGATTTTTGCCATTCGTGGAAAATGCCAGAAAAGACATTGATGCAACCCGTCCTACCGCACGTAACCTGTTTTATGCTACCGAAAAAGTGTTTCGGGCAGGAATACAATCCGGGGCAAAAGCTGCCGTTGAGCAGGCACAGGCATTAGCAGAAGAAAACATCCAGGATGCTTTTAAAATAGCGGAATATGGAAATGCTTTGATAAAACACGGTTTCCGTATCCTTACCCATTGCAATGCCGGGTGGCTGGCTTTTGTGGATTACGGAAGTGCCCTGGCACCGGTTTATCTTGCCAACCGGGAGGGGAAAAATATTTTTGTGTATGCCGACGAAACCCGCCCTCGCAGTCAGGGGGCACGGCTCACTGCCTGGGAACTGTACAACGAAGGAGTTCCCCATGCCATAGTGCCCGACAATGCCGGTGCATGGCTGATGAGCCGGAGTAAGGTGGACATGGTAATTACTGGTGCCGACCGCATTGCCGCTAACGGCGATGTAGTCAATAAAATTGGTACTTTTGAAAAAGCAATTATCGCCCGGGAGTTGGGAATACCGTTTTATGTGGCGGCTCCTTCCTCTACCTTCGACAGGAGTTGCCAAAGCGGAAAAGACATCGTGATAGAAGAAAGAAACGAAGAAGAGGTGCTTTACCAGCATGGTATCACCAGGGAAGGAAGGCACGAAGAAATTAGGGTTTGCAATCCCGGTTCGCACGCCCTTAACCCTGCTTTCGACGTTACCCCGGCAAAATATATTACTGGCTTTATTACTGAAAACGGTGTTTTCGATAAATTATTAATGTGCTAATTTGCTAATAGATTAAATGGATTATTAAATGAAAAAACCTTTTTTACACCTGCTGTTATTATTTGTTGCTTCCCTGCTTTTAACAAGCTGGGGTTCCACGGGGCATAGTAAAATAAGTACTGATTGTTCTTTGTCGTACAATGCACAAATGGCACAGTTTTCGGCATGGACAAGCATACTGGCAAACCATTCCTCGGATGCCGATTACCGCAAAGAAACCGACCCTACAGAGGCATCCAAACACTATATTGATATTGACAGTTACAACGAGTTTGTTGCAACTGGAAGAATTCCGCAAACTCTCGATTCGGTAATTGCTTTATATGGAAGTAATTTTGTTTACGACATCGGAATTTTGCCCTGGGCAACTGTAGCTACTTTCGATTCGTTAAAAAACTGTTTTCTGCGTAACGATATGGAAAAAGCAGTACTGTTTGCCTCCGACCTGGGGCATTATGTTGGCGACGGGCATATGCCCTTGCATATTACAACAAATTATAACGGGCAAATTACAGGAAACTACGGAATACACTCGCGCTACGAATCAACCATGATTGGTAACCATATTAATGAAATCAATTATTCGGGAGATATAATTTCCGTTATTCCCGATGTAAACCAATATATTTTCGATTATTTATATTTTAATTATTCTTACGTGGATTCCGTTCTTATGGCGGACGATTATGCACAGTCGGTAGGTGGAAGCACACATTCGACGGCTTACAAACAAGCTTTGTGGAATGCCACCAAACATTTCACGGTATTATTATTTAATAATGCTTCCCATGCTTTAACCGAACTTATCTACACGGCTTGGGTTGAAGCAGGCTGCCCTCCGCTATCTCCTCATTCGGTAATCAACCCTGATCATGTTACGACAATAAATATTACCACGTATCCTAACCCGTCTTCGGGTGCAACATTCACACAGTTCTCCCTTCTGTCGGGCGGAAATATACTGTTACAGCTTATTTCACCCTGGGGACACATTACAAAAACCCTCCTGAGCGGATTTCAAAATCAAGGCATGCATACGATAAAATGGGATACCGGAAATCTGCCCGAAGGCATCTATTATCTGGTATTAACCACGCCTAATGCAAAGCAGACTAATAAAATATTATTGCTACGCTAAATCCGTTTTATTTCCGGATCATACAAAAATATGCAATCTAAAACCTTAAATCTACAATACAATGAACACTTGTCCTTGGCACTCTAACGACCCGCTGATGATAAAATATCACGATACCGAATGGGGTGTTCCCGTTCACGACGACCGCAAATTGTTTGAATTTATGGTGCTTGACGCCTTTCAGGCAGGATTAAGCTGGAAAACCATCTTACATCGCCGTGAAGGTTTTCGCAAGGCATTTGACAATTTTGACGTAAAAAAAATTGTCGCCTATGATGAAGAAAGAATTCAGGAACTACTCAGCGATACCGGCATCATCCGTAACCGCTTAAAGGTATACGCAACTGTGGAAAACGCCCGTCATTTTCTTGAGATACAAAAGGAATTTGGCAGCTTCGACCATTATATCTGGCAGTTTACCGGGTATAAAACTATTATGAACTATTGGAAAAGGATGAAAGATGTCCCTGTTTCTACCCTTGAATCGGATGCGATGAGCAAAGATTTAAAAAAACGTGGGTTTCGTTTCGTGGGAACCACCATTTGCTATGCCTTTATGCAGGCAGCCGGCATAGTAAACGACCATCTTGCAAACTGTTTCCGGTACGAGGAAGTAGGGCGGTAGTATTATTATTGATACATTTTATGGCGATAACCAGTAATTCCGTTGCTGGTTTTTGTCAATGCTATTCAGGCATCAACTGTATGACGCTGCTTGCCTTTACCCGGTTTCCCTTATGCAGAAACCATGATGCTGTCTGCCTTTACCCGGTTTCCCTTATGCAGAAGCCATGACGCTGTTTGTCTTTACCCGGTTTCCCTTATGCGGAAACCATGATGCTGTTTGCCTTTGCCCGGTTTCTCTTATGCGGAAGCCATGATGCTGTTTGTCTTTATCCGGTTTCCCTTATGCGGAAGCCATGATGCTGTTTGTCTTTACCCAATCTCCCTTATGCGGAAGCCATGATGCTGTTTGTTTTAATAGAACACGAATGATGCGGATGCGACGGATTGAGACGGATTATGAAAATCTATACCTCTTAGCAACCTTACCAAAACCTTTTTTATATGCCTATTTCAGGGTGAGACAATTTGACCCCGCCCGATCCCTCCCCTAAAATTAGGGGAGGGCACAGTAACCCTGAATATCAGGAGAATGCCGGATGAGTAGAACCAGAAAAACTGAAGCAATAAAAGTTGACCCCTCTCCGATCCCTCCCCTAAAATCAGGGGAGGGCGCAGTAACCCTGAATATCAGGAGAATGCCGGTTGGGTAGGGTCAGAAAAAATAAAGCAATAAAAGTTGACCCCGCCCGAGCCCTCCCCTAAAATCAGGGAAGGGCATAGTAACCCTGAAATTCAGGAGAACGCCGGATGGGTAGAATCAGAAAAACTGAAGCAATAAAAGTTGACCCCGCCCGATCCCTCCCCTAAAATCAGGGGAGGGCGCAGTAACCCTGAATATCAGGAGAATGCCGGTTGGGTAGGGTCAGAAAAAATTAAAGCAATAAAAAGTCATGAATAACATTCAATCTTATCAATCTGTACAATCCGCACAGTCTGCACAGTCTTTTGTAATAGAACACGAATGACGCGGAAGAAAATACCAAAACCCCTGGGTCCCTTACCAAAACCGCCAGTAGCTTTACCAGAATACCGGGGGCAGTTACCAAAACTACCGGGGACTCTTACCAGAACCGCCAGTAGACTTACCAAAACCCCTGGTGCCCTTACCAAAACTACCGGGACTCTTACCAGAACCCCCAGTAGACTTACCAGAATACCTGGGGCAGTTACCAAAACCTTTTTTATAAACCACAAAGGGCGCAAGAAGCACAAAGGGGATTGCTAAGGAAAACGGATACTGGCTCTGCGATAAAAAAAGATTTAAACCGCAAAGAATCGCTGAGTTCCTTGCAAAGAAGCACTAAAAATTTTTTATTAATAAATTTGTTCAGGTAAGATATCAGATAATCATTGATGATTAATTAAAAAAAAATTAATAATACATGTATAACATAAAAAAAATCTTTTATACATTAGCCCCATAAATTTTATTGCTGCAGCTACCCCCGAAAAAGGAAGAAAGGGAAAATGGAATATCAGATGTAAAAAACAAACTGATAAAGACATTAAAGGAGAAAAAAACTCCTTAAAAAATATGAAACCAAACATCGCAGCAATACTACAGATTGAAAATCATCCTGCCGGAATAAGACAGATAAATATCGTATTGCCCTTACCGGGAATAATTTCTTATTCTGAGACCGTTACAAATTTGTATTTTATTTATTTTTCGATTGCGTTCGAAATAACATTTTACTATACCCAATGGGTTTTAGATACACTACATACAATCATGGATAAAAACAAAAACGTTCAACAATAAAAACCAGGGCGGATGTGCGGATAAAGAAACCGGGAAAGGAGGACATAAAACTACTTTATCCCCTGCCGCATTCAGGAAGTTAGACGTTTGTATTATATAATTAAATAAATTAACAACCTGCCATAATCCGGCAACAAAGGGAGAAAGCTGCCCAAAAGCTGACCAGCACAAAGCAGCCCCTCCCCGAAAGCCGGAATAAGGCGCAAATTTAGTAAAATATGAAACAATTAATTAAATTAACGCTAATTAGCATTGCATTGCTCGGATTAGTAATTGCAAGCTGCACTAAAGAAGGAAACAACACAGAAACCAGGCAAAGTGCCACTGACCGCAAAGTTGAACGGCAGATACTGGCTTTCAAACAAAAGTTGAACTCAAACCTTAAAACCGGCGAAACCATGACAGTGGATAGTGCGGTATGGTACATGGAAGGTCTTTTAAATTATGATAAAGCAAACAACTATCATAATTTTAAGAATCTTATTTTTAAGAAAGATACATTGCAATTACCTACCAATAATAATAATAGTATGTCAATGATTCAGATATCATCGGTTTACGATGCTTACGAAGCTTTCATTGAAAATGAAATGGCATTATTGGATACTACTTATGGAGTTGATTTGGTAGATATTTCGGTTTTGGGTTCTATATTGAAAGATGGAACGATAACCATGGTTATGACATTTTCAACAGGCGTAAACGGCTCCATCAATTATACATTATTTGGTGTAACAGATTTCTGGTACTGGGGATGGAATCTTGGAAAATGTGGGGCTTATATAGGTCAGAATATAGGCACGGATGCAGCAGATAAACTACAACAAAAATTTAATAACCCAATAATGGCACCAATAGTATATGGGTGGAACTCAGACGTTGTAATGATTGAGGCAGATCCAATTCAATATCCAGATATTAATAACCAATATGGCGACTATATGATTTTTGAAACAAGTGGAATCGGAGAAGAGCCTACAGAAGAACCTTGTTTAGATTATAATGAGCTAAATTATTATTTAAGCAAATTTGATTATATTAAAAATTATAATAAACCTTCAAATAAATCATTTAAAAGTATTTACGTTTATGATGATTGTTTTCTCGGTATTTCGTACTGGATTAGAAGATATTATTATGAATTATACTATGCCACACCAATAACAAGTCTTCCCGATTAATTAAGTTTTGAGCAAACCTGTTTTTACAGGTTTGCTCCTTTTTTAAATATAGCTGCAAATGAAAAACATATTTCTTTTACTGATACTTTCAATCAATTACACTTTTGTTTACGGACAAAATACCTTTTTTAAAGTTTACGACATTGAACCACATAACGTAGCCTATAATGCCATAGAAACATCTGCCGGAGGATTTATCCTAACCGGTAAAATAGATAAATCTTCATCTTTAGACAATGAAAAGGGATATGCTTTTAAAATATCCCCGGAAGGTATTAAAACCAAGGAATGGATTAATGATAAACCAGATGTAACTTCCATTTTTTGTCTAATTCAAAAAACTCTAAATTACAATGATACATTTCTTGTAGTTGGAACTGAAGATTCTATCTCGGGAGATAATATGTATAATAAAGTAATTCTCTATTATATAAATGATGACTTGGAAATAGTTTCAAAAAAAGAGTTCCCTGCAGATGTAAATGAACGATTTGGTCCCGAAAAAATAGAAATAGCAAGTGATAGCATAATATATATATTAAGCGGGTATTCAACCAGCCCTTTTGAAGGTGTTGGTTTATCTGTTTTTAAATTAAAACTACCCTATGATAGTCTTAATTCTATGGTGGCTTACTATAACGGAGTAGGTGGTTATTTTCCATGCGATTTGATATACAATCATATTGATAATAAATTAAATGTTTTCTACTATGGCATTATTCCTAATAAACAAGATAGGGGGTCAATAAAAATAATGCAATTAGATACAAATCTACAAATTCTTAATTATGCAACTGCTCCTAATAGATTTCTTTCCAATATTGGAACAACAAGATATAACGATACCTCATATTTAATTGCAGGAACGGTTTCAGGTGGAAGTATCTCTTTATATCAGCACATAATGGTTTACTGGATGAATAATAATGATACCATAAAAGGATTGGAATATATGAATAACCCCGACACCATATTGTTTTCAGGGGCAGGAGAAAATATCATTACTAACAGGAACAATATATTTATAACTGGTTGCTATAATTTCAACCCAAGCCAAGCTCCCTGGCAAGACGAGCCCACATGGATACAAATAACGAAAACCGATATGGAGTTAAATGTTATCAATACTCATTTTTATGGAGGAGATGCTTACTATCATCCATACGACATCATACCAACATTGGATGGAGGTGCATTTATTACGGGTTTAAGATACAATTACACTGTGCCAGAACATAAATGGGATGCATTTGCATTAAAAGTAAACGAAGATGGTATGGTAACGGATGTTCCGGAAAATGCAAGCTGGAAGGTTAAGGAAGCTCTTCTTTATCCCAACCCCGGTATCAATACCTTGTACATCCAAACCACATTAAAAAATGCAACATTAGAGATGTACGATGCCAACGGCAGGTTGGTAATACAACAAAACATTAACGAAACCACTACAATAAATACATCTGCACTAAATCCAGGCATGTATTTTTACCGGGTAATGCAGAAAGGAGAAGTAAAAGATAGCGGAAAATGGGTGAAGCAGCAGTGAGTTTAGAGTCTGGAGCAATAAAAAAATAAAAAGCTATGAATAACATTCAATCTTATCAATCCGTACAATCGGTACAATCCGCAAAAACGGTAAAACCATAGGCAAACAAAAACTCGTTATTAACAATTAACTAAAAGACCCCTCCCCAACCCTCCCCTGATTCAGGGGAGGGCTAAGTAGGGTCCAAAAACAAAACCACCATGAAAAAACTCAGCCTTCTCTTTCTCTTTTTTGCTCTTACTGTAAATACCTATGCCCAAAACTGGCCCAAAACATATTCTGAATTTTCACAACAAATAGTGGAAGAAATCATAGAAACCTATGATAAAGGCTATTTAATGCGAGGAATATGCAATTATTCGGGGCATTCTGCAAGCTGGCTGATGAAAACAGACATCAACGGAAATGTTTTATGGAGCAAAGTAGTAGATGGTAATAATAATTTCGAAGTTGGTATTACTTCATACGCACAGACTGCAGACGGCGGATTAATTATGTGCGGGCAGGCATTAGGTGATGATATGGATGTTTTTGTAGCAAAGCTAAATGCCTGCGGAGAAAAAGAGTGGTGCAAAGCTTATTATGTAGGAAATGATCCGGATTCTCCATGGGATATAATACCCTTACCAGAAGGTGGGTATATTGTTGCGGCACAGGATTGGGGGTACCAAAATTATCAAACTTCTGCAAGCTTAGTACGTTTAGATGAGCAGGGCGAAATATTATGGGAACAATCCTATGCTGTAAACACAACAATTTGGGCAGAACGCCCATACGATTTAAAAATGATGGAAAACGGAGATTATATATTATCCGGGGAATGCGGCCATCCACGGCCGGGAACTTTAGATCCTAAATACCTGCATCCATTCTTTGTAAAAACAGATCATGAAGGTAATGAGATACGGGAAAAAGCATGGGGAGTAGAGGAAGATTTTAGTGCAGGCGTTTCGCAATCTGCCGTGAGTAAAAGAGGCAATATCTATAGCCCCGGCTTAAATTATTATGATGCTTTTACCTCTAATTTATACTGGTGCCCTACTATGATAACCACTTCACCTTCGGGTAATGAAGTGCGATATAAAAATATTCCTGATTCAACAATATGGGGGGGGGCATGTGCCATTACCTGGTTGCCGGATTCTACCCTGTTGGTAGGGGTAGATTATCTTGATGAAGCACTAAACGATTCTGTACCCTGGGAAGGACTTTATAAATTAGACACCCTCGGCAATGTACTTTCTACAAAATTGCTTGTAAATAATGAAATTTGGGCACCTTCAAGTGTAATAAATACGAGAGATAATAAGATAGTAGTAGTCTCTGTCGGGGGAGAATACGGAGTGAATGAAAAAAGCTACCTGTGGAAACTAAACCAGGATTTAGAGTACGACAGCCTTTATACCCAGCCACGGGTGTATGACTCGCTGTGCCCGGGAGGTATAACCTCCGGTGTAATACAGTTAGACTGCGACAGCATCATGGTAGGCATCAAAGACCCGGTAAACATCACAGAAGAAACAAACATGCCTGCCAGTCCCAACCCGGCAAGGGAAAATGTAACCCTTAGCCTTCCAAAATACCTTGTAAAGAAACACAAAGGAGACATTTTAACTTCCACCACACGCTATAACCTTTCGCAGTATCCATCCCTGCTAAGAGGATACGACATAAATGGCAGACAGGTGTATGAAGAAAAACTACCGGCAGGTACACAAACCAAAGAGATAGACATCAGCAACTGGCAGGCAGGGATGTATGTGTTTAAACTGTCCATTCAACCCGGAGCAGAAACCACGGTGAAGGTTATGAAGACGGACTCCTTTTAACTCGAAAGCCCAACCCTTGAAAATTAGGAGAATGCCGGATGAGTAGAATCAGAAAAACTGAAGCAATAAAAGTTGACCCCTCCCGATCCCTCCCCTAAAATTAGGGGAGGGCGCAGTAACCCTGAAAATCAGGAAAATGCCAGATGGGTAGGGTCAAAAGAAGATAAAAATTTAAAAAACTTTTAAAATTCAATAGTCATGAAAAAACTTTTACTTGTTATTTACTTGTGTGGGATGTGCTCAATAGGAGTACAATCGCAAACCTGGGCACCAATGGGTGCCGTTTGGTATTATTCTTATACAAATTTTTGGATAGACGGCTATATTAAGATAGAAGCCGGTAAGGACACCACAATCATGGATAAACAATGTCGCGAACTTGTAAAAACATTGTTTTCTT
>Ga0265297_10006858_pt1 | contig 16184 bp, 23 predicted proteins | sample Munlanlwell13791_FD_192502 | JGI IMG/M metagenome (GOLD analysis project Ga0265297, IMG submission 192502) | Leachate microbial communities from a municipal landfill in Southern Ontario, Canada - Leachate well 137-91 | ecosystem: Engineered > Solid waste > Landfill > Unclassified | place... | reverse complement strand
GATGCTTCGATCGAGCGGAACGAGGCCGAGCTGCAGTTGGACTATTCCATCTGGAATCGTGACACCTCCCTGGCAATGCTGGAATGCCTCAGGCGCGAGAACTACACTATCATCAACGGAAACTCCACTTACGGCATTACCGGCCTTGTGGGTGCGGCCTCGGCCAATTCCCGCGGCTCAATCACAAGTGCCACAAACAACGGTGCATGGGACGGCTCTGAGACTGACAAGAAGATGGACCCATACGACGACCTCCGGCAGGCACTGGAGTACATCGACCCCAACCTAGTGGGAAATCTCTACCTGGCGGGCAGGCCCGCATATCTCAATTACCTTCTCCAGGAAGATGACCTGGGAAAGATCTTCGGGGAAAAGATAGGAACTCGGATCATGGGCAGGCAGCCAACAGATCTTTCTTGGATGATCAAGAGCGACTACTTCCCAGCGAACTATGTGTATCTGATCCGCAAGTCGATGGAAGCCGCTGAGCTCCTCATTCCACAGGACTACACCTTCGACGGCAACTATCCCAGGGGCAAAGGCCAGACCGTCTACGCTGAGATCGGTGGATGGATCGGTATCGAGATCCACAACAATGATTTCATAGTGCCGATCGGAATCAACTGAGGTTCTCATGGCCAATAGACCACGAAGCCTCATAGGGCGGCATGCAGGAGTCGGCCTGAAAACCGGCTCCGGGGGCACCCTGGACGTAGATGCCGATGAAACCACCATCACCACCGGCAGCGACAAGGTTGCGATCAAGGCATCTGCCCTCAAGCACGTCCTCGCAGACGGCACCGCCTCCGCTACTGATGTCACAGTGACTGGCATGGCGGTGGGCGATGAGCTGATATCCGTGCATGCACAGGCCACAAAGGCCGCTGTGGCCACCATCACGGACCGGACCAGCGAGTATGCGGTGGGCGCCGGGAAGCTCGTGAAGGCCGCCGGAACGGATGAAACCAACAACCAGCTCGACATCTGGTATTGGGACCGGACGTAGAGCCTGTTATTATTTTTTCTTAATAATAAATTGGGGTGATATTGTGCCTGGAAGATCCTCTGATAATGTTTTCAAAGCAATCAATGACAAGATCCCGGAACTTGTCGCCGGTGCCGTGCCGGTGGCTGGGACTTCGGACGCCACACTACTGTCGAAAATAGACGACATGACCGCACTGCTGGAGATCATAGCAGAGGAATTGGACGTGTGAGGCCTCCATGTCTACCGGGACCTATCATTGCCCCGTTTGCAACACGGATTTTTCTGCCGATATATTGGTAGGGGCAGAGGTCACGTGCCCCAATGGGCATGTCCTGCCGTATGATGTCGATCCGGGCGAGGCAGCCTCAACCTGTGATTGCCCGGTCTGCCGGAAGCGGTTCAGTGTTGATCTCGTGGCGGGGGATATTGATCTTGAAGAATCCGATACGGCTGCATGGGCTGAATATTACGATGAGGAAGTAGATGGTGATTTTGTGACATTTCTAAATAGACTACCGGCCAGGCTCGATGCCTATTACGCCCGGAATCGAATGTGGAAAAACAAAGGCAGCGACAGTGCTGCGAATCGTCGGACTCTGGTCAGCCCCTCCCACCTGCTCGTGAATATCGGCGGGGCCGGAAACCACGCCTACGAGCTGGCGGCTGCCGTGGAGCTGGACCTGGACACCGCGGCTAACTGGGATGATTCCCAGTATGCGACGGCAGCCAACCGGGCGGGCAAGGACTTCTATGTCTACGCCTGTGTGCCGTCGTCAGGCTACATACCGGATCTCATCCTGAGCGCTGCTGTCACCTATCCGGCTGGCTACACTGCTGACAATAGCCGCATGATCGGCGGCTTCCACTGCGAATGCGTGAATGTGGGCACGATCTCAGGGCACACACTCACCGACTACCTGGCTGGAGATATCATCCCGCGGTCTGTATGGGACCTATCTCACAGGTCCTCCGGCTTGCAGGCTGGAATGGTCTGGGCCGGGAAGACTGACTTCGACTCTGTGAACCTCGCCCCCATCTGGGTCATGATCTATTTGGCATCAGGCACCGGATCGAGTACAGTCTCGGCGAATGGGGCCACAATCACAGATACTCGCGACTGGCTGAGCTTCGTCGATGACTTCGCGGCCATAGGCTGCCGAATGATGGAGGACGATGAGTTCCAGGTGATAGCCGCGGGTTCGAACGAAGAAACCAATATAGCCGGATCTGCAGATCCAGTGACTACGGGGGGGCATCTCGATACAGCTAGCCGGAGGATGGTCAGTAACATCGGCTGTGAGGACTGTTGCGGAGCGCTCTATCAATGGCTGAGGACTCAGAGCTTCCAGTGCAATCCGGATGGCTCTGTTTCAGCCGCCGCAAAAACGGCCACTGTCTACCATGTGGCGAGCCCTGGAGGAAATCCGATATATGCGAAGTTCCTCGCAAATGGAGAGCCATATCTGTGCTGCAACATGGCCAATGATGCTGTTGACAAGTGGATCACGCTCGGCACCGACTACAAGATTCTTGTCAAGCATGACGCCAATGCTGCAGTGGACTCCACCCAAGTCTACTTCGATGATGACGGCACGCAACCAGGCCGGATTCTGGCTAATCTTGCCAGGGGCAAGACCTGCTACCTGAGCACCAACAACCCAACCTATGCGCTGCAGATCACGCACTCAGCGACTGCTTCTTCAGTCGGTGTAGCGCTCTACTATGATGATGGTGCCGATGAGCTGCTGGAGGCGACCCTGCCGAGCGCTGCAAATGCGACGATCGATTTAGCGCTGCTCAGTCAGACTTTTTCATATTATGATCTGCCCGGCGCGAAGGGCAGCCTGTACAAGCAGGGAACATATGGCGACGTGAAGCTTGCTGCGGGCGGTTTTTGGGCGTATAGCGCGAATTCGGGCTCTCGGTCTCGGCGTGCGTTTTACTATCGCTGGGATGCGTATTCGTCTTTCGGCGGTCGCGGTTGCGCGGAGCCAGCATAGGCGGAGTGCGGAAGGCGCATGATTGTAACATGATATGTTACAGGTTGGGCGAGTCTAAACTGCAGGCAGTAATTGGACGAATAGCACGAATTCAGGCTCTCAGTCTCAGAATGCGAATAACTATCGCTGGAATACGAATTCGAATATCAGCAGTCGCAGTTGCACAGATCCAGGTCGCGGAACGCTAACTCCTGGCTGGACTCGCTAACCTTGTCTCAGAAGGGCAAAACACACAACGGAGAAGAGGAGCAGCTAGTATCGAAAGAGAACGTTGCTTTTCTCAAAAATCAATATGAAGCGACATGGTAATCGGTTCGAACAGATAACTGATGTGGATAACATCTATCTCGCCTATCAGAAAGCTCGGAAGGGCAAGAGTTGGCAGAACACGATCAGTCGCTTTGATGATGACTTAGATGAGAATGTATTCAACATCCGAGACTCACTGATTGAGAAAACGTTTACCACGTCGCCTTACATCGAAAAGATGATCTACGAGCCAAAGCAGAGGATCATCTACAAGCTGCCTTTCAATCCCGACAGAGTGGTGCAGCACGCCCTCATGAATGTGCTTGAGCCGATCTGGAATAGCCTCTTCATCTACGATTCGTATTCTTGCCGAGTAGGAAAGGGGATCCACGCAGCCAGCCGAAGGACCATGGACTTCATTAGAGCAACGGGCCCAGGAGCATACTGCCTGAAGATGGACATAAGGAAATTCTATCCATCGATCGATCATGATATCCTCTTCGGGATCGTTCAGAGGAAGATCAAGTGTCCGGACACTCTGTGGCTGTTGGAAGACATCATCTACAGCATTCCGGGCGGCAAGAACGTTCCCATCGGGAACTATACGAGTCAGTGGCTGGGCAACCTCTACATGAACGAGCTTGACCAGTTCCTGAAGCACGAAATGAAGATCAGGCACTACATCAGGTACTGCGACGACTTCATACTGCTGCATCAGGACAAGAGGTTCTTAGCCCGGATGGCTGAAGAGATAGAGACTTTCCTCGCCGGAAAGCTGGATCTGAAGCTGAGTAAGAATGATATCTTTCCAGTTCACCAGGGAATAGATTTCTTGGGCTATCGGCACTTCCCAGATCACATCTTGGTCAGGAAATCCACAGCCAAGCGCATCAAGTGCAGGATGCAGGAACTTCCGGGGCAGTTGGCCAGGGGCGAGATCACGGCAGATCAATACCGATCATCGATCGCTTCAACAGAAGGCTGGCTGAAGTGGGCCAATAGTCACAACTTCAAGCGATCTCTGGGGCTTGCAAATGCCTGAGCGGTTCGGGGACTTTGCCGAAGAGCAGAGTTTCGATGGCGACAAGCTCAGGCTCGATGAGATCCTGAACAAAGAGATCCTGGTTATAGGCTTTCGAATCAAAGAAAGCCATCAGAAGAAGGGCACGCAATATCTCACGATTCACTTTGCGCTAGATGGCAAGCAGCATGTGACCTTCACGGGATCCGTCGTGTTGATGGATCAGCTCAAGAAATACGAGTCCCACTTGCCCTTTCTGGCAATGATCAAGAAGATTAATCGCCATTACACGTTTTCGTGAGGAATTCTATGAGAAGATATCCAACATTGCCACTTTCGAAAGTAGATTATCAGAATCTACTCTCGATGCCAGAACACGCCGAGCGAGCACGAGCAGATCTGCAAGCTCTGGCCGCATTGGATGATGAGACAGTCACAGTGGATCGGGGAACGGAGGACGCCCCTGATCTGCAGGAAATCCCCAATCCTCTGCCGGCCTGGAAGAGAGCGGGGTTCGCTAGCAGAGAGGAAGTGCTGGAGCTGGCCGGATGACCGGCCCGACCTACACTTTCGAGGCTGACTTCTCCCTGGCCCGGGACCAGATTAGGGACATGATCGGGGATATAGATGTCACCACCGACCCGATCCTGAGCGATGAGGCCATTGCTTTCTACTATGCTCAGGCAGGGAACGACCTCACGGGCGGTGCTCTGAAGGCAGCGAAAGCGGCATCCGCAAAGCTCGCGCGCGAGTTCGATCGAGATATCGATGGGCTGAAAACGAGCCGAAGCCAGCGGCACAAGGCCATGCTGAATGTCATAGCCGCTCTGGAAGATGAGGCCGCAAGGGAGGGCTTCAGCTACACGGTGCCGGAAGCCGGACAGGTGGCCGATGTCGCCGGATATCCTACCGAGCTGGAGCACACGGATCTAGGGAGGCCTGATTGGGACGAGGATGACTGATATCGATTGGCGGAACGTGATGAATACGTGGCCAGAGGCTGATATCCGCTATCTGAGGGGCATCTGTGATGAGAAGCTCAATCAGATCGCAGTGGGCACGGTCAGGCGAAAGGCGATCATCAGAGGCGAAGGATGAGCCTGGCTGATGACTTCCCCGACGAAATGGCACAGTCTGTTTCCATCCAGGCCGTGAGCAGCACTGGTCTCTACGGGCCGGTATACGGATCGGCAACGTCCTATGCCTGCCATGTCAAAGAGCAGGCCAAGAATATCATCGACAAGAACGGCACTGCCGCTGTTTCCTCCCTGCAGATCTATCTCGATGGGCATCCTGCCATCCTGGATAGCGCCAAAATCACATACAGCGGGAAGAATCCGCCGATCCTGAAGATAGAAAAGAAGTGGGATGAGAAGGGCGGGGCATATGCAACTGTGCTGTATACGTGATCACTATACACAATTCCTCAAGTTCGTGAGTGAAGTCTGGTATCTCTTCGATTACGGCTCTACCGCCTACGGTTTTCGTGAGTATCATATTCATAGGTAGCATTTCGTAGGATATATTTCTATGGCCGATATCAAGTGGGATCACTCCGCCTTCCGGAAGTCTGCTCACACGAAGGCAATGGACGGGGTGGAGGAGCTGGCCCGCGGGCCGATCATGACGATAGAAAAGAAACTTGAGGAAGTGTGGCAAAAGTAACCTGGAACGGCGATGCTGTGGCCGCCAAGATCAACGAAGCCCTGCTGGACGGAGCCGAGGAATGGGCGCGGGTGGATGTCAAGACAGATGCAATGGAAAACTGCCCGGTGGACCAAGGCACCCTCAGGGGCACTCACGGCGTGGAGCGGGATGATCGTTCTGCAGTGGTGGGTGTGGGAGGGCCCGCAGCCCCCTATGCACTCCGGCAACACGAGGATGCGACACTTCACCACACCGTAGGCACAGATCACTGGATGGAAAAGGCACTCAAAAACAAGATGGGCGAACTCAATCCGAAGCTTGAGAAGCATGTGAAATCAGTACTATAGAAATTATATTTCACAGTTATCAGTGGTTGGCATTTTGTGAGGCTCGATGAGCGCAGATCTGCAGTTCCTGGAAGAAATTTTCCAAAGCCTATCGTCTTCTGATATCGACTGGGCAATTGCCAGGCTGTAGCGCATCAAGTCCTCGATGCATCCCGAAATAATAGCCCGAAAAACAATAATCAGAAAATGTTGAGGTGTGTATGACAGAAAAAGCCAAATGTGCGAACTGTGGCGCAATCACAGAATTTTCCGATGGGCTGCCTGCAAAGTACATCTGCTCCGGGTGCGGGACACTGAATACCCCGAAGCCGGAAGACTACGGATCAGGCGAGGAAGCTTGCGGGTGCATATTGCCCAAACGGCACGAATGGCTGTTGCCGGCTGGAAAGATCGGAGATCCCAGGGGCAGCCTGTATGATTCGTTCCTTACAGCGGATGATGGAACTCCGATTCCGAGGACCAAATGGATCGAGATCTATGGCTACGATCCAGAAGTGCTCTGGCAAAAGCTGAGAGCCCAGGGCAAGAACGGTGTCGAAGGCTACCTGAATCTCAGCACACTTGGGAAGAGGAAGCGATGAGGCTCATTCTCACAGCGATGATGCTTCTATGTATCGGCATGGCCTCTGCTATGCCCTCAGATGAACTGAAGTACCGAGAGCCTTCAGGTATCGTGAGCCTATCCAATGTAGACCCGGCAACCCCGAAGCTCTTTGCCACCCAAGATGGCAATCTCACAGCATTTCAGGAACGTGACTTCCCTGATTTGGGTCGCCTATTCTCTGGTACTCGATCTAAGGGCGTCGATTTCTCATATGTTGGTCGAACGGGGTCCCAAGCCAACTTCACAGAAGCCACTGAAGAGCTGCCTGAAAACATTGGCAATGCAACCAACGCTACCGACGTGGTCTCCCAGAATGGGACGCTGCTCTGGTACTGACGACCGATGAGAACGGTGAGACGATACTCACCACTGATCAAGACACATAGCTTTTTTGGAGGTATTGTATGAGCAAGAAAATCAAGTTCGTGAAGGACTACAAGAAACTCCTGGCATCCCAGGAGACCAAGATCTACCACAAGGATCAGATCGTGAACTGCAGGAACGAAGAAAAGGCCCAGAAGGTGATTGACCAGGGTTATGCCGTGGAGGTGGAGTGAATGGCTGAATTCGCGATTGATGCCACTACCATCTCATCCCTCATCGCCTTGATTGTATCTCTGGGCGGGGCGGGGGTCCTGGCAATGCGTGGGAAGGCCGTTACCGCTGTTACTCGCATCGTCAAGATCCTCAACGGGGTCTCTGAGCTTTTGGTGGCAATCACCTCCGCCCAGGCAGATGATCGAGTCACAGACGAGGAGCTGACAACCATCAAGCAGAAGGCCACGCTTTTGCAGGCAGAAATCTGGGGCCTGAAGGTCGATCTGGGGCTTTAGGGAGCTGGCAATGCCAGACTCCCTCGAAGCTATGGTGGCCCGGATAGATGAACGCACATTGAAGATGGAAAGCGAAATCTGCAAAAAATGCAAGCAGATAGACCGCCATGAGGATGAAATTGGCCGCCTCAAGATGCATGACTATGCGGAAATGGCCGTGATTGGGGCGGCTATCATTGTCATGGGCTGGGCGATAGCAGCGGGATTTGTGCGCGCATGACCCTCATTTCCGATATTGTCACTGCATTGGTTGCCTTGGGCTATATGTCGGGCACTGATCTTTTTGCCCTGCGTTTTCCCGCCACGCCTCCGAAGTGTATCTGCATCATCCTCCTGGGCGGGAAGGTGCCGAGCGAGGAGATGGGCGGCGCAGGTATCGACTATCCGGCTTTCCAGATCCAGGTGCGGGACATCGATCCAGAGCAGGCAATTGATGACGCTGAGGCTATCCGGCTGGCGCTCAATGACAGCACACAGGGCAGCTATTCAATCTTCACCACCCGGAGCCAGCCATCTAACGTGACGAGCCCGGAGGACCTGTCCGCTGCCGGAGGGCCCCTATTCAGGTTCGCAGTGGACTTTGAAACGATATCTGCGAGGTAATCATGGCGAAACTCTTCGGCAAGCTCTACACCACACCGCTCATGCAGAATGATTCAGTCCTATTCGATGATCTTCACGACTACGAGGACCTCTTGGACTGGCGGAACTCGGAAGAGCTGCCGGTTGGAAATGTCGCCATCGAGCGGGGCGTCAATCTGGTAGAGACTACGGAGCTGGGCAATCGGGCGGAGACGTATTCAGGCACCCAGTTCAACGGCTCGATATCCTTCGACGGCCTTTGGGACCCTGCGAAGCACGCTCATACGATGCTTGTCGCTCGGATCAGGGCAGGTGAGGCAGTAGAGGTGACGTTCCTACTATTCAATCCCAGGGGCACGGGTGCCGTCATGGGTATTTGGGGCACGTTCACGCAGGAGAAGTTCACCCGGAAGGCCGGGAAAAAGGAGATGCTAGGCTTCTCCGCGAGCGGGAAATTTACGGGCTACGAGACGATGTTGGTCCGTGGCAAAGATTGAAATTATTTTCATTCACGATCACAGGCCATTTTTGGCCTGTCAGACTAAAAAATCTGAGGTACTGAAATGGCTAAACTTAAGGGTATAAACTGCAAGCTTTATGATGGAAGCGATGTAATGCCTACAGAAAATTGGACACTTGACGAAGGCATGACCCTTGTCGACACATCCGAGCAGGGCGACACAGGCGAAGAGTACACCGCCACTATCAGCAATGGCTCCGTGTCCTTCGATGGCTTTTATGATCCTGCCGTCGCATCACTGGCCGCACTCGCTACCAAGCTCCGGGCAGGCACGCCCATCAGCTTCACCGGCATATTCTCCGGCACAAAGGGCTCTGGCTCTGCTATCGGTGTCGCAGGAACATTCACCCTGGAAAAGCTTACCAGGAAGACCGGCAAAAAGGATATGGTCACATTCTCCGCCTCCGGCAAGATCTCTGGCGCTGTCACTGATGCAACCAACCTGTAGGTGATGTGAATGGCAAAAAAGAGCGGCACGCTCAGCGCCATCCACATGCAGACCTCGGCAGCCAGCTCCGCCGCCACAGGCGTCGCCCTGAGTCGGATTGGCACCACCCTCTGGTATATGGTGGCCTCATCCGCAAATTTCTATTGGGATAGAAACAAGGCCATCGTCGTCTACGATGGCGCGACCCCAATCACGCCTCTGGAGATCGACTACTGCGCCGGTGCCGTGAGACTTTCAGCAGCAGCCAGCGGATCGGTCACTGCCGATGTCTACAAGTTCGCCTGTGCTCAGGTAGGCGGCTTCCGGTCGCATTCAATCGACGAGAACATGACGCTGGTGGAATGTGGCTGCTACGAGGACGACGGGGAGCAGTACGAGGCAACAGTCTACAATGCCTCCGGCCAGGCCGAGGGCTTCTACACAACTGTGGACGCCAAGCTTACGATGTCCAAGGGCAGCAACAAGGATCTTGAGCTAACTTCCCTGATCCTGGGTGATGGCCCATCTGGTGACGGTGTGTCGGCCATCTCATTTGAGATAGCCGTGGCCGGGAATAATACGCCTCTATCGATCGATGTCACGGACTATGCTATCGTGGCCAATAGCGCCACGGGACCGGCAGGAGCCGCGACCAGCACGGCCAGGGACATCATGCATGCGCTACAAGCTGATGCGGATGCGATGGCTCTTGTGAAGGTACGGCTTGCGTCCGGCAGCGATGGCTCTGGCATTCCGGGCGTTCTTGCTCACACGCACCTAAGCGGTGGCGTAGATCCTGCGGCATTCGACCAGTTGGGCGAGGACCTGGTGGCAGAGTTCTATTGGGATTCTGGCGCCTCTCTGATCCGCACAAGTGGTGTGATCATCCTGGAGAAAGTTAGCCTGAAGACTGGGATCAAGGATCTTGTGGGCAAGACGATCAATTTCAAGTTCCAAGGTCTAGCTTATGATCACAGTGGATAGGAGTTGATACAGTTGCCATGCACATGCCCACATTGCGGCAAAGTTCACCGGACCCAGGAAGAGCTTGAGGGCCGCGCCGATGATACCCCTGAGCCCGAAATCTCTGGGGTTGAGGCGGCTCCCTCAACTGATGACGAGCCCATGTTGCCCGGTGTAGTAGAGAGTGAATCCTGAAGCCGCTTTTTAGGCTTCTATAGCATAATTTTATAATTTCTGTAAGGCCCACAGAGGCCATGTAAACTTGAGGGAGATACAAACTATGTCAGTAAGCACACCTTTCACAGTAGGAAACGAGGAATACCACCTCAGATATACGAACAAACAGATTCAGGATATCCGGACAAACGGCCCGAAGTTTCTGCCAGAGGGACACAAGATCAAGAAATTTGTGAGCCCTATGCAAATCCTGGATATTCTCGGAGATATGGATGTCCAGATCTACTTGATCGAGAAAGGGCTGGAGTGGGACGGATCGGGCTATGAGAAGATCAACTTCGACAAGGCCGCAGATCTCAGGCAAGAGTACCTAGAGCAGGGAGAGGCCGATGTGGGCGAAAAGCACGAGGCTTTGGCCGTGCTGCTGACTGACGCTCTGGCGCTCAATGTCCTTGGAGCATCGGGAAAAAAGCTAATCGAGAAGGGCAAGGCGGCTCAGAAGGAAGCGGAAGAGAAGAGTCACGATCAGAAGGTGGAGGAGTATGCCCTGATCAACGAGGCCCGGATCCTGGCTCAGGCGAGGGCAAAGGCAAAGCTGGAAGCGGAGAACCCTGGACCTGGGACGACTGGGAGCGAGAAACTCCCAGAATCGCCATAGGCACGCTGGGGATGAGCGCAGAGGAGTTCCTCGCCTCTACCCCAGTAGAACTCAATTGGAAAGTCGAAGCCTGGAATGAAAGCAACCTCAGACTCAAGCAACTCGCCTACAATATAGGCGGATGCGTGCGGCTCGCACAGGCCGAAGATGACTATCCTGACTTCGATGAGATATTTGTAGAGAATCCGGAAGAGGCCGAGGCTCTGTCTGATGAGGAGTTGAGGGCTCAGGCCAGGGCCAAAGGTCTCAAAGCTCCGGATTAGTCTATTTTTTGTGAATAATAATTATCATAATGAGGTATTTCTAAGATGACCCTTCAGGTCGGAGATGTCCAGATTTCGGCCAGCCTGGATAAGAGCAGCCTGTCCAGCTCCCTAAATTCTGCTAAAGGAGATGTCGAGTCCTGGGCTTCCGGCGTAGAGAGCCGAGTGGGCAAGATTGGCTCGGCCATCGGCTCCGCCCTGAAGACGGGTGCGATAGCAGGGACTGCTGCCCTGGCGGGCGTGGCCACCGTGGGCGTCAAGACCTACATGGACATCGAGAGCGCCGCCGCCGATGCCGCGAGCAAGATGGATCTCTCAACCATCGCCCAAAAGTCCGGCACCTCGATGGAAGAGGCATTCAAGGGCGTAAAAGAGCATGTAATGTCCTTGGCTGACGAACTTGGCCAGCTCAATACGAATGCCTTCGACCCCACTCAAATAGCTCAGGCCTGTGCCAATCTGGCTGCCCAAGGCTTCGATGTAGCTACGGCCAGCGCGAAAGACCTCGCCCCCGTGCTCACTCTCGCCACGGCTGCAAATTACGATCTGGCCGACTCAGCCGACATGGCCATGAGCACCATGAATACATTCGGCATGGGGGTTGAGGATCTCGGCCATATCGCTGATGTCTATACCACTGCGTGTGGTGCTTCGGCAGCCGGAATGGGCGACCTGAATTACGCCATGCAACAGGCCGGGCCGGTGGCGTCAGTAGCAAATGTCAGTTTTGAGACACTGACGGCCTGTCTAGAAACTTTCAGCCAGTCCAACATCAAGGGCGAGAAGGCAGGCACCGCACTCCGCGGAGCCATTAATACCCTGATCACGCCAACTAAATCGCTCACTGACGGACTGGCATCAATCGGCCTGTCGATGGATCAGGTAGATCCAAGATCAAATGATTTCGTGGATGTCCTGAAAAAGATGAAAACCCAGGCCGATGCGTCCGGCCAGGGGCTCTCAGCATTCACTTCAATATTCGGAGCCGAGGGTGGCCTGATCTACAAGCTGGCATCGAGCACTGACACAATCGAGGAGTTCCGGCAAGGCTTGCTCGACTGCGATGGAGCAGCCGAGGATATGGCCAAGAACATGCTCGACAACCTGGGTGGGTCCATGGACGCTGCTATGGGTGCGGCATCCTCCCTGGCCTACCTGATTGGCGGGAAGCTCGCTCCTGATCTGAAGAATGCTTTCGATTGGTTTTCGGCAGAAGGTGCACCGGCCATCCGTGAATTTATCGAGGCCGTGGCAGATGGCGATTGGACTAAAGTCGGCACCCTTATCACCGATGGGGTCAAATTCGGATGGTCAAAGCTCAAGGATCTCGGCGGACAGCTCCTGGGGTGGCTGCAGGCCGTCAACTGGTCCGGCCTGGGGCAATATGTCACAAAAGGCGTATATGCCGCGTGGGGCGAGCTGAAGAGCCTTGGCGGGCAGCTCTTGGGATGGCTCAAGGGTGTCAATTGGAGCAGCGTCGGGAATTATATTGTCACAGGAGTTAAGGCTGCCTGGAACGAATTGATGGGGCTCGGGGGGCAGCTCTTAGATTCGCTGATCGCAGTTGATTGGAGGGGTATAGGTTCTGCAATATGGTCAGGGGTCGAATCGTTAGGGGAGTGGTGGGTAGATCTCTGGCAGGGGCTGCATGATGATGTTTTGGGTATCGATTGGGGCGGAGTCTGGGATTCCCTCGTCTCTGCTTGGGACTCGGCAATCGATGCGCTTTCTGATGTCGGCAGCACCATTCTAGGGTATTTCGATGATGTGGACTGGGGCACTGTCGGCTTCAAGCTAGGAAAAGCCATCAGGGACGCCATCGAGAAGCTGGCCGATATAGGCTCTACCGTTTGGAACTACCTGACCTCGGCTGATTGGTCCGGGGCCGGAAGCTCGATCACTGAGAAAATTAAAGGCGGGCTAGAAACACTAACCGATACCTGGGACAGTTTCAAAGCAGGCCTCCTGGCAGTAGATTGGGGCGGCGCAGCCACAAACGTAGCCGAGAAGTTGAAGGCCGGATTCAAGCAGGTAACAGATTGGGCCACATCGATCATCGACGGAATCAAGAAGGATTTCAACGATTGGATCACAGGCGGCGGACCCAAGACACTGGGCGAGGATCTAGCGAAAGCTATAGTGGAAGGCGCAAAGGATCTTGGCCAATCGATCTATGACAAGATAGAGACCTTCTGGAAGGGCATATCTGAAGATGGCGGAAGCCTCGGCACTACTATCTACACTGCTTTCAAAAACATTTTCACCACTCTCATAGATTGGGCGAAGTTGGCCCTCACGGCTGCCTATGATTTCGCTGTGGGCTTCGCCAACACTATTATCACGGCTGGAAAAGGCACGATAGGCGCGGCCATCCTGGAGATCATAGGCGGAGCCATGAACTCGGCCTGGGATGGTGCAGGCGCGGGGCTAATCGAAAAGGCAGCGAAGTGGCGGGAAGATGCCGAGAACATCTTTTCAAGCGAGGACTTCGATGTCGACGTAGCCACGACATATACGGGAGAAGGGAACCCGAAGGATCTCGACGGTTCGACCATTTCTGTTAATGTTCAATACACGTCCACTGCTGGGAAAAGTCTAGCTCCCTCCATCTCACCCGAAGGCGGAGCATCTGTAGCCGCAGTGAATGGGAAGTTGTTAGTACACTTGGCCAGCGCCCAGACTGGCAGCTCTCAGTGGATGGAAGCTACTGAATGGGCCAAGGAAATGGGGAAAGCCGGAAACACAACAGCAGACTTCCTGGAAATAATCAACGGCATGAAGACGGCGGGCACGAAGCTTCTGCCATCCACCATCGAAAAACTAACTGCTGCTTTCGTAGAAGGCCAATCTGAGTATGAAGCAGCCAACCGAACGGCAAGCGAGAACTTAGTTGAGGCGTCTGAAGAAGCTGCCGAAAATACAATCGCTGCATCCGAAGAAGCCGCTGAAACCACGACCGAAGCTGCCACTGCTGCCGCAACAACAACGACACAAGCAGCTACCGCTCAGGCAGACGCGATATCCGCCGCCGGTGCTGCCGCTGCTGAGAAGATCCTGATTGGATCACAGACGGCGGCCAACGCGATCGCTCTCGGTGGTCAGACTTCCGCAAACTTCGCCACGGCTGGCGGCCAGGCTGTGAAGATCGGGCTGGATTCTGCAGGGAACGAGATCGCTGTCATTGGCCAGGTGGCTCAGCAGCGCGTCACCGCGGCTGGCGGAGATCTGTATAGCAAGGTCGTTGTGGCAGGCTCGGATCTGCAGGCTAAGGCTTCGTCCGCCGGCAGCTCAATGCAATCATGGGCGTCTCTGGCTTTCAGCCCGCTCCTGTCAGGGGCGGTTAGTGCTGGAAGTTCTCTACAGTCTGCCGGTACATCGGTATACAGCTCACTTGTCGGCGGAGCCGGTTCGATTTCGAACGCTGCTCTCTCATTCGCGTCCACTGTACGAAGTAGTCTCTCCAGTATCTACAACAAATACAGCTACAGCCCTCTCTACACTGGTCATACATACGCAACCGGCACAAAGACCTCCGGCCCGGAGCTGGCCGTCATCGGTGAGGATGGCCCTGAGAACCCGGAGTTCGTGATCCCCACCAAGAAGAAGCGGTGGGACCTCCTGTACGCGGCCATGAGGGCTTATGGCATTCCAGGCTACGCCGAGGGCACGGCCACCGGCATGGCATCGACCGAAGGCAGCGAGCCATCCGGGATGACGGCCACCTTTGGCATAACCGGCCTGGCCAGCATGGCCAAGGATGTCAAGAGGATCATCAACGACCTGAAAGATTTCTTCCGGATCACCTGGGCTATAATCAAGTCAGAGGGGGCCAAATACTGGAAGCAGATTAACACAACAATCACCACGGAAGTCACCTCGATGAGGGACAGCGTGTGGGCGTCTCTCCTCGACATCCGGAACACGGCCATCAGTAGCAATGCCGATATCCTGACCAGCACAAAAACCGCATGGGACGGCTATCTGACGACTATCACGCCCTCGCTCACTTCAGTGAAAGAAGGGATTGTAAGCTCGTTCTCCTCCGCCGCTACCGGCTCCAAGACGGCCATCGACACGATGATCACCAACAGCACCGCCTCCCTCCAGGCCTTCAGGGTGAAGTGGCAGGAGATCTGGACGGGGCTCGTAACCGATATGACGACCGCACAGACATCGATCACCGCGGGCGTTACGGCCATCACAACTGAGCTGAAGAAGATATCGGTAAGCGTGAACATCAGCTCCACGTCATCCGGCAGTACGGGATATTCGAGTGGGTCCGAGTCGTCTGGCTGCTCATCAGGGACGTGCTCGTCGAGCACTTCTGGAAATCTAGTGGTCAGCAACGGCCAGGCCAATTTCGTTTATTCTACTTGCTTGGGAACAAGTGTACTTGTCAACGCCCTGAAATACACATCCCCGAACGGCACGGTCTCATACATCAATCCGCTCACCTATAACAGCACGGGCGGGATTACGGGATATCAGGGCTCCACTGGCTACCAGCTCCCGGCCATATTCCGGGCGAAAGGCGCGCTGGAGGATCGAGGCCCTGAGCATGTGATCGTTGGCGAAGAGGGCCCGGAGCTGATTATTCCGGCCAAGTACACCGCGCTCATCACGGCGATGGCAGATGCTTTCGAGGCTTCTCCGGAAGACGAATTCGCTTCACTGTTCTCAGAAAAGAGCATAGTTGGCGCGAATAACAATATCATCAGAGCTTCACAGAAAGCAACACCTGAAGACGAATTCGCTTCACTGTTCTCAGAACCAGATATAATCAGCGCGAATAACAATATCATCAGAGCTTCACAGAAAGCAACACCTGAAGACGAATTCGCTTCACTGTTCGAAGATTCTCAGCACATAGTGAACCCGAAAGTGAATCAGTATGCCAACATCCGC
>Ga0265297_10006857_pt1 | contig 16189 bp, 16 predicted proteins | sample Munlanlwell13791_FD_192502 | JGI IMG/M metagenome (GOLD analysis project Ga0265297, IMG submission 192502) | Leachate microbial communities from a municipal landfill in Southern Ontario, Canada - Leachate well 137-91 | ecosystem: Engineered > Solid waste > Landfill > Unclassified | place... | reverse complement strand
TTGATGTAAATATAATAGTTTTTCCATCCGGAGAAAAGTGAGGATAAAGAATCAAACCCAGTAATCAGAAAATTATTCTCTTTCTACCTTTAGCTTATCTATTATTTTTATAATTTCCTGCTTGTAAGATTTTTTTATACGATTAAAAATTTTTTTTGAAGTTTCCTCATCATAAATATACGCGGTATTATTTCTATCTTCCAGCATATCGAGAAATATTTTTTCATCACTGATTAAATTGATTCTAAAAGCCTCCACAAAACTATCCCTTGGAGTTTTTACGATTACTCCCTTATGTTCGAGATAAATTTTTAGAGCTTTCCATAAAAGTTCAAATGTAAATTCAAACCTCTGAATAACACCGTCTCTATCTAATTCGTCTTTCGTCTGGTTTATACCTTCTTCTAATTTTTTACAAGCATCTTTTAATTTTTTTAAAGAATACTCAAGTACGTCTTTCATATGGAATTCTTCCCCTTTTTAGAATAATATCCTTAAATTCTCTATCGATAGATTCTAAAAAAATTAAATCCACTTTATGAAGGCCTGAAACTTCTTCCATCTTTTCCTTTAGCTCCCTAATCCTTCGCGCATCGACTTTTTTGCTATCTACTGCGATATCAAAATCTGAACCAGGATTATATTTTCCTGCGGCCCTGGAACCAAAAAGAAAAATTCGTTCCGGTTTTATATCTTTTTTTAATAAAGAAACTATCCTTCCAAGAATCTCTTCTTCTCTGTTTTTATATACTACTGTTTTCATGGTGATCTCTACTCAAAAGCTTAAATCGTATTTTTTACTTGTAAAAAATAAAGACATTTAAAATTATATCATAAAATTAATTTTATTGACTTTAGTGTTCTTTCACATAAGAATAATGTATTATTTAAGTATTTGATTGCTATATTAAAGAGATAATTTTAAGGATAATTCAGAGATAATATCTATAAATTTCATGTCAAAAGAATATTATGCACATAGCCTAAAAGGTAAACCGCAGAAAGAGTGGCAGAGACTTGAAGAACACTTAACAAATGTCGCCAAACTTGCCAGAGAGTTTGCGGAGCCATTCGGAGGTGGTGATTGGGCATATATCGCAGGATTGTTACATGATATTGGAAAATACAGTAAAGAATTTCAGAAATACTTGAAAACCTTTGAAGGAATGATTAATCCAGATGCTGATGCTGACTATGAAGCACATGAAATGAAAGGTAAGATAGATCATTCAACTGCCGGTGCACAATATATATATCACTACTTCAACATGAGTAATCCTGATTTGATTTATATCTCCCAAGTACTCTCTCTTTGTATAATGTCTCATCATTCGGGTATAGTGGACTGTATCTCTCCGGATGGTGTGGATATTTTTTCAAAACGAGTAAATAAATCTGATGAAAAAACTCATTATAAAGAAGTGATTAAGAATATAAATGAAAATTTTAAATCTAATATCGATAAATCGGTATCAACTTCAAAAATTTATGATTCATTTAATTCAAAATTAAAAGAAATCCATAATTCAGAAGAACAATCAAATATAACTACTGTTTTAAAATGGGGTTTATTAATCCGACTAATTTTCAGTTGCCTTATCGATGCAGATAGACTTGATTCAGGAAATTTGAAACCGCGTAAAGATTATATGTCATGGGATGAATTAATTATCAGAATAGAAACAAGGTTATCCAAATTTAAATCGTCCAATAAAAATAATAAGAAGAATAATGATACGAATTATTGTTTAAGTTTCGCTGAAAAGGTTAATTTAATTAGGAATGATGTTGCAGAATCTTGTTTGAATTTTGCAAAAAAGCCAAAAGGGTTGTATCTATTGACGGTTCCTACAGGGGGAGGTAAAACATTATCAAGTCTTAGATTCGCACTTCATCATGCAAAAAACCATAAAATGAAACGTATTTTTTATATTTTACCTTTTACATCAATTATTGATCAGAACGCAAATGAACTTCGAAAAATTCTTGAAGATAACTTTTCTTTAAGTAAAATTATTCTTGAACATCATTCCAATTTAACTCCAGAAAAGGCAACCTTCCAACAAAGTATTATTACAGAAAATTGGGATGCTCCAATCATTTTTACTACTATTGTACAATTCCTAGAAGCAGTTTTTGGTTCAGGAACTAATGCAGCAAGACGAATGCATCAGCTAATAAACTCGGTTATAATTTTTGATGAAGTTCAAGCAATTCCAATTCGTTGTGTACATCTTTTTAATAATACTTTAAATTTCCTTGTAAGAAACGGTGGTTCTACAGTAATGCTTTGCACAGCAACCCAACCACTGTTAGATAAAGTTGATAAAACATGTGGTGCCTTAAAGATTAATTCTGAACAGAAAATAATTTCAAAAGAGACTAAATTATTTACAGACCTTCAAAGAGTAAAAATATTAGATCAAAGAAAAAATAACGGTTGGTCTGAAGAGGAAATTGCTAATCTGGCAATAGAAGAACTTGAAAAATCAAAGAGTGTTTTGATAATAGTCAACACTAAAAAAGCTGCTCTTGATTTGTATAGATTATGTCGTCAAAAAACTGCTTATGAAGTGTACCATTTGAGTACCTATATGTGTCCAGCTCATAGAATTGAGGTGATAGAGAAAATCCGAAAATGCCTTGATATAAAAAATCCTAAGCTTGTGATTTGTATAAGTACTCAGCTTATTGAGGCCGGTATAGATATTGATTTTGGTTCGGTCGTACGTTACTTAGCTGGTCTCGATTCTATCGCTCAAGCTGCCGGCCGATGTAACAGAAATGGTTTACGAACAATGGAAAAAAGCAGAGTTTATATTATCAATCCTGCTCAAGAAAATTTAGATATACTTCCCGATATAAGAATCGGAAAAGAAAAAGCCCAACGCGTATTGGATGAATTCAAAAATAACCCAAAATTATTCAATAATAATATACTTGGACCTAAGGCGATAGAATTATATTTTGAATATTATTTTTACCAGAGACAACAAGAAATGAAATATCTTTTAAAAAGAAATTCTATTGTAGACAGAAACGATGATCTTGTTTCTCTACTTTCAATAAATCAAATTTCAGTTGAAGAACATAAAAGAAAATATAAAAAAGTACCACCAATTCCCTTAAGGCAATCATTTATGACAGCATCAAAAATATTCAAAGTTATAAGTACATCAACTCAAGGTATTGTTGTGCCTTTCAAAAATGGAAAAAATATTATTAATGAAATTTGTTCCTTTAAAGATACAAAAAAACAATATCAACTTCTAAAAAAAGCTCAATTATACTCTGTGAATGTATTTGAATACGAACTTAAGAAACTCCAAGAAAATAATGCAATCACTATAAAGAACGACTTAGGTATTTTATATCTAGATGAGCGATATTATAGTGATGACTTTGGCCTAAGTCTAGCTCCAATCAAAGAGTTAGAGATATTAAATATTTAGTGGGAGGAAAGGATTATTGTAATGGAAAATAAAGTTGAATTTAAGGTTTACGGTAAATATGCTCTCTTTACTGATCCATTAACTAAAATTGGCGGTGAAAAATGTTCCTATTATGCCCCAACCTATGAAGCATTAAAAGGGATTGTCAGTTCAGTTTATTGGAAACCAACTATAGTTTGGATTATTGATAAAGTTCGCATTATGAATCCTATTAAAACGCAAACACGCTCAGCAAAGCCATTAAATTACGGAGGTATTTATCCAAGTTTGCGACATAAGAATAATGAAGAACCTTTTAATGATTTATCAATTTATAATTATCTTTCTGATATTGAATATCAGGTTCAAGCACATTTTGAATGGAATCTAAAACGAGAAGATATGTCCAAAGATCGCAATGAAAATAAGCATTATTTTGTTACTCAAAGGATGATAAAGAAAGGAGGCAGAAGAGATATTTTTCTTGGTACTCGAGAATGCCAGGGATATGTTGAATCTTGTAAATTTGGAGAAGGTAAAGGAAATTATGATAATTTAAACGAGTTTTCTTTTGGTTTGATGTTTCATGGATTTGATTATCCTGATGAGCTGGGAAAGGATGAATTTTGGTCCCGCTTTTGGGAGCCAAAAATGATATATGGAGTAATTAAATTTATACGACCGGAAAGTTGTATTATACGAAAATTCATTAAATCTATGAAAGCGGAACCCCCTGAATCTATCGGCCTACACGAAAATGGATTGCTCAATGGTTTTACGGGAGGAGTATACAAATGAGCTGGATACACAAACTTTATGAAACATATAATAATTGCCAAGCACAGATAGGTATAATAGAAGATGATAAAAAAGTTCCTCTTCTGCCAATTTGTCATACAACTCAAATGGCTAATATTGAAATTGTAATTGATCAAAAGGGAAATTTCAAAAGAGCTAGAGTTATTTCTAAAGATAATGCAAGAACCATTATTCCATGTACAGAAACCTCAGGTGGAAGAGCTGGTAAAAAACCTGCTTGTCACCCACTCTGCGATAAACTCCAATATGTCGCTGGAGATTTTATTAAATATGGAGGAACAGTCACTATTGGTTATAAAAACAATCCTAAGGAACCTTTTATGGAATTTATCAATTGGTTAAACAATTGGAATAAATCAAAATTTTCTCACCCAAAGGTTAGTGCTATTTTATCCTATGTAAAAAAGGGTAAAGTCATTGAAGATTTGGTTAAACATAAAATAATGCTGGTTGATGATAAAGGTAAACTCTTAGAAAGAGATAAAAGGAAAATTGATAATATTCCAGAAATTTTCAAAATTTTGAAATCACAAGCAGATGCATTTATCCGCTGGGAAGTAGAGATTCCTAACAATCCCTGCTCTAAAGTTTGGGAAGATAAGACTCTTTGGGAGAGTTGGGTTAAATACTACTCCAGTACCAAGCAATCTAAAACACTTTGCTATGTAACAGGAAGGGAACAATATTCTACTGATCAACATCCAGCAAAACTACGAGATGATGGTGATAAAGCGAAGATAATTTCTTTTAACGATTTTTCAGGATTTACATTTCGGGGCCGTTTTACAAATGCCAATCAAGCATGTGGGGTAGGTTTTGAAGTAACTCAAAAAGCCCATAGTGCATTACGCTGGCTTATTAGCCGTCAGGGATATAAAAGTAAAGGGAAGAATCGAGGGCAAGCGATTGTAGCTTGGGCAGTTTCAGGTGCTCCAATTCCTGATCTAATGGCAGATCCACTATCAATCTTGGATATAAAAGAACTCGCTGACTACAATATGAAAGTTGGTTATACAGCTCAGGACTTTGCTTTGAAATTGAAACAAAAAATTAAAGGATACAGCGTAAGAATAAGTACAACAGATAATATTATTATTATGGGACTTGACGCTGCTAGCCCTGGCCGTATGGCGATTACTTTCTATCGTGAATTAACTGGTTCGGATTTTTTAGAAAGATTAGATAATTGGCATGAATCCTGCACATGGATTCATGACTATGGATATGACGCAGAAACCCAGAAATCTTATAGATTTGTTGGAGCTCCTGCTCCAAAAGACATTGCTGAAGCAGCTTATGGAAGTAAGGTAGATAATAAATTAAAACAAACAACAGTTGAGCGAATTTTACCTTGTATAATTGATGGTCAATATATTCCAAATGATATTATCGAATCAACAATCCATAGGGCAAGCAATAGAGTAAGTATGAAAAATTCGGAGTGGAATAAAACACTTAGTATTGCCTGTGCACTTTATAAAAAATCTAAAGAAAAGGAGCATATTGATATGAGTTTAGACATTAATAGAAAAACTAGAGATTATCTTTTCGGACGGTTATTAGCAGTTGCTGATTGCTTAGAAGACTATGCTTTGCGTATTTCAGGAGAAACGGGAAGAGATACTAATGCGGCTCGACTAATGCAACGCTTTTCTACAAATCCATGTAGTACTTGGAAAAATATTGAACTTGCACTATATCCCTATAAAGCAAGACTTGGAAGTAGATCTAAAAAGTTCAAAGATGTTATTGATGAAGTCATGAATAAATTTGAGACAGTTGAAGATTTTAAGAACGATAAACCATTAAGCGGCGAATTTTTATTAGGTTACCATTGCCAAAGAGAATCTTTAAAACCGCAAAGAATTCAGAAAGATAGCGATAGAGAATATGATTATTCAGAATAATTTTATAATATTTATTTGAAAGGAGAATTTATATGGAAACTACAGAAACATTGAAAAATAAGATTGATTTTTCAGTTGTTTTTAGTGTAAAGGAAGCAAATCCAAATGGGGATCCATTAAACGGGAACCGACCGCGTATTAATTATGAAGGTATTGGAGAAGTATCTGATGTTTGTATTAAACGTAAAATCAGAAACCGACTAATGGAAGCAGGATATCCTATTTTTGTTCAATCTGACGATAATCGTATGGATGATTATAGAAGTTTACGTTCACGAGTCGAAGGCGAACTAAAAAAAGATGTACTTAAAGATGAGAAGCGTTATAGAGAAGAAACATGCAAGAAGTGGATTGATGTTAGAGCTTTTGGTCAGGTGTTTGCTTTTAAGTCAAAAGATAAAAAAGGAAGTAATAAAGAAGAAGCTGCTAGTAAAGGAGTTTCGATAGGGATTCGTGGTCCTGTTTCTATCCACTCAGCATTTAGCACGGTACCTATCGGAGCTTCTACATCAAGTATTCAGATCACTAAAAGTGTTAGCAATGAAGATGATAGTGGTAAGAAATCTTCAGATACTATGGGTATGAAACATCGTGTTGATAATGGTGTTTATATTTTTCATGGTGCTATTAATACACAATTAGCTTCGAAAACAGGATTTAGTGATAAAGATGCTAAAGCTATTAAGGACGCTTTGGAACATTTATTTAACAATGATTCATCGTCAGCACGTCCTGAAGGAAGCATGGAAATACAATTAGTAATATGGTGGCAGCACAATTGCTCTATTGGACAATATTCTTCGGCAATAGTTCATCGAGTATTAGGTATAAAACCTGAAATGGAAAATCCAAAAGGGATTGAGGATTATCAGATAGAATTAAGAGAGATTAGAGGGTTAAAACCTGAAGTCTTCAATCCGAATAACTTAAATATTAAGTATATTTAAAGATAAATTCAATATTATCAAGCATGAACTATTCCGAAGACAATTTCCTACAATTATCAGCCTTGCAGCATTTTGTTTTCTGCCAGAGACAGTGTGCTTTAATACATATTGAACAGGCATGGACCGAAAATGTCTTAACTGCCGAAGGTAGAATGATGCATGAAAATGTTCATGAAGAACATGCTAAAAATATTGCCGGCATCAGAATTGTACAGGGAATGCCATTACACTCCTTTGAGTTAGGATTAAGCGGTAAAGCTGATACTGTAGAATTTCATAAAATAAAAGATAGTAGTAAATGGATTCCCTTCCCTGTTGAATATAAACGCGGTAAACCTAAATCAGATGACAGCGACAAAATACAACTGTGTGCACAGGCGCTCTGCCTTGAGGAAATGATAAATATTGAAATACCGGAAGGAGCATTGTTCTACGGGAAAACTAGACACAGACTTAATGTTAAATTCGACGATGCACTGCGTCAGAAAACAAAGGAAACCGCAGTAAAGTTACATATTTTTATAGAGGCGGGTAAAACTCCCCCACCTACTTATAGCCCAAAATGCAAATCATGCTCATTTGTTGATGAATGCTTACCTAAAACGATCAGTAAGAAAGTTTCTGTTAAGAAATATTTGTTAAAGGAAATATCAGAAAAATGAAAAAATACTTAAACACATTATTCATCACTACACAGGGGGCATACCTTTCAAAAGAGGGTGAGACCGTGGTTGTTTCTGTTAATAAGGAGATAAAACTACAGTTACCGATACATACGATTCAGAGTATTGTCTGTTTTGGACAGGTTTCTATGAGTCCATACCTCATGGGCTTTTGTGCAGAAAATAAAGTAGCTATAAGTTTTTTGACCGAGTATGGGCATTTTCTTGCAAGCATACAGGGTAAAATATCAGGAAATGTTTTACTAAGACGTGAGCAGTACCGCCGCGCAGATGATACAGCTTACTCCGCTCAAATAACAAAATCTATTCTTACAGGGAAAATAGCCAATTGCCGTACAGTCCTGCAGAGAGCATTAAGGGATCACAAGGATAAGATTAATAACAATGAACTGGTTAAAGCTTCAAAGCAACTTGACTGGCATCTTAATCAGATTCAAAAAATTGATACATTAGATGAACTGCGTGGTATAGAAGGAGCATCTGCCAATATCTACTTCAATGTTTTTGACAATTTAATAATTGCTCAAAAGGGTGATTTTAAATTTGATAAGCGAAACCGCCGTCCGCCATTGGATGAAGTAAACTGTCTGTTATCTTTTTTATATACCCTACTTATGCATGATGTCCGGTCCGCGCTGGAGAGTGTTGGCCTTGATTCCTGTGTGGGATTTTTACATAGGGATAGGCCGGGCCGTCCGGGACTGGCTCTGGACATAATGGAAGAGTTCAGGCCATTTTTAGCAGATAGACTTACTCTTTCGCTTATTAATAGGGAGCAGGTTCGTAAAAAGGGATTTAAGAAAATGGAATCAGGTGCAGTTTTTATGAATGACGATATGCGTAAAGAAATATTGGTGGCTTATCAAAAGCGAAAACAGGAAGAGCTAATGCATCCGTATTTAAAAGAGAAAGTTCAGGTAGGTTTACTATTCTATATTCAAGCACTACTCTTAGCACGTCATTTGCGTGGAGATATTGATGGATATCCTGTTTTTATTTGGAAATAGGAGTTAAGAGGAAGAAGATAATGTTTGTTCTGGTTAGTTACGATGTGAATACAGAAAGTGAGGGAGGACGGCGCCGTTTAAGACGTGTGGCTAAGGTTTGTAAGGACTATGGACAGCGTGTACAGTTTTCTATCTTTGAATGTATCGTCGATCCTACACAATGGACAAATTTGCGTAAAAAGTTGATTGATGAAATTAATCCCGAAAGAGACAGTTTAAGGTTTTATTTCCTGGGTTCTAATTGGAAACATCGCATAGAACATGTGGGCGCTAAAGAATCCATAGATATAGAGGGCCCTTTAATTATCTAACTTATTATTTATTCATTGAAAAATAGAAGTGCGAACCATAGGTGATGTATAAAATACTGGAATGTTCGCATAATTAAGATTTATTAGGAATAATAAGGTTTTGTGCTCTTTGAAAATTTATATTAATTTAAACAAGAGTATGACTAAGTATGCTTCGCATATAACATTATAATAATCCCGATATTAAGCCAAATTAATAAGGGACAGTCGCACCCCGTGCGGGTGCGTGGATTGAAACGAATTTATGTATGGCACTGAAAAGTGGGTAAGGCACGGTCGCACCCCGTGCGGGTGCGTGGATTGAAACTCGATGAATCGATCTGCAAAAACAGGGGATGGATCGTCGCACCCCGTGCGGGTGCGTGGATTGAAACAAAGCCTTATCATAGTTAGATTTTTCTTCCAATATTTGTCGCACCCCGTGCGGGTGCGTGGATTGAAACCTCTAACCAGACATCATCGGTTTGAAGTGAGGCTAGTCGCACCCCGTGCGGGTGCGTGGATTGAAACGATGATAAAAAACCTAAATGGTGGAATAAGGAATTTGTCGCACCCCGTGCGGGTGCGTGGATTGAAACAATCCAGATATGCGGTAAGTTTTGAGGTACTGTAGTCGCACCCCGTGCGGGTGCGTGGATTGAAACATATATATGGCTGACGAAGAAGCTATAATTACCGCTAGTCGCACCCCGTGCGGGTGCGTGGATTGAAACATATGCTTGCCGATTAAAGATAAGTAGTAATTCTTGGTCGCACCCCGTGCGGGTGCGTGGATTGAAACTGATTGTATTTTAGCATTACCAAACTGGAAAAATTCGTCGCACCCCGTGCGGGTGCGTGGATTGAAACAGCTTACCAGTAAGTTTTGGAACTGTAGGAACTCAAGTCGCACCCCGTGCGGGTGCGTGGATTGAAACTTACCTTCTTTGTCTACAAGAGAGTGTAAAAGGTCAAGTCGCACCCCGTGCGGGTGCGTGGATTGAAACAAGAAAGGATAAGGGGTAACCATGAATTATATAGTCGCACCCCGTGCGGGTGCGTGGATTGAAACTAAATAAATGGTTCAATTTCATCGAGTTCGGCTTTGTCGCACCCCGTGCGGGTGCGTGGATTGAAACAAAGACTATGAGTTATTATTGCAAATGCGGAGGTCGCACCCCGTGCGGGTGCGTGGATTGAAACCAAATCAAACATGCCATTGCTTGACTAATCCGAATGTCGCACCCCGTGCGGGTGCGTGGATTGAAACGCGCTGGCCATGGGAGAGAGATCATAGGCCGCAGTCGCACCCCGTGCGGGTGCGTGGATTGAAACAGCCGAAGTCGCAAAGCCAGTTGATACTGCTAATGGTCGCACCCCGTGCGGGTGCGTGGATTGAAACACAGGAGATCTCATAAAGGATCCGGACCTTAAATGTCGCACCCCGTGCGGGTGCGTGGATTGAAACAACAGATCTGCGGAGAGAAATAATTTTGATGTAGTCGCACCCCGTGCGGGTGCGTGGATTGAAACATCGTTAAACATACCAAAATGACGGCCTAACATTTCGTCGCACCCCGTGCGGGTGCGTGGATTGAAACTAATCTATTGGCAAACTCGTTAAAGGCTGTAATGTCGCACCCCGTGCGGGTGCGTGGATTGAAACACAGATGAAGGCAAAGAAGCTCTTAAAGTGATAAGTCGCACCCCGTGCGGGTGCGTGGATTGAAACATAATCTGAAAGCATTGGTATTAAAAATGAATAAGGTCGCACCCCGTGCGGGTGCGTGGATTGAAACGGTGGTGCAAGCGGTGGTGGTGCATTTACATTATGTCGCACCCCGTGCGGGTGCGTGGATTGAAACTAGGTTCGCCTTTAGCATGATTAGTATTTCTAAATGTCGCACCCCGTGCGGGTGCGTGGATTGAAACAAAACAGGATCGGGAATCTACGATGACCAATTTCGTCGCACCCCGTGCGGGTGCGTGGATTGAAACCCATGACTCCCGTTGAAAGTGTTACATCTATAAAAGTCGCACCCCGTGCGGGTGCGTGGATTGAAACAATAATGAGAATTGCATCTGATCCATTTGAAGAGTCGCACCCCGTGCGGGTGCGTGGATTGAAACAGATTTTAGTGATGCTCTAAAGTCATATATTATGAGGTCGCACCCCGTGCGGGTGCGTGGATTGAAACTCAAGTCCAAACAGCCAGTAGAATTGGTGGCGGGAGTCGCACCCCGTGCGGGTGCGTGGATTGAAACTACTGGAACTTCAACTGGAACATTAATCGGCTCTAGTCGCACCCCGTGCGGGTGCGTGGATTGAAACTTGCTATATTTGCTATAAGTTTCGGCCAGGCTATTGTCGCACCCCGTGCGGGTGCGTGGATTGAAACTTTTTCAACCCCTATAGCCTTAAATCCTAAATCAGTCGCACCCCGTGCGGGTGCGTGGATTGAAACACAAAACAGATAACAGCAATAGACAAGCAAAAAGTGTCGCACCCCGTGCGGGTGCGTGGATTGAAACAATGAAGTTAGAGATAGTAAATCTTGAAGATCAGTCGCACCCCGTGCGGGTGCGTGGATTGAAACACAACTTAGAGATAATAAAATCAAATCAGAGAATGGAGTCGCACCCCGTGCGGGTGCGTGGATTGAAACAATGCAATCCCTGAAAGTGCCGGAAGTCCGGTTACTGTTTCAGTCGCACCCCGTGCGGGTGCGTGGATTGAAACTAATACCTCAATTATATGCTCTCTTGTAGGCTTTGTCGCACCCCGTGCGGGTGCGTGGATTGAAACAGGAAAAATAGAATGTATCGGATATATGGGAGAGGTGTCGCACCCCGTGCGGGTGCGTGGATTGAAACATATAAATCTTGGCGTTTGGTGTTGATTTCATCTGGTCGCACCCCGTGCGGGTGCGTGGATTGAAACATTTGATTTATCTATTTCCACTTTAAGGTCTTTAAGTCGCACCCCGTGCGGGTGCGTGGATTGAAACAAAAAGTTTATAAAATTAATCCAAGACAATAAACCAGTCGCACCCCGTGCGGGTGCGTGGATTGAAACATCTAATCCGGTAGGATTTTCACGGCTGGAATTACGTCGCACCCCGTGCGGGTGCGTGGATTGAAACTTTGAAGTTAAAGCAGTCCCGATCGGACACATCAAGTCGCACCCCGTGCGGGTGCGTGGATTGAAACAGGTATGTATTTCTGCAACTGTACAATGCTCTAAGTCGCACCCCTCGCGGGTGCGTGGATTGAAACAACCATTCATCACTTTTATTTAATCTATAATAGATGTCGCACCCCTCGCGGGTGCGTGGATTGAAACTACATAGCTATCATAGTTTAAAGAGAGTGTGGGCAGGTCGCACCCCTCGCGGGTGCGTGGATTGAAACCATACCCAAATTTTAAGACTTTACTGCATATTCTTACGTCAGCAGAAACTATTTATGCAAAAATAGATTGACCGGTTTTGAAAAAATGTTACTATGTATATGGAGCTATATACATATTACATATTTATTGAGAGGATAATAATGTCTTTAAAAAAAACAACACTTTTATTTGAAAAAGATGTGTATGAAAAGTTAAAAGAGAAAGCAAAGAGAGAAAACGTATCTATAGGAGGACTGGTGAGAGAAGCCGTTGCAACTTACTATGGCATAAAGAATAAAGAGGATAGGTTGAAAGCTCTGGATAAACTGAAATCTTTGGATCTTCCGGCAGGAGATTATGAGTCTATGGAAGAAGAAATAATAAAAGGAGCCTTAAGTGACAAGGAAAACTAAAGTATTCATAGATGCAAATATTCCAATGTATGCTGCAGGTCAGGAACATCCAAACAGGGAGTCTTCTATTGAAGTATTAAAATCAATTTCAGAGAATAAGATTATTGGTGTGACTTCAGCGGAGGTCATGCAGGAGATTTTGTACCGCTATTGGTCAATTAACCTCTTGAAAAAGGGCCTGGAAGTCTTTGATAGTTTCTCTCAGATCATAGATGATATTTTGCCTGTAAATTTTAACATAATAAGCGAGGCTAAAAATCTACTGGTAGAAATTAATCATCAGAATATATTTCCTCGAGATGCAATTCATGTTGCCACTATGGATCACTATGGGATTAGCTTTATTGCCACACATGATAAACACTTCAAAGTGTTTAAACATATAAAATATTTATCATTATGATGAAAACAAAGATTTATTTACTGGAAGAGGTAATTCATTTTTTATAGCAAAAAATTACAGCAACCGGTATATCTAACCTGCAGTCTTCATTAACATTTCCAGATGTTTAATTTCATCTTCCCTGCTTTTAACCTTACCGTCAAGTTTCATTTCAAAAAGCTTCGCCAGAACACTTCTGTATTTCTCGGACGGCCGGTAACCCATATCCTTGAGTGTCTCGCCGCTTACCTCCAGGTGAACTCCGGAAAGTTCGGTCAGATATTTTTTGATATTCTTATAATATATACTGCCCCAGCTGCAGGCAATGATCTGGAGTTCCGGAGGAACCTTTCTTGCCATATGATAAAGGACGGAGTTTCTTTCAACGATATTCTTAAGATTTTTCCTGACCTCGTTCCATCTGCCGAATGACTCGAGTATGATATTCATATCTTTGTTTTTGATCTTCATCTCGGAACATAATCTTTTGATCCCATCGGATTTGATGCCCTGCAGCAAAACAATAAAAAGCAGTCTCCATTTTTTAACTTCTTTTCCATCTTTCTGGTAAAAATCTTTTAATTTCTCATAATAATTTAAAATTTTTTTTACTCCTGTTATAAATTCTTCATCTACCTTTACCTTTATTCCTATTTTTTTCAGGGCACCCAGCTCGCCTAATCTCCTGATCGCTTCCGGAGGATTTTCTTCGTTCAAAATAAATATCAGTTCATCCCTTATTCTAACGCCGTTCAATCTCGATACTATATCCATGTTGATAGTGGCTCTTGCCAGCTCTTCTGTCTGTCTATCCATTTTAAATCCCAGTCTTTTCTCAAATCTTACCGCCCTGAAAATCCTTGTAGGATCTTCTATGAAACTCATTTTATGCAGGACCTTTATTTTCTTATTTCTTAAATCCTCCCGTCCTCCAAAAAAATCGAGTATTTCCCCGGAGTTTTTCTTATTTAAAGAAACGGCCATAGTGTTTATGGTAAAATCTCTCCTGGAAAGATCCTGCCTTATATTTCCCGATTCTACTGTAGGAAGGGCAGCCGGACTTTCATAATATTCTACTCTCGCTGTGGCAATGTCTATATGCTGACCATCGGGGAGTATAAGAACCGAAGTTCCAAATTTTTGATGAGCTTCAAGCCTGCAATCAAGTCTTGTGGATAGTTCCCTGCCGAATCTTATGCCGTCGCCCTCTACCACAATATCGATGTCAAAATTAGGTATTTTTAGCAGAGTATCCCTTACTATTCCCCCTACAAGATATGTATTATATTTTAAGACTCTGGCAATGCCGGAAATTACTTTTAATATTTTCCTGACTCTGGCGGGAAAAAAATCCCATAAATCTTCGTAACTGCGGCCATGTAAAAATCTCAATATATCTTTTCTTGTAACTATCCCTACGATTTTTCTCTTATCTGTAATCGGTATTCTTCCAATCCCGTTTTTTATCATCAGATTTTGTATCTCACCGATACTGGTATTGGGACCTGCTTTGACAATACCGCGGGATTTAAAACCTTTAACCGGAGCATGCGATAGGCCGTGCCCTATAGCCTTATCTATGTCCTTTCTGGTTATTATCCCTGCCAGATCGTTATTTTTATCAACAATCGGTATCCCCGAATGACCGTATTTTTTTAAGATCTCGTTAACACGGGATATATTCAGATTCTCTTTTACTACCTGTACAGGATAAGACATGACATCTTTAGCCAGTACCGGTTTCTTGATATTCTTCTTAAGGGATTTTACGATTTTGCTTTCTATTCCTTCGAAACTCATATCCGCAACAACCGCTGAAGCTGCCTGCGGATGGCCCCCGCCTCCGACAACTTTAAGGACCCCGGAAACGTCTACATCTTTATTATCGCTTCTTGCGACCAGGTAAATTTTCTCTTTCATTTTGGCCCAGCATATTACCACGCTTGCATCTTCGACCTGGGCTAACTTCCCTGTCAATACTGATAATCCTTCAATAAAATCCGGTGTTTCGACCTGTGAGATCAAAATCTCTATTCCATTGATCTTTATTTTTTTGCAGTTCATTATCAATTTCTCCAGAAGTCTATGCTGGTCCTCCGATAGGGAAAGATTTAAAAATTTCAATACGACAAACAGATTGGATTCTTTTTTCATGAGAAAAGAGACTGCTTCCAGATCCTCCGGAGTGGTGCCCGGATGAGTAAACGATCCGGTATCCTCATAAATGCCAAGAGTAAACAGAGTAGCTTCAAGGGGAGAAATAGAAATTTCTTTATTTTTTATTATATCCACCATTATGGTCGTAGTGGCTCCGGTCTCCCTGTAATAGTCATGAGTCGGTCTCAGATCCTGACGCGATCTTTGATGGTGATCATAGATTATGATTTCTACATTTTCATTATCCAGTGCTCTTCTTGCCGGACCGAGTCTCGAAGCATATCTTGTGTCGATAATGATCACCCTTGTCACTATCGAAAAATCAATTCCCCTGGAGTCGATAAGCGGCGGGAGCTCGTCCTCATACAATGTAATAAATTTTCTTACGTTTTGATTTATAGCTGCAGGTAATACAATTTGAGCCTGAGGATATATTTTCCTTGCTGCTATCATCCCAGCAAAAGAATCGAAGTCGGAACTTAAATGGGTTACTATTATTTCCATTGATTTCAGGGTGTATATACCCTCAGTTATTCTATGTATTTATCATAGCAGATTATTTCGGAAAGTGGTTTTCTCTCTCTGTTTCTGCCTTCCATAGCCGGATAACCCAGCGGGGTCAGGGCCACTACTCTTACACTCTCCGGAACATCAAGGAGGTCCTTTACGAGTTTTTCCCTGAACGCTCCGATCCAACAGGTACCAAGTCCTTTTTCTGCTGCAGCCAGCATTAAGTGTTCCAGAGCGATGCCGAGATCTATG
>Ga0265297_10006856_pt1 | contig 16192 bp, 12 predicted proteins | sample Munlanlwell13791_FD_192502 | JGI IMG/M metagenome (GOLD analysis project Ga0265297, IMG submission 192502) | Leachate microbial communities from a municipal landfill in Southern Ontario, Canada - Leachate well 137-91 | ecosystem: Engineered > Solid waste > Landfill > Unclassified | place... | reverse complement strand
GACTTTTATGGCTTTCTCCAGCATAGCTTTTGAAAAACCACTTATTTCATGAGCCGTTTCCCCTTTGATTTTCAATGCGGTAAGAAAAGCTGCAATCTGGCAGTCATTTGCTTTCCCTTCCATTATGAATTCCATTGCACTGTATGCTTCATCCTGATCAAGATCATTTCCGCTTAGAACTTTTTCCAGAAAATCTTTCATTTAATAAATCTCCCCTTCTTGTTATTTAAAAATCTTCTCTGTTTTCATATCCTTAAGTTCACTTCATCAACTTTATGGCCTTAAAGAGCGCAGCTGCCTTATTTAGAGTTTCGTTATATTCATTTTCAGGTTCGGAATCATACACTATTCCGGCACCTGCCTGAATATATGCCGTTCCATTTTTAATAATGGCGGTCCTGATTGTAATGCAGCTGTCAAGATTACCATCGTATCCGAAATATCCCACGGCTCCGCCGTATGGTCCCCGCCTGTCAGGTTCCAGTTCGCTTATTATCTGCATCGCCCTTATTTTTGGGGCACCTGATAATGTGCCGGCAGGAAAAACGCTTTTTAGTGCGTCGTATATCGAATTATTTTTATTCAGGGTTCCTTCTATGCGGGACACAAGGTGTATCACATGTGAATACTTCTCCACACTCATATATTTTCTAACCTTCACGCTGTTATAACGGCATACCCTCCCCAGATCATTTCTGGAAAGATCCACGAGCATATTATGTTCGGCTTTTTCTTTTCTGTCATTTAACAGGTCAGTGGTAAGAATCCTGTCCTCTCTGGAATTCTGCCCCCTTTTTCTTGTTCCGGCAATAGGATAGGTTAAAATTTTTCTGCCGTTTATTTTAACAAGAGGTTCAGGTGAGGCGCCAATAATTTTAAACGTGTCAAAATTAAAATAATACATATATGGAGACGGATTGATGGTCCTTATTCCGCGGTAAATACTAAAAGGATCCGAAAACTTATCTGTATAAAACCTCTGGGACAATACTATCTGAAATGCATCTCCCTCTGTAATATATTTCTTTGCCCTCTTCACTGCTTCGAGAAATCTTTCCTTTTTGAAATTGGAATTTAAGATAAGATCTCCGCTACAATTACCGATAGCTGCTGAACCGAAACTGGCACTAAAATTATTTCCATTCTTTTGACTGATTATCTTCTCTAAATCTTCGATATTTTGAACTGATCTGTCATAAGCTTTCCCCGCGGTAATTTTCTTATCTATTTTTATCGTGGAAATTATTTTCATGCGATTAAGTAAATGATCGAAAACAACGATAAGATCAGTGAGATAAAGCATTATTTCCGGTATCGATAATCTGCTGGCCGGAAGAGGGACTCCGTCAAAATAATTAACAAGGTCATAACCCAGATATCCCACAGCGCCGCCGACAAAATGGTCGAGTTCCGGATTTTTATAAAGCTTAAACCCTTTCATCACTTTTTCCAGTTCCAGAAGAGGATTTCGTGTTTTTGCTTCATATGCTTCTCTGCTCCCGTCATCCAGAGAAAAGATTTCTTCATCAAATTTTATCAGGTTCCTGCAGCCGATTCCGATGAAAGAATATCTGGATAAGTTTTTTAGTCCCTCTGCACTCTCCAGTAAAAATCCTCTTTTCTCCGGACCCACTGTTTTCATGAATATGGAAGTGGGGGTTTCTGTATCGACGATATATTCTTTGTATACCGGTATCAAATTATAATTTTCCGCTTTTTTAATATAATCTTTTCTGGACGGACAAAACATATTCCCAGCCTTCTTAAATTGCCGGATCAATATCCGGTGTTATAATTTATTATTAATTCCTTTACCTTTTTACATAAAATAAAAAGAGTACTTCCATAAAAGATTCTCTTTTTTACCTGACCTTAAACGGAAGTACTCTTTTGAATTTTTATTTATTGATTTTGCTTAATAAGAAATTATTGAAAATAAGAGAATTTAGATGAAATAAAAATTCCCGTCGGCCAGGCTGCTATAAGCTTCGCCAGCAGGAATTATCTTTCAGCCATACGAACATACTGATCTGTTTCTTTGTATAGTTGCACTTTTCTCTATTAAAACTCATTACCCTTGCAATTAAATACGATATTATCCTAAAGATTTTTATATATTAGCATATTTTTTCTGTTTAATGCAAATCCATTCATAATGTATCCGACTTTTTCGATGAGGAAACCGGAATATATAGGGACGGAAATTTTATTATTGACTTCTTTATACGATACTGTATATCAAAATAAAATAGCATATACTTTCATTAAGGTAATATAACTTCGAAGAAAGTAAAAAGTATATGCTATTTTATCCTATTAGTAATAAATGTGTGGTTAACCTGTTATTTTTTCTGGTTCTTTTCCCTTTCAGCTGATTCCAGCATTTTCTTTGCAATCCTGAGTTCGGTTTTTCTCCTGGTTTCTTCGGTGTAAACCCTGAGTTCTGCTACCAGCCTGTTATATCTGGTTATAAATATCGTATCCCCTAAATTCTCAGTCAGATACTTCGTGAGATTAACCCTCAACTCATTTGTATCGATCCTTTTTACGTCATCTTCGTAAGTCATATTTCACTCCTTAAATATCTAATTTATCAGAATACTATTTAACTTTTATTAGTCTTTTAAAATATATTAAATAATTATTTTTTATTATTATCTCATATTTAATTAAAAAAATCTATAATAAAATGATTAAATTTTATATTTTAGATTATATTATAAAACAAATTTAAAAATACTCAAATACTCTTTAAAAATACTTATAAGTAAATGATTAAAAATTATATTGTTAAATTATAATAATTCTAAAGGATTTATTTCTTCAGAAGACCGTAAATATAACCGGACATTTTTGAGAAATCGATTTGAAGAAGGATGAGAGGTATAATAAAAACGGATAATACTTTCCCATCTGTGTTAAAACGGTAATTCCCTTTACCCATGCATATTTTTGCCAATCTGCAGTATGCCTTATAAGTATAAGCCATAAAAAGAGGGATCAGCATAAGGAAAATCCATTTGCTTAAAAAAATTGCGCAAAGCAAAATGGCGAGTAATGCTAAAAAGGAAAAAAACCTTATCAGGTGGCGGTGCAGATACATTCTTCCCCTGGCATCACCTTTTGCATATCTAAAAAATTGTCTGGATATTTGAACGGGATTTTCTCTCATTTTCCAGTAAACCACTGCATCAGGATTGAATTTTATATTGCAGCCAGCGGCTTTTATATTAAAATCGAATTTCATATCCTCACCATATTCCATATCTTCGGGATAACCGCCTGCATCCATCCAGATTTTTTTTCTAAAACTTATATTTCTGGATGAAGGCATATAATTTTTTCTGTCTATTTCTTCCTTTTGCGGCATAATGCAGACAGCGAGACATTTTTGCAGAAAGTTCCTGCAGAGCGGCAGATTCAAACCTCCGACGGCATTGCAGGAAGCATCGTTATAGAGCCCGGTGATTTCTTCCAGCCAATGCCTGTCTATCACGCACCCGGCATCACTTACACAAATGATCCTGCCCGCTGCACCTTTTATGGCCGTATTTCTTCCCTGTGAAATGTTGGCTCCGTTTTTTTTAATTACTCTTACAATTATGGCTGGTTTACCATCCTGTCTGTCACTTCTTATCTTGTTTTTATTACCATCATCCGATAATAAGATATTGAAGTCATTTCCTTCCCGGGATGATTCTTCTTCAAAGAAATCTAATGTACTTTTAACTGTATTATCCTTCGATCCCCCGTCTACTATGATTATTTCACCGGGCATTGCCGTTTGATTCATCAAACTTTTGAGAAATTCGATAATATTTTCCCCCTCATTGTAAACCGTTGTTATAAAGCTTACTTCTGAAAGAACTTTCCTTTTATTACTTACAGTCATATTTTTGAATCTCCGAAATATAATCCAAAGACTTTAAAATAAGCTTTCAATCTTAATTTACTCAAACCGCGTGGTTTGAACACAGCCAAAACCGCAAATAGTAATATCCTGTTTATAATACCGGCCACATAAAGAAAACTCAAAAGTCCTGCATGGACCGCAGAGTAATTTTTTTTAAAATACAATCTTCTGCTTTTCCAGATTCCGGCTTCTCTTGCAGCCGTGTCCCTTGAGGCGATACCGCTGTCAGAGTGCTCGATCATAAAACCGGGGTAGTAATAGTTATTGAAGCCCTTTCTGTGCAGTCTCAAGCATAAATCGGTGTCTTCGCTGTACATAAAATAATCCTCATCAAACATATTCACGCTGTTAAAAATTTCCTTTTTCATAAACATGAACGAACCTGCGAGCCAATCCACTTCCATCTCACCGGCATGATCACACCAGGTCATGAAGTAAGAACCGAAAACACGGCTTTTTTTGAATATTCTGTATAAGAAGTAACTTTCGTAAAACTGTCTTGCAAGCGTTGGGAAAGACCTGGCCGTTAGCTGCAGGGTGCCGTCAGGATTTAAGGCTTTTGCCCCGATAATCCCAACCCTTCCGGTTTTTTCTTTTTTATTATAAAAATCAATTAAATCCGCCAGGTCTCCATTTAAAAATCTGGTATCGGGATTTAGAAACAGAAGGTACTTCCCCTTTGCACCGGATGCTCCGATATTTGATGCTTTCGAAAAACCCAGATTCTTATTATTTATAATCAAATTTAAATTGTCATTTTTTCTGGCCTGATCCTTTAAATATTCCGCGCTCCCATCATTCGAATCATTATCCACTATAAATATTTCAACGGCTATACTATTGCCCCCGGTATGTTCTCCGATGCTTCTGATACATTTTTTAATGAAATCAAGACTATTGTAATTTACTATTATGATACTTATATCCAATCCTGCTCTCCCGGCACTACCTGTCTTTTATAGTTTCATTGACTATGGAAATCAGATCCCTTTTAAAATTAGCGCCTGAAAATCTTCTGCAGCTTTCAGCCGCATTTTTTCTGATTTCATCTATATTTATCTTTCCGCTTATTATTTTTAATGTAATATCTTTGAGTTCTTCCAGGCTGTCAAAAAGGAACCCGTCATATCCATTTCTTATGATTTCCTTCTGCCCCCCTTTATTTATGACCACAGGAATGCATCCGGCAGCCATCGCTTCCACTGTTGTTATCCCGAAATGCTCGAATTTCTCGGGGTGGATCCTTTCATCTTCACCCAATCCCGAAGCGTGCCAGAAAATATACGACCTGGCAAAAATCTCTACCAGCTCTTCCCAATTTATATTCGTTATCACTTTTATTGGATAACTTTTACCTGCGGCTTTTACTTTTTCCACATATTCCAGATGATCTGTCCTGCTTCCGACACCTCCCGCAAGATACAAAGTATAATCCCTCATTTCGGCAGGATATTGGTCAAATAGTTCCCTGAATGCTCCCACCAGTTCCAGTTGTTTCTTGTTATGATGTTCCGGAAAAAATCTGCCCACACTCAGGATGATTTTCCCCTTATTTTCTGTCCTGAAACTATCTATGTCGACAGGGGGAAATAAAATGGTACTTTCTTTCCCCCATAATTTTTTTATCCACCTTTTCGAATACTCGGAGATTGTGACTATTCTGTCATAAGTTACCAAGAATGTTAGATCTTTCGGGTAAGTTATCAGAAACAAAGGTATATATCCTAAAATCTTCAAAACGGCTTTTTTAAAAAAGTTCATCCTTCCCTGATTATAGACGACCACACCGAGTTTCCTTGAATCTTTTGAGCTGCTATCAGCCTCTGAAGGAACAAATGTATCAGATGAGATTAAAATCCTGACAGGTTGCCCAATAAAATCGATGGGGATCTCTACGGATTTCTTGATTCCTTTCTTTAACTGGATAGTCACATCATACAGGGGTTCCCTGTTCTCTGTTTCTCCCTCGAATACTCCAATCTTTATATTCATTAAATCCACGGCACTTGTCACGGGATTTTTTAAACCGAATTTCAAATACCTGGAATATTTTTTTACAGACAGTATCACTTTTCCGCTGCTCCAGCTTCCTCTTCTGAGCAGGAATCTCTTGGGATCATACAATCCCTCTTCCACTTTTATTTCATCAAATCCTTCCTCTAACCTGTCTGCGAACCTGAACAGCCATCTGGCCGGCCGCCTGAAGAAGACCAGTAAAAATTTATGGAGAAATGTGAAATCGATATCGAAAGGAGTGGGAAAATAACATAAAAATATGTTTTTACGGCCATATGCGGGAAGTGAACTCAGATAAGTAGCATTTATAAAAAGGTCATATTCTCGCGTGATCCTTGCTGCATAATCCTCAGATACAAAAGGGAATATTTTTAAATTTACTCCGGTTAGATCGAGATTAAGTCTCGTGGAAACTTCTTTCAGATCGACAAATATATCCGTGATAAGATCTACTTCAAAGTCTTTTTGTTCGGATAAAATCTCTGCAATCTTACAGCTGTATCGCTCTCCACCCCCGGCTGTCGATAAATACCTGTCATAAATGGCAATTCTCTTCATGCTTTACCCTGCTAAAAACTTCTCATCCAGCTTTTAATAATCCTATCCTGTACCTTACTGCCGTTCCTTATTCTAATTCTTTTTACTAAATTCCGGGGCAGCATATAAAAAAGTTCAAAAAAAATTCTGATCCTTATGGGAATATCGATCCTCCTGTGTTTTATGCCCTTAAGTAAATCAGCCAGACAATATAAAATACCGATAATTCCCGTAAGAACAAACGCCAGGTAACTCCTGATAAATAAAAACGGCCATCCGCATTTAAAAATCATAAGCAGCCTGTTTCTGAGCACATAATAAGTGAAATCATAGGACCATTCTTTACTCGTGCCGCAGTGGAAATGTCTTACTACGGATTTGGGAGTAAAAAAATTTTTCCAGCCTGCCAGTCTTGATCTCCAGAACAGGTCGATATCCTCATAATAAGTAAAGAATTTTTCATCAAAACAGCCTATATCTTCAAGCATTCTCCTATCCATCATAACACTGCTTCCGGAAAGTCCAAAGATCTCCTCCACGCGGTTGTATTGTCCTTCGTCAAAGCTTTCAAAACCTCTATCCCTGCTGTAAAGAGATTTGTTTATCTTGATCCCGCAGCTATTTATAATATCTTTTCTGTAAATGAAGAATCTTTTTGGAATCTTTATCTTAACCGCTCTGGGTTTCCCCGACAGCCTGATATCTTCCAAAATCTCTTCGCCTATTACTATCCTCAAATTGTTTGGCGAAATATATGATGATGCTTTGAATTGCAGCTCAATACTTTTTGTAAGATCCCCGATGGGTACTGCCAGAATAGCATTACCCTTCGACCACCTGTGGATCACTCCATCGCTATCGGATTCCTCAGGGTAAAAACCATCCGGATACTTTATACTTTTATTTATAGTATCCTGGAACCGGCTGTCATCACTGAAACCCGTAACTCTCAGATCGGATATCCTGATACCCAGCCTTCTAACCTCATTATTATTTTTTACTTCTTTTTGATTCTTGCTGTCAGCTATCAGCTGAAGAGGCAAATATGGATAGTAAAAGACTACTTTGGAGCCCACGGCACCTATTCCGGAATTATCGGCAGATTGCCTGAAAATAAACAGCATCTCACACAGCCAGTCCTTTTCAACCACGCAGTCATTATTTATCAGAACTATGTATTCACCCTTTGAATACTTAAATCCTTCATTATTTCCGCCGGAATAACCCTTATTTTTATCAAGAGCGATTATCTCTACCTGCGGAAATTCTTTTCTCACGAATTCTACAGAGCCATCGGTAGAATCATTATCGACCATTATTATCTGGATTTTTTCAGATGGATAATCAATCCTGAGTATCGAGTCGAAAAGATTTCTCAAAAATATCTTGCCATTGAAATTGACAGTGATAATTGATATCAAGGGATCATCATCTTGCGCCAATTAAATCTCTCCTTAGCTTAAACTGAAATATCACGCTCTTGAAAGTACGATCACCCCTATAGTTATTATAACCGTACCTATCCACCGAATAGGATTCACATCCTCTTTTAATATAAACTTCGAAAGGACAAGGACCATCACGTAAGTAAAACCAAGAAATGGGTAAGCGAAACTAAGATCAACAACAGATAATACGATTAGCCAGATCGCAGCCGAAACAATATATAAAAATAAGCCGGTCATTACCATAGGGCTTTTTATGACCCCGAAAAAAAACAGTTTAAGAGCATTCAGTCTCCCAAAACTTACTACACCGAGACGGTTTATGCCGACCTTTAATAATAATTGACCCCCAACCGCTATGAAAATACTTAACAAAATAAGCAATATGGAACTTGTTAAACTCATTTTGTTTCTCTCCTTGATCATAATCTTACTGCGCTTCAAGACGGACCTGCTGTTTAAAACCTATGACTTCTTTCCCAGATAATATTTATTTGATACGGTAAGACCCATCACTCTATCAATATTTTCGAAATCTCTAAGTAGAACTTCCAGTTTTTGATCGATGTCTATATTCAGTCCCGATCTGGTTTTAGGCTTAAATTCACCTAAAACTTCCCTTAAACTGCTGATGTCATAGCCAAGACTCTTAATTTCATTATAAAGAGTCCTGAATATATTAAAATAGATCAGCAGTAGCCTCTCCCTGTTTTTACGATTCAGTTCATTGATCTCGTTACTTATTTGAACCTGGATATTATTATTAATTGCTTTTACTGACTCGTTATAACTCTTTCTCAGGTTTTCAAAATACATGCTTGTAAGAAGATACATATACTTTCTTAACTTCCCTCTGATGGTTTTATCTTCGGCCAGCTTATCCGATTCTAAAATGTCAAAGCGGCTTAAAAGCTTTAGATCCTTGAAACTGTCCCTGTTTAATTTTATTTCAAAAAGCTCGAACAGCTCATTCTTGCCATATATTTCTCCAATTTCGCTTTCTGCGCTTCCTTCCTTCTCGAACTCGATTTTGCTCCATATGCCTCTATCTATGATTTCGAATCCTGCATTTTTCAATATAAATTCAATTGTAAAATCATCGATTACCACGCTGGTTTTGTCCACCTTCTTCCCCTCGCCTAATAGCTTATAAAGCCCTCTTTTTTCAGGAATAGAGAAAAAGAGCAGTCCTTCTTTTTTTAACTTTGATGCCAGCACATTGGTAAGATCATAGAAAAATTTTGGGGTAATCTTAGAAAAAGCGTTATTTACAATGATCCCGTCAAACCTGGTCCTCTGGATCATTTTGGATTTTAAAATTCCAACTTCATCCAGCCGGCTATCTTCATCTTCGCCGGTCACAAAATCTCCATCAATTTCCAGATCAAATATCCTGCCCACATCATTTTTATTTATTAACTCCTCCGCCCTGTATTTATTGGAAGTTATTTTTAAAACATTTGCACAGCCCTCAAAATTATTTTTTATGATTTTTGAGATTTTGCTGTTCTGCAAATCTATGAGTTCGATAATTTTTCTTTTATCAAAAGCATAATATGGGTCAACACAATATTTAACAAGCGGTCTGGTCACATTTTCCCAATAAAATCTCGGGGCGATTTTATTTAAATTCTTTCTGTAGATTTCCCTTAAACTCTTATTGACAACTATGCTTTCCATTACTCTTGCCAGTTGATGGGTATCCTCATACTTTACCACTTCGCCTATATTTTCGATTTTTACCATTTTGGCTATGGAATCCCCTTCGGTGGTTATAATCGGAAGTCTTGCCCAGATATAATCCATAACCCTTGTTCTGTAAGAGAACTCCGTTTCAATTCTCTCATGATGAATCGATAGTCCCGCATCCGAATCAAGCAGGAAAGTCTGTCTGAGGTCATAGGGCGCCCATTCATTAAAAAAGACATCTCTATCATATAAATCCAGTTCTCTTGCCAGTTTTATTGCTTCCACGCATTTTCTCATTTCCGGAAGTTTGGAATCCGGATGTTTTATCCCCATGAATACTAATTTGATATCCTTCCTGCCCCTGGTTATTTCCCATTGCGCTTTTATAGCCGTGACCGGGTCCAGCCAGTTCCATATTCCTCCCCCCCACAAAATAAGCCTGTCTTCTTGTTTGATATTTGGCAATACATCTCTTATGGACAGATTCGACCTGAGCGGAGGATTCGAAGGTATCCCGGAAGGCACGACATCTATCAGTGCCCTTAAAGTGCTATCGGAATCATAATTGTATGGATTTATTCTTCCCACAGCATTTAGCATCCCTATCCAGTAGTCTCTTTGCTTTTCGCTGGCACAGATAAAATAATCACCAATAGCGAGCTGGAGTTTCAATACATTTAAATTATTTCCATCGATCCTTATTCTTTCAGCCATATCCCTGTCTTTGAACATCTCCAGGCTTTCCAGATTGAAAGGATTGTAAAGATCAACAATAATCCTGCCTTTGTAATTTTTTAAGAATGGAAAATAATAGAGGATATGACCCTGAATCAAGATCATATCCGAATTCTCGATACTCTTTTGAAGACTTTTATAATTATTCATTTTATATTGCCTTGTTTTAAAGCCTTCGGTATCGATATCCACCTTATTGGGAGTAAGCAAAGTTACATCAACATGGTTCGATAAGATTTTAGCAAATTCATAAAATCTTATGCCGGGCCCGGCCATGTTTTTACCAATAATATCGTAACTTATTATGCAGATCCTGGACTGGCTCTTTTTGCCTGGTTCGTTTTGCATTATATCTCCCATTGGAAAAACCTTTATAAATTTAAATCTTAATAAAACATTTTAAATTAGTTTTAAGATGCAATCATTTTAACTCTAATCTATTCAAGATTAAATGATTTTTTAATCTAATTGTCAAATTATAAGGCAGAAATATGAAATTTATAAAATAAGCATATAAAATCGGTAAAATTTGATCACGGGTGGCCATAGATCTCAGCCATCGCGCTTCCTCTCTTAAGAACTTCCTAAAAAAATTCAAGAAACCTGTGTTTATCACGGCACACCTGATCCTGTTTTTATGGTAATAACGATAGAATCTCTTGCTGAATTTCCCAACCGATGCACCTTCGAAATGCCGTGCAATGGAATCAGAGTTGACCACTGTACGCCTTCCGGTCCTCCTGATCTTCAGGCAATAATCAAGTTCTTCAAAGTAGGCCGGCCTGTATCCTTCATCAAAACCACCAATACTTTTGAACAATCCGAATTCGGTGGCAAAAAAAGCGCCCGTTACATAATCCACATCCTTGATATTTTTTTTTGTATCAGCTGCACTGCTTTTATCTTTTTTACCTTTAAGTTCCCGCTTCAGGCCGGGATAACTTTTTCCAAAGTCGATATGGGAAGTAATAAAATTATCTTTAATCTTTCCACCGGAATGCTGTATGATATCTTTTTTATAATCAAGTATTAATCCGCCCGCAACTCCTGCTTTCATTAAAGGCATATTTTCTCTTTCTGTGATTTTAAAGGTCGATATTATTTTTTTTAACGCGTCCTTTTTTAAATATACATCAGGATTTAACAGGATCAAGAATTCAGGCTGCTCATTCGGGCCCTTTATCTTCTTATGGATGAAATTAAAAACTGCTTGATTTACAGCACGCGAAAATCCTGCATTTTTTTTAAGGGCAATAAGTTTGAAGTTGCTGCTGGTTATCTCAGTTGAGATATTTCTGAATTGCCTTATTTTTGTAATTGTATTATCTGCAGAAGCGTTATCGATGACTATCAAGAACCAGTCCTTATAATTCTGTCCCACTATCGAACGCAGACAGCTTTCGATAAAATTCTGGCTGTTATAAGTCACAATTACGATTAAGCTTTTGATACTCATATAGTTATGATACCAATCCGAATATTGTCATAAAAACCTTACAAATCAGCCGAACAGTTTTCTTCTTGCGATTCTGAAATAATTATAGGTTCTATAAATAAGGCCCTTTTTGACTATGCCTTCCAGCTCCGATATCCTCTTATCTCTTTCCTCTATCATTTTTTTCTGACCTGCAGTTATACGTTCCAGATTCCTTACGGCTTCTTCTCTGCCAAAAAATAATTTTTTTTCTTTACCTTTATCAGGGGCAAAGGAAGGATTGATTACCCACTTTTGCAGTTTTTCCGTAGTCTTTTCGAAATTAAAATTCGCCATCGCATATCTCTTTCCGGCAATTGCGGTCCTATTTGCTTCATCGATATTATCGGCAAGATAAATAAGCTTCCTGCTTAAATCCTCATGGTCATGAGGTTTGAAGGTGTAACCGATCTTTTCCTTTTTAATTATATCCGTCAATTCGCAGACGTTGGAGGACAACACGCAAAGGCCCGCTCTGAACCAGTCAAGAATACGATTTTTACTGCCCAATCTGACCTCATAAATGTCTTTATCGATGTTTATCCCCACATTTGCTTCAAGATAATAATCCGGTACGTCTTCTCCGGGTACCCAGCCTTTCATCAAAAACCTGTCCCTGAAAGGGCTGTTGTCTATCATCGACAGAAAACGGGGATAAGTTTTCAAATCCTGTTCCGGTATTTCACCTCCCGTGGATACAAATTTTATTTTTGGATTCTTTTTCATTGCCTCCGTAACACCCACAAATAAAGTATCGACATCGGTCCATGTATTATATCCGCCGGTCCACAGTACTACAAAATCTTTTTTTCCTATATTATCTTTCCCTCTAAAAACATTTTTTTTATATTCGTATTCAACCGGAGGAAGGCCGCAGGGGATTAAATCGGTAAATTCATAACCGGATGTATGTTTATTGAGCCTTCCTATTGCTCCCAGTTCCCCTATCAGGGCATACTGCTGCCTTGAAGACACGCACGAGAAAATGTCCGCACCGGAAATAATGTTATATTCACTGTTCCAGTAATGAAACAGACAGCTGTCATCCTCATCAATATAGGCACGGGCCTGTGCCTCGGCCATTACATGGCCAAATAAATCTGCCCAGAATGGAATATTTTTAGTTTTCAAAGGATCGAGCAGCTTCGAAGTTATGCAGGAAGGATAGAAAGTGCAGCCAATCATACAGTCGGGCCCGAATCCTTTAAGAATTCCGGATACTAATCCGATGTTTTCGAAATCATCTTTTTTAAGTATATTATATTCGAAGCTCTGCCCGTCTTTTTGATTCCCGCTGTAAGTGAAGTCTTTTTGAAAAGTGGATTCGAAATCATTCGGATACGCCGATGGGATAGCATAATTGCAGACACATACCTCATGGCCCTTCTCGAGAAGCGGTAAAACAAACTGCCATGTCCTGATGCCCGTTCCGTACACTTTTCTGTCATTTTCGAAGGGAAGCGGACTCATACCAAGAATAAATATTTTACTCATATCCTTTTTATTTTAACGGTTTTATCTCTATAATAAAAATCGTAAGATATTATTATTTCTGAATGACTTTATGTTTTTTAAAATGTTTCTTTAATTATAATTGTACTAATAAAAAATTTATACTACCATAAAAATGATAAAGAATTAAAAAACAGATTTAATTTTTTATGAAAACCATACTAATAATACTACTGATTATTTTTTTATTGATAACGACCCTTTTTAGCATTGTCATAATCAACAGAAATAAAAGCTCTTCCGATTTGGAAACCGGAGATTTTGAAACCACGGAAAGCAGCAAAGATAATGAAACTGCCATTCCTGATTTCAGGATAGAAAAAATAGGTGACATGCAAAAATTTAATATCGATGGTCTCTCTGCTGATACAAAAGGCAGTGAAAGCAAAGCCGAAGATAATAGCCAGACAGTCGAAACCCCTGATGACAGCGGCTTATCCGATATCCTGACCCAGCAGAATGAAGAAGAGGCCAGCGGAGCTGAATCAGAAGACACAGAAATTGAGGAAGAAGCGACATCAGGAGAACAGCCAGAGGAAAAATCAGAAAATGGTACCATTGAATTATACCTGGATGGAGATAGGGAAAATGGGACATATCTGGGTAAAACAATGTGTAATATCGAATGTCCAGAAACTTCACAGCTTTATGGAGAAGACTTTAAAAACACCGGTTTTGAATTCATCATAGAAAACAACGAAGACATAGATCTCCTGCCCGGCTCCACTCATTATATTTATATTTATTTTTACGGAAGCCAGTCAGGATGGGATTACACACGCAAAGAAATAAATCTGCCGGGAGAAGAAACATGCGAAAAAGAAATAAATATTTTTATAGATGAACCGGAAGAAAAAACCATTACAAGTATATTTCAGTCCATCAGGGGATGGGCGGTGGATCTGAGAAACGATAATAATCCAGGTATAAAAACAATAGAAATTTATCTCAATGGACCCAGAGGATATGGGAAATTTTTAGGCAGTGCGCAATATGGAACGGCAAGATCCGATGTAGCAGAATTTTTCGAGAATCAGAATTACCTTCCCAGCGGTTACCGGTTTGAGGAACTTATATACCTTGAACCGGGTTCCACCCACACCATTTTTGTCTATGCCATAAGTTCCGAAGATGAATGCTTGAATTATGAAAAAAGAGAAGTATATTTGTCGGGAGTAAAAGAAGAAAAAGCGATAATCAATGCTCGAATCGACATACAGAAACTTGATCAGGGCGGTATTTTGGAAATAACAGGCTGGGCCATCGATAAAAATATTCTGAACAAGTATCTGGAAGAAAAGCAAAAAAACGAGGCGGGAGCCGGAGAAGGTATCGATCGGTACGCGGTCAAAAAAGTCGTATATAACACCAACAGGGATGGCAATGATAATATATACAGTATAAATATCGATGGAACCGAACTCACCAGATTAACAGATTATTCCGGAAATGACCTTTATCCGGAAGTGTCGCCTGACGGGGAAAAAATTGCATATACTTCGGATATAGGGGGTACATGGCAGATAATGATAATGGATTGGGATGGCAGTAATAAAAAACAGATCACATTTAATAATTTCCGAAGTGCATACCCGAGCTGGTCCCATGATCGCGAGTATATATACTTCGAAGGTTATATAGACGGAGACTGGGAATTATTCAGAATCAAGAGTAACGGATCCGAACAGAAAAGACTTACATTTAATTCAAGCTCCCATGATTGGCATCCCAGCGGGCATCCATACGAATATAAGATTATTTTCGAATCAGGAGCAACCGGACATGAAAATATCTACGTAATGAACAATAATGGTTCAGGAGTCAATAATATAACCGGGGACGGCCCGAGAAGAAGGGTTCCGGATGTATCATCTGATGGAAATAAAATAACCTATATGAGATATTCCGGTGATAACAGTGATATCTGGATTATGGACTATAATGGACAAAACGAAACCAGGCTCACGGATAATCCTGACATGGATGGCCACCCCTCATTTTCACCTGATGGAAAATATATTGTTTACGAGGAAAGAAAAGGATCCAATGAAAACCTGGTTTTGATAGATCTTGTAAGCGGCACAAGGTTCAATTTGACGAGTTCATCCAATATCAACAAAGATGGCAGTTTTCTTTACCGGTAGCAAGAAGGCCTCTATTCAGTCAATGAATTGATGCCTGAATCTCTTTTTAGGCTGAGATATAAACGTTAGCTTCACGGATGCTCCTGCCGAAATTCCCAGCCAGATGGCCCATATCGTATCTCTGGAAAAAAAATAAAAAACAAGTTCCGAAATTGTGAGATCCGAATCAAAAAATCTGGTTACCACCAGATTAACCGCACCGGTGTTGTAAAGTATCAGTGCAAGAGCAGGGATACATCCCGCAATCAAGAACACTTTGATATCGAAATAATTCGTACTCACCATAGCTTTCGCGCTTATGGCAATTAAAAAACCGATCATAAATCCCAGAATAAAAACAATAAAAAGTCTCAGGAAACTTAAAAAACCGGAAGGCAGATTATAAACGGCAAGAGCGTCCGTAATATTATCAAAGTAGGCAAATGCGGTATAATATAAAATTATATTTACGAAGCTAAAAGCTATAAGAAAAAATTTCTTTTTTTTATTTATCATCATATCCTGATCCCGGTATTGTTATCGCAATAACCAGATGTTAACTTAAAAGGATATTAATTTCAATTAATCCTATATTCTGTTATACTATGAAACTCAAAATATATATGAAGAATCGAATAAATCATATAATTAAAACAGCAGATAAAAAAGCATTTTTTAAAGAAAAATATCAGGATAATTAAAATCAAATATTATGCGAACAGTAATCATAATCGTTATAATTTTATCC
>Ga0265297_10006855_pt1 | contig 16193 bp, 12 predicted proteins | sample Munlanlwell13791_FD_192502 | JGI IMG/M metagenome (GOLD analysis project Ga0265297, IMG submission 192502) | Leachate microbial communities from a municipal landfill in Southern Ontario, Canada - Leachate well 137-91 | ecosystem: Engineered > Solid waste > Landfill > Unclassified | place... | reverse complement strand
AAAAGAGCTTTACCTCGCCCTTGGCCTTAGCCTTGGCCTTTTCCTGCCGGTCCTGATCTGGAACAGCCAGCTTAACTGGCTCTCGTTCACTTTTCACGGCGCTAAAGTCGGAAGCGAAGCCTGGGGAACCAACACTCTCGCTTTTATCGGCGACCAGCTGGTCCATTTCACCCCATTCCTTATCTTCACGTTGGTCCCGGTCTTCGGCTACGCCTTGAAGAAGAACGATTACTCACGCTTGCTTTTCGCTTTCTCTTTTCCGGTCTTGCTCGTTTTCTTCCTCCTTTCCTTCAAGGTCAAGGTCTGGGCCCACTGGCCGTCGATCGGCTACCTGGCCGCTTTGCCTTTGACCGTTGCCTATCTCGATGAATCTGGCAAATCATTGAAAAAGTTTACTCTTTGGATCAGCTTGTTCACCGTGTTGATCATGGCCATTCTTCTCTTTGTGTCGCCGGGGGTCCTGCTCCACCAAAAGGATTACGCCAGGAACAAGGAGCTCGCCGCCGCCCTGCCGGGAGAGAAGGTCTTTGCCCGGACCAACGTCTCTTCATCCTTGCTTGAGTTTTACCTGGGGCGCCAGACTTACATGGCGACCGGTTTTCTCAAGCCAGGCCCGCTCTGGGGAGAGAAACAATATGAACTTTGGGGGGTCCCTAACCTGAAAAAAGGGGAAACCGTCGTTTACTACGGGGAAGAGACCAAAGAATTCAAAACGGCGGCGGAACAAATATTCGCCAAAGTCACGGAATTAAAAGGCTTAAAACTTTATTTGATCGAGGATTACATCACCAATAACTATAAGTTCTTCCGCCTGTCGGGCTTTAAGGGGTCGGGACACCCCTAAACGACTGAAATAACCGCCGGTTTTTCACGATAATACTGCATGAAAGTCCAAAGAATCAATTACGGGCCGGAACTTTGCCGGCCAGCTTTTGCCGCGGCGATAAAGGACCTCCAAACCTTTCGTCCGAAAGAATTCTGCCGGGAAACGGCCGATCGGATCGCTCAAGCGCAAGGCTTTCCTTCATCTTCAGCCCTAAAAATATATCATGACGACAAGCTCTCGATCATTAGAGAAATGATCACGGAAGAACAGTCAGACATAGTTAAGCAATTAACTCAAGCGCAGATAATGCTGCAGTTGGCTGCTCCAACAAATTATGATTTTTCTTTCCAGTCTTTTGGCCCGATTGAAATGGCCCGGCGGCTGGTCTTTCAGGACCAAAAACCTATCGGCATCCAACTAGCCAGCAACTGGGGATTTTATCCCTTGTTTTTAAAGGGGGCACTCGGCTTGACTGGTTTTTTCGGTCTTGATAGCGACCCTTACGCCGTAACCTACGCCCAGAAAATCGGCGCGCCGGTAAAAGAGGCCGATGCCAGAGCGCTTCCTTTTCCTGATGGTTCTCTTGATTTAATTGTCAGTTCCCACTTCCTGGATCATAGCTATATCAGTTTGATCGACCGCCTCAATCATTTACGCGAAAAATACACTGAAGATTTTCAAACTACCGTCAAGCGTGAAATCATTCGGGCTTTAAAACCCGGAGGCTGGTTTTTAACCCAGACCGAATTTCTCTCCGAGGCCGATTTAACCAGATCCTGGCTGGGAAGCATTTCGCGATTGGCAACTTTCAACATTGGAGAAGAGATCGAGTTCGACAATCTTTACGCCGCGCAAAAAGGCTAGCGCCAAACCCCAGCGATCGGCCGAGCGCATTTCGGACAAACCCCCTCGCCGTCGATCAAATTCGAGAGGACCAGAAAACCGGCCCGGGTGATCAGCGGCTGACCGCACTGCGGACAATAGGTATCTTCCGCCCCCTGAACCGGCAAATTGCCGGTATAAACGTATTTCAACCCCGCGGCCAGCCCGATCTCGCGCGCCCGGCGCAAGGTCGCTTCCGGCGTCGGCGGCTTATCGAGCATCTTATAAGTCGGGAAAAAAGCGGAAAGATGCCAGGGGGTCTCCTCCCCTAGTTCATTCTTAATGAAAGCGGCCAGCTCTTTTAGCTCCTGGTCGGAATCGTTCAAACCGGGAATGAGCAAGGTCGTGATCTCAACCCAGATCCGGAGCTTTTTCATGAGCCTTAAAGTGTCCAGAACCGGCGTTAATCGTCCGCCGCAGATCTTTTTATAATAATCGTCGCGGAACGATTTGAGATCGACATTGGCGGCGTCAAGATACGGGGCGATCAGCTCTATTGGGGCCGGATTAGTAAAACCGTTGGTGACAAAAATATTGCGGATCCCCTTGGCCTTCGCCAGCCTGGCGCAGTCGTAGGCAAACTCAAAAAAGATCGTCGGCTCGGTATAGGTGTAAGAAATGCTCTGGCACCCTTGCGCCACCGCGGTCGCGACCACTTCTTCGGGCGATGTTTCCTGGCCGACGATCGGCTTTTTTTCGCGCGGCGCCTGGGAGATCCCGTAATTCTGGCAGAAATCACAGCGGAAGTTACAGCCTACCGTGGCGACCGAACAAGAAGTTGAGCCGGGAAGAAAATGGAAAAGCGGTTTTTTTTCGATCGGGTCGACCTGGGCGGAAATTATTTTGCCGTAGACCAAGCTGTAAAGGATTCCCTGGCGGTTTTCCCTGACGCCGCAAACTCCCCGCCCCCCTTGAACGATCAGGCAATTATGAGGGCAGAGTTCGCACTGGACCTTCTGGGCTTCTAGCTTTTTATAGAATAAAGCTTCTTTCATTCATCGCAACTGTCGCCGCAACTGCATCCGCCGCCGCATCCGCCGCCGCATCCGCCGCAAGATGATTCTTCCTTTACCCCTTCCAAACCAAAAGGCTGGTATAAAACATTTTCAAAAGTGACTTCGCGTTCTTCCGAAGTCTCCATGTTCTTCAAAACAGCCGCCCCTTTGGCAACTTCATCGTCGCCGATGATGTAAACATATTGGCTTTTAAGCCGGTCGGCCGCTTTCATCTGCGCCTTAAGCGATTTGCCGGTGTAATCCATGTCCGAAGGTATCCCAAGTTCCCGCCCTTTGTTCAAGAGGTCAAAGGCGACTTTCTTGGCCGGTTCGCCGATCGTCGCGAAATAAAGGAGCAAACCACGGGAATCGTGCCCCGCTAATTTTGCCTGCTTCAGAACTTCAACCACCCTTTCCAGTCCAATGGCAAAACCAATTGCCGGGGTCGCCTTTCCCCCCAGCTCTTCCACTAAATTATCGTATCGGCCACCGCCGCAAACGGCGTTCTGGGAACCGAGTTGGCTGGAAACGACTTCAAAAGCGGTCTTGGTATAGTAATCCAGCCCGCGGACGAGCCGGTCATTGATTTGATATTTAACTTTGGCGTTATCTAGATAACTGAGGAGTTTCTTAAAGTGGAGGTCACACTCTTCGCAAAGATGCTGGGCCGAGGCCGGAGCGTTGGCCAAAAAGGGCTGACAACTTGGTTCTTTGCAGTCGAGGATCCGGAGCGGGTTGCTCTCCAGGCGTTCCCGGCAGTCGGCGCACATCTCGCCGATCTTCGGCCGGAAATAATCCTGGACCGCCTGCCGGTAACCAGGTTGGCATTTTTTACAGCCGACCGAATTGAGGTCGACCCGCAGTTCTTTTAAGCCGAACGAATCAAAAAGCTTCACCGCCATGACGATCACTTCGGCGTCGAGGAGCGGATCGGCCGAACCAAACACTTCCACCCCCGCCTGATGGAACTGGCGCTGGCGCCCGGCTTGCGGACGTTCGTAGCGGAACATCGGACCGATATAAAAAAGCTTGGTGAAGCTGTCGGGCGCGATCAGGTTGTTTTCCAGCCCCGCCCGGACGACCGCGGCGGTCGCTTCCGGCCGCAGGGTCAGGCTCCGCCCTTTGCGGTCCTCAAAGGTATACATCTCTTTTTTGACGATGTCGGTCGTGCTGCCGATCGAACGAGCAAAAAGATCGGTCGACTCGAAAACCGGGGTCCGGATCTCCTGGTAATTATAGAGGAAGAAGATATCGCGGCAATTATCTTCGATAAATTGCCAGAGGCCGACTTCAACCGGTAAAATGTCCTTGGTCCCTCGGGGAGCGGTATATTTAGCCATGATTTAAATTATAACATAAATAATCGTTCGGCATTCTGATGAAGGAGCCGTTCCCGCCGAAGATCATTGCCGCCAACCGCCCGTTCGATGATCTTTAGTGGGGTCGCTTGCAGGCTGTAAGGCCAATCCGACCCGTACATTAATCGCTCGTCCCCCAACCGGTCGATCGCCGCTTTGACGATCCCCAGCGGCTGCCAGCTCAGGTCGCAAGAGACGTTCTCATGCTTCGCGACCAATTCCATCAGGCGATACGGCTGGTAAAAGCCGAGGTGGGCAAAAACAAACTGGACTTTGGGGAACGATTCGATGATCCGCCGATAATTATCGACAAAGCCAAACTCGCTTTGCCAGAGCGCTCCCCAGCCGACATGGAGTAAGACCGGCAGGGCCAGTCCAGCCGCTTCTTCGATCAGTTCCAGCAAAGCCGGATCGGCCGGATGGACTTTCTGGATGACCGGGTGGATCTTGAGCCCTTTGCACCCCCGCGCGACATAATCGGCCAGCTTCCGCTTTTTCTCCGGGTCCCGGGGATGGACCGAACAGAAAGGGATCAGTTCAGCGCAATCTTCGCATAGCGCCAGGACGCTCTCCGTCGTCACAAATGGTTCGATCGGCAGGATTACCGCTTTATCCACTCCCGCCAGTTTCAAGGAATCGAGCAGGTTCGGCAGGTTAGCGAAGCGAGTCGTCCCTTTAGCCGAGTCAACGATCAGCGGCTTAAACAAATAATTTAACCGGCCTAAATAAATATTGCCAAACCCCAGCCGCTCATAAAGGTTAGCTTTGTTGGGATGGCGGCTCCCCTCGTCCCGCGTCGCCATAGGGACATCTCCGGGAAAACCATAGATATTCCCCAAATGGACGTGGGTATCAATGATCATCGCAAACCGAGTTCCCGCCCAGTCTCCCCCAGGATTTCGAGCGCCCGGTCGATCTGTTCCGCGGTGTGGGTTGCCATAACGGTACAGCGTAAGCGGCTTTGGCCCTGCGGGACGGCCGGCCAGCGGACGCAAGGGAGAAAGATCCCCTGGTCGAACAAACGGTCGGCCATTTTGATCGCTTTTTCTTCCCCGCCGATCGCGATCGGAATGATCTGCGTTTCGCTCCCTAAAGTATCAAAGCCGAGCCGTTTCAGGCCGGCTTTCATCCGGTCGACATTGACCCACAACGCCCGGCGGAGCTCCGGCCGGGAGCGGATCGCTTTAGCGGCCGCGATCAAACCGGCCGCCGTCCCCGGTGGGAGAGCGGAAGAAAAAATATAGGAACGGGCCCTGATCCGGAGAAAATCAACCAGGGCCACCGACCCGGCGATAAAACCACCGACCCCGCCGAGCGATTTACTGCAGGTCCCCATCACGACGTCAACCTGGCCGCGCAAATTAAAGTGTTCGATCGTCCCGCCGCCGTTTTCCCCCAGCGTCCCGGTCGCGTGGGCGTCGTCGACCATGACCATCGCTTGGTATTTTTTCGCCAGGGCCACGATCCCCGGCAAAGGGGCAATATCCCCATCCATACTGAAGACCCCATCGGTCACGATCAGCTTCCGCTTTTTCTGGTTCTCCCCCAGGATCTTTTCCAGGTCGGCCAAGTCCTTGTGGCGGTAGATCGCCCGGGGTGTTTTGGTCAACCGGCAAGCGTCGATAATGCTGGCGTGGTTTAACTGGTCGCTGACGATCAGGCTGTTTTCCGGCTTGATCGACGGCAAGCCGGGGAAATCGATCCCCTCCATCAACATTGGGATCACCCCGGTGTTCGCCATGTAACCGGTCATAAAAGTAATGACCGCCTCAACCCCTTTTAAGCCGGCCAGCTCCGCTTCCAGCTCTTCCTGCAGTTCGATATTTCCGGAGATCAGGCGGGAGCCGCCGCAGCTGGTCCCGTATTTTTTCGTCCCTTCGATCGAGGCGGCGATCACGCCGGGATCGGTCGCCAGGCCCAAATAATTATTGGAACAGAACGAAAGAACTTCTCGCCCATCAACCGTTACCAGCGGCCGGGCGGCCGAAGAGACCTTTCGGATCCTGGGATAGAGGCCCAATGCCCTAATTTTTTCCAGCAACTTTTCGATATAATCCATTTTTTACGACCTCACTATTCCACTGTATTTTAATTTATCGCCGGTATTTATCAGCTCGGTTAACGACAGCTTCTCGATCTGGTGCGGCTGAACCTCGCAATAACTATGAAAGACTTCCCGGATCTCTTCCGCCAACTCGTCCGGCCCACCGGTTTCGCTCACGTACTTGACCGACAAACCGTAGTTGTTTTTTCCCACGACGATCTGCGCCTCAACCATTCCCGGTAAATGGAGCAGTTTTTCCCGGAGAGCGACCAGATTAACCTTGTTACCGCTGATCTTTTCCTCATCGAAACCAAGGAGCCGGATCTCGGTCTCCAGGTCAGTAATCCGATTGATATTGTAGAGCCGGATGGTATCCAAGCCGCAATGCGGACAGCGACCGGTCGCGGTCCGCTCAAAATGATCCCCCAGGAAAAAGCCTTCCAGCAGGGTCCCCGCCCCATCAATATTCCAGATCGCGGCGTAGCCCCCCTCGCCTTCAGCGGTAAATTCCCAATCATAAATATAATCCGACTCCGGATCGACCCGCCCAACTTTGACGGTCCTGACGATCGTCGTCAACGGCGCGGTCTGATGGAGCCCCGAACCTTCTTCGCATTCGGCAAAAGAGAGGGCTTTTAATTCCGAAGCGCCATAACCATCGAGAGCGAAAACATCCTTTGCGCCTAAGCCGCGGAACTGTTCTTTGACCTTTTCCCGCTGGACCTCCAGCAGCTTGGTCGCCCCATTCAAAAAAACGACCCGATCGCCGAGCTTGACGTCGGCGGCGCGCGCCTGAGGAAGGAAAGTGTTGGTCAGATATTCGACCATTCCGGAATAAACGTTCGGCGCCGAGGCCTTGGCGATCCCGACCAGCCGTTCCGTTCCCAAGTATCCACCGGATGCGGTGCAAAGATTTAAGTCGGTCCGCAGCTCAGCGCATAAATTGATGATCTGCCAAGCGATATGGGGAGCGTAAGGGAAAAGGTTCATCGCGACCAGGTTCCGGTCATCGTTAAAATGGCGGGTCACGACCAGGTAAGCGGAAATATCGGCCGCGTTCGGCAGCATCGCCGCTTTTTGCCTGGCGGTCAGCAAGACCGGTATTGGCCGGCCCGTTTCCGTACCGCCGGAAAAAGCCGGCATTTTCGGCACAAAGAATTGCCGGACCTCCCGGGTCAACTGATCGCGCCACTGGCGGCGAAAGACCGACAGTATCGCTTTTAATGAAAGGCTGAAAGCCGCGACTTTATCGATTGTTTTCGCGTATTTGAGGTAAGTCAGAAAAACTTCTTCCTTTTTCCCTTCCGGCCTGACCAGGAAGTCCCGGCTACGGTCCAGAAAAAGACGCTTCTTTATTAAAGGAAGACCGAGTTTTTTCCAATCTTCGACCCGGGATATTTTTTTGGGATCGACCTGATGACGGCTGAACAATTCACGATAGATCGCGGTCTGGGGCAGCAAATGACGGGCGGCCGCGGCAAACTTCCGCTCCTGTAATAGGCAGATTTCTTTCCAGCTCAAGCGTTGCAGGTCGGCTAAGGTCAATAATTCTCTCAATATTCCGGCTCCTTCCTCAGCGATCGCTTAAAGTAAATTATACCATCTCTTGATCAGGTATACCCCCTTTTTTCTCAACGACAAATAGATTGAAATTAATGTCAGTAGCTGACGACAAATAGCCAGTATTACCTATGGATAGAACTAATCCAATAACAACATATATCAGACAGTTCCGGCAAATCGGCCAAATGAATGCCGCCCTCCGCCGTTTGGCGTTGAATAATCGCCAGGTCAAGCTCCGCGACCAGGCCGGACTGGAAAGGCCCCTTTCCCCTTCATATTTAAGCCTAACCGGCCTGACCTTGCACCGGGCCGGAGTGCTTAAAGAAGCGGACTTGATCAATCAATATCTGCAAAGCCTGGTCTACTCCCCCACCCCTGGTTCCCGGCCCGCTCTCCCGCCGCATCTCTCGGCCGAAATCCTGGTCAGCCAGCTGCCGATCAGCGAAACCAAATTGATCGCTAAAGAATGGGGCCGGATCGGCGAGATCAAAAAGATCGCCAGGCAATTCGCGCGCCGGGGTTTAGTCCTCGGCCTGTCCGACGAAAAAGGGAATGAATTTGAGTTGCCGACTGACAAAATAAGCTCGGCCACCCTTGCTTTAAAACAAGCGGGCTTACTGACCAGGCTTCGCAATATAGATGTTTTTTTAAGGAGGATCCGTGATACTTACGGCTTAAATCCGGCTCGCGGCTTACCAAATGGCCGATTAAATCTCGCTCGAGCGCTTGAACAGTATGGGGAAAGCGTTAATAAGCTGGGCGAGCGGTCCCCCCAACTGGAACAAACGATCTTTGAAGCGGCAATCGAAAGCAATCTGGAAACCCAGCTGGTTCACGCGCTGCAAGTCAAATACCAAACAATCATGGCCTTCCTTAACAACTTAAGCGACAACATCTCTGAAGCGGCCATGACAATCGTCAACACCGCCCAGGTTTTCTGGCCGGGGGGGAATCCTACCCTCATGCTCTACGAAGAGTTTGAAGGTAAAAGGTACTTGGTCCCAACCGCTGTCGCCCTCCCCAGCACAATCATCAAAGTGGGCCAGCGGATCATCCGGCGAGAATTAGGCGGTTTCCGGATCCCGGTGCATGAAGATAGTCAGAACCCCCATGTTCAGGCCTTTCTGGAGGAAGGACTAAAGGTTAGAAATATCACTTATCCGGAACATGTGGTCGTTTGCACCAGTTTCGTCGGGGTCGAGCCAAGTGACTATGCCGGCAACCGTAAAATGCAAGCCTTCATGGACAGCCTCCAGGTCGCTTGGCCGGGCGAGCGCGACTTGACCAACCAGCGGACCTGCCCGCTACTGACCGTCCCCCTCAAAGTGATCGACCCGATCAGCGGGGACACCAAGAAGATCGGTCTTCTGGCGATCGTTAAAGAAGGGCCTTTCCTGGAGGAAGACCGCCGGCTGGCTGAATTCTTCGCCAATAACGCCGCTCACCGCCTTCAGGACATCATGATCCGGAGAGAGCTCAGGGCGGCGGTCGGCGCGGCCGAAAGTTCGGCCAAGGAAGCCCGAGCTTACGCCCAAAAATTAGAAGAGATGCAGCAACTGCAACTTGATGAAGAACGGCGGCGCGCCATGGAGGTCGTGGCGGCGGTCATGACCCACGACGTTAAAAATATTTTACTGCGGGGAGCGGTCATGAACGAGAACAATCACCGCGCCTTCCGCGACTGTCTAGTCGAACTCGATGTCACGGCACGGGCCCTAAGGTGCGGGATCAGCCCTAAAGCGGAAGAGTTCGACGCGCTCGTCAAACGGGCCGATCAGCTGCGGGCTTCTTTCGAAAACACCCAACAAATGCTCGGCGAAGCCGAGGAAGCGGTCCGGGGGATGCTGCTCCTGGCCAGCCAGGGGAACGGGAGCGTCGCGATAAAAAGTTTTCTGGAAACGATCCTGCCTAATTTCCAGATCATGGCCAAGAAGAAAGGGATCACCCTGGTCGCTAAGCTGGACGGGCTGGAAGGCCGCGACGCCATCGCGATCCCTCAGTTCAAACTTGGAGCGGTCCTTTCCAACCTGATCCTTAACTCAATTGACGCTTTTTCCGGGCTCGATCTCACCCCCAAAACGATCGTTGTCTCCGCCCGGCGTGAAGGGGAAACAGTCAGGATGTCGGTCAAAGATACCGGCTGCGGGATCCCGGACGATTTTCAAAATAAACTATTCCAACCGGGGATGACGACCAAGGGAACGGCCGGGACCGGGTTTGGCTTGGTCCAGGTCGAGCAGGTTATAACTGAAAGCGGCGGCAGGGTCGCCGTTAAAAGCAGCGTTGCCCTGGAAGATCATGGTTCGGAATTTATTTTAACGATCCCCTGGATCGCCAAAAAAGGCCCCACAACGCCGGTCCCGTCCGATCCAACGCAAGCGCTCCTCCAACCCAAAAAGGTCAGGGTTGTCTACGTTGACGATCAGCAAGGGAACCTCGATCATTTCCCGGGCTTTCTCGCCCCACTCGGCATCCCGAAAGAGAATATCGTCACTTACAATGACCCGGCCCAACTGCTGGCCGACTTCCGTGACGGCAAGATCGAACCAACCCTGATCATTTCCGATCAAGACATGGGCCCCTGGCGCGGCGATCAACTTTTACGCCAAATCGTAGCTACCTGCCGGGGCAAGAACATTAACCCGCCGTTTCTGGCAATCTTCAGCGGTGAGGCGCGGCCGGCAACCGAGACCGTTCAGGCTTTGCAAGTCGATAATATCCATTGGATCGTCAAAGGGGCACACCTGGACGCGATCCGCAATACTATGGCCTCGATCATCCAGGGGAATAACGGAGCCGGAATAACTAAACCCTCCGACCCCGCCCCAGCGCCGACCGCATATTTCGCCTACTATCAGCTGGTCGCCCATAAGACCAACAATTACCTGGCCAAGATCTCGCTCTGCCTCGAAACTTATGTCAGGAGTGGTAACCCCGGGTATCTGGCGGCAGCCAATGAACAATTCGCCGAGTTCGGCCGTTATCTCGCCTCATTCCAAACCTTTTACGATCAATTCGCGCCGGCGAACCTGGCCGACAAAAAGATCGAGACGCTCCCACTCCCCGAAGAGATCAGGGAAAATTATTTGCAGTGGGATAATCTGCCGAAAGACGAACGTTATAAACTGGCGGTCATCAGTTCGGTCTATCAGGAAAAGGCAGCCAAGCTCCTGCCGGAACAACACCTGGTCGACCCACTAGTCTTCGCCGCCGTCGCCGCCAATCCTTCCGCCAGGCGGGAAGCGGTCCAGCCGATCGAAGCGCTCCTCCAGCAAATAGCCGATCTCAACCAGGCCTTCCTGCTTGATCCGGCCAGCCGGGACAAAGATAACCTGACCCTGTTCAGTCTCTACCGGAAAGAGATCGAGCCCAAGACCGAGGGCCCTCGCCTCGCCTTTCTCGGTTCCTTTACTCACTATCTTAATAATATTCTTTGCGGCTTTACCGGCACTTTAAGCTTTATTGCCGAAAACGATTATCGCTTTGAAGATGATGATCGCAAGACTCTGGATGAGTACCTTGAAAAATTCAAGCTGATCAGGCAAACGCTCAAAACGATCAGCGAGCAGAATAATGACCAGTTCGATCTGGACCAGTTAACCGTTCTCTTCAATAATCGGCAGAAAGCAACGGAACTGACCGGCAACCTCTCCTCCGAGGATATAGCCGAGATCCGATCGTTAGCCGGTTTTCTGCAAACCGAACTCTTCGGGCTGATCGATCTTAATGGCTTGAGAATGGCGATCTCGCTTTCCATCACCAGCCCGGGAAGTGAAGCAGGAAGAATTATAACCGACCAGGTCTACCAAAGCGTTAGACTATTCAATACGACCCTGGCCGCTCTACGGAACGGCGGACGAAGCAGTCTGCCGCCGGAAACGCTCCGGGTCACCAGCCTTTTCGATCAATTGGCCCCCAATTAAACCGGCGTTAGCCGCCGCCCATCATCCGGATTATCTCAACGACAGCCTGCTCTTTCAGGCTGGTTTTCTGGAACTTATCCCGTTTAACGATCCGGCCGTTAAGCTCGACCGCGCAGGCCCGGGGCGGGACTTTGAATTTCCCGAGCAGATCGGCGATCGACGCGTCGGCCGGTACCTGCCATTCCCGGCCGTTAACAATAATTTTAATCATCCCAGGATCCTCTCCCAATCCTTCCAGACCGGCTCATACCCGGCCGCCCGCAAGGCCGCGACCACCTCTTGCGGGGTCCGTTCATCGGAAATATCAAATTGCTTGCCGCTTTGAGCGTCGAGCGCGTAGCCGCCCGGAGCGGTCTTGGAACCGGCGCTCATCTGGGTCATGCCGAATTGAAAGATCTGGTCGCGGAAAGCGGCCTTTTCCCTGGTCGATAAAGTAAAGCCGATCTCGGGAAAGAGCAACCGCAAAGCGCAGATCAAACGAAGGAAATCAGCGTCGGAAACAGGGTATTTCACCTGATAGTTCGTTTCCGCCGGATTGATCCGGGGAAAACTGATCTGCAGCTGGGTTTGCCAATAATCTTTCAAGAGAGAGGAAACGTGCTCCGCCAGTTTCAACGCTTCTTCGCGCCAGTCATAAAGTCCGAGCAAAAAACCAAGGCCGACTTTTCTCATTCCGGCTTCAGCCGCTCTCGCCGGCGCGCCGTAGCGCCAATCGTAATCCCGTTTCGGCCCGTCCGGATGGACCGCCTGGTACGTCGGGCGATGGTACGTTTCCTGATAGATCGTCAGCCCGTCGACCCCCGCTTCGATCAAAGAGCGGTACTCTTCGGTCTGCATTGGATAGACCTCGATCGAGATCGACGTAAATTTCTTTTTTAATTCGGTAATGATCTGGCGCAGGTAACTGACCGGGGCTTTGCTTGGATATTCTCCGGTCAGGACCAGCAGATGCTCAAAGCCCTCCCGACTGACGCAATCAGCTTCCTGTAACGCTTCTTCTAAAGTTAAGGTCACCCGTTTGATCTTCGAGCGGCGGTTAAAACCGCAGTAGATACAACTGTTAACGCATTCGTTGGAGAGATAAAGCGGGGCGTAAAGTTGGATCGTCCGGCCGAAGTGTTTCAGGGTTTCCCGCCGGGCGGCGACCATTAGGTCCGGAAGCGCGATCTCTCCACGGATGATCCGTTCAAATTCCCGCCGGTTCATAAATGCAAGGGGCTGGAAGCACGGGCAAGAGGACTGCCACCGATCATTCCGGCCAAATAAGCCTGCCGTCCCGCGGCCACCCCCAACTTAAAAGCCGCAGCCATCGCGACCGGGTCATCGGCCGCCGCGATTGCGGTGTTAACCAAAACCGCCGCCGCCCCCATCTCCAGCGCTTCGGCGGCGTGGGCGGGACTCCCCAGACCGGCGTCGACGACCACCGGCACTTTCGCCTGTTGGATTATGATCTCAATGTTCGCCCGGGTCCGTATCCCCTGGGCGGAGCCGATCGGCGAACCAAGCGGCATAACAGTCACGCACCCCGCCTCTTCCAACCGCTTAGCCAGGACCGGATCGGCATTAATATAAGGAAGGACTTTAAACCCTTCCTTCACCAGGATTTCGGCCGCCTTTAAGGTCTCGATCGGATCAGGGAGCAGAAAACGCGGATCAGGGGTTACTTCCAGTTTGACCCAAGTCGGGAGGCCAAAAGCTTTCGCCAATCTTGCCAGCCGGACCGCTTCGTCGGCGCTTCTTGCTCCCGAGGTATTCGGGAGGATCAGGTATTTTTTGGGGTTAATATAACCTAGGATATGATCACGGGGATTTTCCAGGTCGACCCGGCGCAAGGCGACGGTCACGATCTCCGACCCCGAAGCTTCAAGCGCTTTCTTCATCACCTGGGGGGAAGAAAACTTCCCGGTCCCGAGCAGGAGCCGGGATTTAAACTTTTTCTTGGCGATAACCAGCAAATCCTTCATTTCTACAGTATACAAAGAATTGCACCCCTCCGCAACATAAGGTAAAATCAGCTTCCGTGCGCTCTTTCTTATTACTATTGCTGATTTTACTTGCTTGCCCAGCGATGGCTTCCCCGGAAGCGCTGTCGTTTAAAAGTCTATGGCAGCAGACCTCGATCGAAACCGGCGCCAGCTTGATCAAGCAGTACTCGGTGAAGGGGCTCCGGGTCAAAGAAGTCTACTATTCCGGCCGCCCGCAAAGCGGCCAGGCAACCAGGATCTTTGGTTACTATTGTTACCCGGAACATTTCACCCCGCTCCCCGCCCTGCTTATTGCCCACGGCGGCGGCGGCTCGGCCGATATTAACACCGCGCTCCGCTGGGCACGCTATGGTTACGCGGTCCTGGTGATCGACCTCCCGGGCAAAGGAAAACAACGCCGGCGGTCGCGCTCGACCGGCCCCGACATGGACGTCAAGAACTTACTCAACACGGCCGACCCCGCCAGCAATTACTTATTGTTCGCCGTGGCGGCCGCCCGGAACGGGATCGATTTTCTCTCCAAGCAACCGGAAGTCGACCGGAACAAAATCGGGATGATGGGCTTGTCCTGGGGCGGGGTTCTGACCCTCCTGACCAATGGCCAGGAACCTCGGCTAAAAGCGGCGGTCAACGTGTTTGGCGCCGGCTTTATCCCCGAAGGGTGCACCTGGCAAGAGCAGTTCCGGTCAAAAAGCCACCTGGAAAGAGTCCACTGGAACAAACTGCTCGATCCAAGCAATTTTCTGGCCAGCCAACGGTCGCCGATCCTTTTTATTACCGGGACCAACGACCATTGTTATTATCTCCATACTTTCCAGAAAAGTTATGATCGGGTAAAAATGGACAAGCAATTTTACCTGGTCCCGAATCTCCGGCATCAATTCTCGTCGGGGACCGCCGCGGTCGCCCGAACCTGGTTCGATCGCCATTTAAAAGTGAGGAGAAATTTCCCGAAGGTCAATTTGCTTTATGGCTTGGCCCCTGGCGGCGTAACTATCACCGCGGAAGTTAGCAGCGATTATCCAACCAGTAATGTCCGGTTATACTACGCGACCGGGAAGGTCAGCGGTTGGACGCGAAAATCATGGCAAAAGATCACCGGCACCCCGGAAAATAATAAATACACTTTTTTCGTTCCCGGTTCGCTGATCGCGCCGGAGATCGTCTTTTTTGTCAGCGCGGTCGACAATGAATGGGGCGCCAGTTCAACCCTGGCCCGCTCACTCTTCCGGTTAGCTTTAGACAAGAAACAAGTAAGTTACGCGGTGTCGGCCCCGATCTCCCGCCTCTACGACCATCAAGCCCCTTACTTCGTTCTTAGCCGCTATAAAATGCCAAAGCGGTTAAAACTGGCTTACTCAATCAGCGAGGAAGCGTACCGGATCAACCCCCTGCCGGAGCCAAGACAGGCGCGGGGCTTATTGTCCAAATGGTTCTTTTTTCTCAAAGTCAGGCAGGTAAGCCTCATTGCTCCGCGGGTCCTGGATAAATAAATTATCCAGCCCAATCCTCTCGGCATAAGCGACAACCTCATTGTATTCCGCGGCGGTTAGAGAAGTCGCCAATTCGGGAAATTCGGCCGCCCGGTGACGCGGACTATACTGCGCCATCAAGCTAACGAAAAGATCAGGGGAAAGAGCCAAATAATCGAGGACCGCCCGGCTTCCGGCCAGTCCACCGGGCAAAACAAGATGACGAACGATCAACCCCCGCCTCGCTATTCCGTCTTCAGCAAGCGCTAAATCTCCGACTTGCCGGAACATTTCAAAGATTGCCGCCTTGGCGGTCTCAAAATAATTTTTCGCGCCGGAGTATTTCAAAGCGGCCGAGTCGTCGCCGTATTTAAAATCAGGGAGATAAATGTCGACCAAGCCGTCAAGCGCCTCTAAGAGTTCTAAGCTGTCATAGCCGCTGGAGTTCCAAACGACCGGCAGTTTGAGGCCATTGGCTCGAGCTTCCTTCAAGGCTTCAACTATCTGCGGGCCATAATGGGTCGGTGAAACCAAATTGACATTGTGCGCCCCCTGGTTTTGCAGTTGAAGCATAATGCCGGAAAGCTCTTCGCTGCTTACTTCTTGCTGCTTACTTGCCCCCTGACTGATCTGGTAATTCTGGCAAAAAACACAGCGCAAACTGCAGTGGGTAAAAAAGATCGTCCCCGATCCTTTGGCGCCGGAAATGACCGGTTCTTCGCCGTGGTGGAGGCAATAGGAAGAAATTTCAATTTTCGCGCCGGCTCCGCAGAGTCCCCGCTGGCCGGCCAATCGGTCAATCCCGCAGCGATGCCCGCAAAGCTGGCAGTTAGTTAAACTCATTTGCTTAATTATACCCTGAAGCGATCGGGTTAATCCCCTCGGTTGACCAGGTATTTGGAGAAATCCTGATAACCAATGGTCCGATCGATAAATTTCATCAGGTCAAAGTTCACTCCGCCGTAAAAATTATGGGGGTTCTTTTCGTCAGCCGCGGAGATCCGCTCCCAACCCAAATATAAGCCCAGCGGCAAACCGGCAAACAAACCTTTGTCCCAGCGAGCGTCAAAGCCGAGACCGCCACCCCGCAACCGCCGTCCCTCGCCGGCGATCTTCCGCTCACCCGCCGGCACAAGCCCAAAATG
>Ga0265297_10006854_pt1 | contig 16195 bp, 18 predicted proteins | sample Munlanlwell13791_FD_192502 | JGI IMG/M metagenome (GOLD analysis project Ga0265297, IMG submission 192502) | Leachate microbial communities from a municipal landfill in Southern Ontario, Canada - Leachate well 137-91 | ecosystem: Engineered > Solid waste > Landfill > Unclassified | place... | reverse complement strand
AATCACGATGTTGGAGGATATGCCGAGCGGCTAAGGCAAAGGTTTGCTAAACCTTGACCACGCAAGTGGTCGGTGGGTTCGACTCCCTCATCCTCCGCCGACTGGTGTTGCATTAGAAAAGTCGGAATGGTATAACACCCGTATGAAAGAGAGAACGTTCACTTATTCAGAATTTGTAAGTGCTTTCTTCCCCAATCTCATCCTCCAAAGACTAGAAAAAAACCTGTGTGAAGCTCTAGATTTAAAATACCCCTGGCAACACTGGCTAATAGTTAACAAAGAGGATCCTCGTTGTGGAATGGTGGAAGTAGCAAAAAAGTCCAATATTGAAAACATTAGATCCCAGTTAAAAAGGCACTACGAATCGGAAGGGTATAAAGTAGAAGAAAACGGAAGGATTACTATGCAGACGAAAAATGGTAATTTTGAAGCAAATATACTAGAAACCGAGACCAGTTTTGCCATCTGGATTCGTAAGCAAGATTCACCTCCGGTCACCTCGCCACAGTTATCCCCCATACCCTTTTAACTCCCTTCTCCTTTATGACTCTACATGCTTCGTTTATTGTTGCCCCTGTTGTAAAAACATCATCAAAAATGATGGCACAGTGGGGGAGAGCGCTTTGTTTATAGCTGGGGTTAAAACTCAAAACTCCTTTGATATTTTGCATCCTTTCTACTCTTTTCAGATCCACTTGTGGTACTGTATTAACTTTTTTAACAAGAAGGTCAGGAATAAATCTCCAGCCCATCCTTTTGGCTATCAACTTCCCAATCTCTTCTGACTGGTTAAATCCTCGCCAGTTTTTCCTTAAATCATGCATGGGAACTACAGTTAAGATGGGATTTCTGGGAAGAGTCTTTCTCCTCTCTAAAAGCTGTTGAACCACGGCCTCTGCCAGTTCGGAGGCAATATCAAAAGAGAAACGGTACTTCATAGTAAGAATGGCTTTTTTAACCACTCCCTCATACCTAAAAATACTCACTAACCCATTAAGACTGGATTTACTTTTCGGTCCTAAATAAATAGGTCTTGCTCTTTGAACCTTAGATAAACAAAGATCACAAATATATTTTCCTTCCCTCTTGCACCCCAGGCACCTTTTTGGAAAAAGAAAGTCAAGCAGGAACATAGTAGAATATAGGTGGAAGGAAAGGTGTGTTTGGGATACAATCTAGCTTCCCTAACGCCTAACTTACTCTACCATGCAAGTAACAAACAAAAAAGCTATTTTTAACTACATCCTCGAACCCGAAAGGATTGAGGCCGGTATTGCCCTTAAAGGAGCAGAAGCCAAAGCCATCCGTGGTGGGAGAGGTGACTTGTCTGAAGCCTACGCTAAGGTCATGGGAAGTGAGATCTTTTTGGTCAATGCCAATATCCCTTACGAAGGCATTCCCAATTACGATCCCACCAGAAGCAGAAAGCTCCTTTTGCACCGTAGTGAAATTGTTAGTCTAAACACTAAACTTAAGGCTAAAAAGTTGACTTTGGTCCCTCTAAAACTGTATACTACGGGCCATCTCGTCAAGCTCCAGCTAGCCTTGGGTAAAAGTAAGCGCAAGTTCGAAAAGAAGGAGTCTATAAAAAAGAAGGATATCGCCCGTGAGCTTGAAGAGGAATTTAAGCAAGTAAGAGTTAGTAACTAAAAAATTTGGGGACGCTACGGATTCGACGGAAAGTACTTTTAAAAATGCAGGCCAAGATTGACCTCTCTTGTCAAAAAGGTTAAAAAACAACTGCTAATACATACGCAGCTCCAGCTTATCCAAACTATTGTTTCGCTTAAGCAGGCATTCTTTAGCCTTCTCTCCCAAAGTGGCTAAAAGAGTGTAAACCAATTGGGATCGGTTAATGGTCAATGATTAGAGACTATTAACTAAAATCATTTAATCTTACCTAGATTTGTTTTGTAATTTTCTAGAATCTGGGGAAAAATTAAAAATTACTAAGCCTGTAGAACTTTTGAGAGAAATTTCACGGAAGAGGGTTCAACTCCCTCCGTCTCCACCTATTTAAGGTGTTTTATTTCAATGGAATAGAGCTTGCCTTCACTGGTTGAGAAGAAGATTTTCTTTAATTTTTCTGAAGCTACTACATTGTTAGCTTTAGATAGTAAGTCGTCTAAATAGGAAGCCAGTAACTTTCCTTCTTTATCAATAACCACCACTCTTTTATTTTGGGTATCAAGAAGATATATTCCCGTTAGCTCTTCATTAGAATAGATAGCTTTTATTTCTGAAATGGTGGGGTCTATCTTGGGAAGGGAAAAGTTTTGCTGTACTCCCTGAGTCAATTTTTCAATATCCCCATATGAGTAGCTCATCCAGACAGAGCCATCTATGGTCCAGGAGGTAACTTTAGTAAAATCAAAACTCTGTCCAGCTCCCAACCATTCTTTAGCTTCAGTAAAACCTGATTCCACTCCTTGATAACGAAAGACTTTTGAATTGGATTTATCCAAGAGATAGATATTTCCGGTGTAGACATAAAGAAGATGGTTCTCCACCCCGTTAGTCGAAGCCACTTCTTTTAACTCACTATCTACTTCGTATATTTTGTCTTTGGTCGAAAGATAAACCCTGTCGGTATAGATCCCAATATCTACCGGGTCGCCACTGATATCTGTCGGGCCGGCAACTGTTTCTGCTTTTTTAGTCTCCAGTGAAACTGTGGCCACTTTCTTGCCTTTAATATCCAAAATGGCAACATTGTCATCACTGGCCGCCACTCTATCAACCGAAAATCCACTACTAAGAAGTGCTAAGTCAATAAATAACTCTGGGGCTACTCTATATTCTCCCAATAGATCCTCTTTAACTTTATCAATTTCACTTTTGAGACTATTAACTTGCTCGTCTTTAATTCCTCTGGCCAAAAGATCTTCGACTGTCTTTTTGCTTTCCAAAAGCAGTTCCCTGGAACGAGTTGGGTCCAAGGTAGCTAGGCTCTTGGCTTCCTCCAATGAGTGAGTGGCCTGTGTCAGACTGTCCTGGTATGAACTTCTCTTGTCTTTTTCCAACTTTTGCCTAATACCAAAGAAGATACTTAAGATAAGAATCGCCAGAAGGATAACTCCCACAGTTAAAGTAGTTTTTTTGTTGTTATCCTGGGGAGAGGATTCAACAATGGTTTGTTTAACATATATCGCTCGCCTGGGAATTTTATTGGTTAACCCTGAGATAATATTTTTAGCCTTGCCCATAAAGCCTGGGAAATAATCTTTAGGAGCAAACTCTGGCTTGGAAGACTCATCGGCTGGGGTTTTAAGAAGTTCACTAATTCCCTCCCCTTTTTCATTAAAAGCAATCATTATTGTGGCAATCTTTGCTGACTCCTCCTTGGAAAAAATGGCCAGGGTGAAGTTTTCGGCAGCTGAGGCGATATCTTGTCCTTCTAGATTGGCTTTAACTACCCCATCAGCAAAGTTGGCAAAGAAAGCCTGGGTCCCCAAAAGAAAAATGTCTTCATTCTGGGGGTAACCCGAAGCAGAGATTACTTCACTTCCTTGACTCACCAGAATCTTAGCTAACATATTATTTCTAAACACTCCCGCTTGGGCTCCACCAACAACAGCTGTATAGAAGACGCCATCCACGTACGACCCTACCCCTATTTCTAAATGCAAGAATTTCTCAGCAAACTCTTTGGATACCTTACCGACTGCCGAGCTTAGGGCATCAAAAGCCTCATTTTCTAAGTTACCAAAGTACTCCTCATGAAGTCTGGAGAGAATCTCACGTCCAACGGTAGTGTAGTCGACCCCTTCCCCACCAGAAGAGGCGGAGATAACTGCATAGAACTTTCCCCTTAAGTTTAACTTTTCCGGGTCTTCAGGTTCAAAATCATGAACAAAGGACCAACCATTTTCATTTGGACCGCCGATTGCTTTTGCTGAATACGTTTTTAAACCCATTTAATTTCTGAGGGCAGACACTAAAGAACCATAAAGGCTAAGGCCAAAACCCCTATCGCAAAAAGGAGATGGGCATAGGACAGGTATTTGATAAATCTCCCAATGGGCACTTCCAGGGTTCCGACCATCATCGCCGTTTGCTTAACTACCACCAAGGCAAAAACAAGATACACCAAATAACCTACGACGGCAAAATACTTCGCAGCCACCCAAACGTTAACACCCAATAAAGGAATATTATCCATTAGCTGATCCTCCCTTCCAGAGCCTCCACCTGCTCTTCGATTCTCAGCTCCTGTAAAAGCTTAACCACCTGACTGGGATGAGGAATAGCCATAAATTCCAAATTGGGTATTTCTGAGGCCGTTTGAATAAGGACATCTCCATAATCAAACATTGTTCTTATTACTCCTCCCATGTCATAGGACACATCCTGGATTTTATTGGTCTCGGCATCGGTAACGTGTTTATAAATCAGGTTGTAGAAGTCGACATCAATAATTCTCTCGTCAGTAATAATGTTGACGTTAAAAAACCAGGAAAGAAAATTCTCCAAAAAGTAAGCTGTAGAAATCATGTACCAGGAAAGGACCGCAATAAAACGAAAATTGTCAGGTAAAAAATCAAGGAGGGGGAAACCGCTCAAGACCGAAGGGGCAAAAAGCATAATTACAAAGACTATCAACCAACCAAGGTTTGTAATTGGGTGCCGTCTTAAAAGAAGGACTACTTTTTCTCCGTCGTTTTTGGTCTCAAAACTGACATTTGCCGGAAGAAGGGCGTAGGGAGAGAGCGGGTGCCGATGAACGCTCTTTCTATCTTTATAGAAATTTCTCTCATGTAGGGGTTTTTCCTCATGCATTGGAGGTTCTTCCATTATTTCCGGTTTTTGAGGAGGATCTTCTTTCTTGGTTGAAATAAATATATCCGGCATCAATCGATTATAACACCTATAATGCCTAATTTCTAAACTTTCTAAATTTTTTCGACATTAAAAAGAGTCGATTTAAGACCAATGTATCCGGGGGCTCTAAGATTGAAGGCTTTTTTAAATTCCTCCCCCGAAAGACTGACACTCCCTTTATTCGTACTGAAAGTTACTGTTTGGGTATAACCTCCGTTATTGTAAACAACAGACGCCCCACTCACACTAGTAAACCCACCAATACTTTTAAGCTCGTCCTTGGAGTAAGGGTTACCACTCCAACAGGAAGTGTCCAGAGGGCTAATTCTTGAGGAATCCCCACCGCCTTGATAGAGAACTTTCCAAGCATTTAGAATATCAGCCATTTCCTCACTGGTTAACCAAGGATTCGACCGTCCACAAGTAGCCCCTCCGCGGGATTTATACCAACCTTTGTAAAACCAGGGAGAACCACCAACTTTTTCGTAAGCGGTAGAAGGCCAGTCTCCTGTGGCGTCTTTAATCCCACTCCAACCCCACTGGGAAACAGTGTAACCCCCCGAGGTGGAGGCAAAATAGGCCTTGGCCGGTGAACCATCCTTAACCAAAACCCACCCACGGGTTGCCCGCACCGCCTCAGCCCATTTGCCACTTTTAAGAGAAGTCTTATAAACCTGACAGGCCTCAGTAGTGCAAATCGTTCCTGAGCCATTACTCGTTACTGCTAGAGCGTAGCTTCTGGCGGCTACTGCTTGGGCTTTAAGGGCCTCAAAACCACCATTATCTCCCCAACTTTCAGGAATCTCGTAAATTCCCAGAAGGTAATTATCCTCAAAAGACACCCTTCCCACGCCACTTACCCCAATAGTGTCTGGAACAGCATAGCCTTTTTGCAAGGTTGCTCCTTGGTAGTAGGCTGAGAGAATCGTCTCTGCCGATTGACCTGACTTAGCTCGACCGTAAGCTCCATATTGGCTCATTCCTGTTCTGTGTGGCGCTCCAAATGAAAAAGCCGCAAAGGCGGGGCTAAAACCCGGGTTACAGAAATTGGATGACCCTGGAGGACCAGAGCAGGGCTCCAAGGTCGCTGGAGTATCCCCTACAGAAGTGGAAAAACCACCAGCTTTTAGGGCTGCCAACTCCTGTTGTTTAGCAGAAAGAGTAGATAAATAGTTTTCGACTTTCTCTACCTCATCAGAGAGAAAACTTGCGCGTTCATCTACTTGTTTTTGTAAGGAGGCCAAACTAGTTTTATTCTTATTAAGAGTTTCTTTATCACTTTTCAGTTGCGATAGGTCAGTCGCGTACTCCTCCATTGTTTGCCTGTCATCATCAATAGCTCTCTGGCGAAAATTTATTTCTCTAAAAGCCTGGGAAGCATCTGACGATGAAAGAAAGGGAGTAATAGGATCATAAAGTCTCAAAAACTTATACTGACTGGAGGCCTTTTCTTCAAAAATTTCCTGAGCATAAGCTAAGTCTTCCTCTCTTTGAGCAATTTCTTTTTCAGTATTTTTAAGTTGGGTGGAAATATTACTAATTTTTGCTTCCAGACTTTTTATTTGTGCCCTTAAACCACTTAACTCTTGTTTATTTTTCTCCTGAGCCGGGGTTAGAGAATCAATTTCTTTCTGGATCTGAGAAATCTGACAATCATAATCGGAGGTAGGACAAGTTTGGGCATGAACAACAAAGGTGAAAGAATACAAAAGGTAAACAACCAAAAACAAAAATGAGAGTTTTAAAATATTTTTTCGCATATCAACCACATAAAAAACCAAACCAGGCTAACTACATATATATTAACATCTTGTGTCTTCATATCCCGATGTGTTTTTGCTAAACTTTAGGGTATGAGAAAGCTTTTGTTTGCTATCTTAACGTTTGCTCTTGTTTCTTTACCCCTACTCTTCCCGAAGGACAGCAGCGCTCAGGGAACCTTTGATTGCAAATGGATTTATGTTGGAGGTATGGCTGCATGTAAAGCAGCCAATATAAAATGCGAGACCACTTACGAAGCTAATTTCGCTCTTTGTGGAGATCTTACCCCATCCGGCGCCGCGGCGTGTACCCCAACTGGACAAGAGTGCGTACCTTTAGGTACTGGAACCAAACAAACTCCTTCAACAGAACAATCTTCACCCCTAGGTAAAGGGGACTGTGATACCGACGAGCTAGACACAGCCATTGGTTGCATTCCTATTGGCAGCTCCAATAATCTAATTGGATTTGTCCTCAAATGGGCAATTGGCATTGGAGGGGGTATTGCTTTCTTACTGATTATCTACTCAGGATTTATTATCCTCACCTCCCAAGGGGATCCCAAAAGACTTCAGGCCGGACAAGAACTCTTGTCATCGGCTCTGATGGGATTAATTCTTTTAATCTTTTCCGTATTTATTCTTAGGGTGATCGGCGTTAAAATCCTTGATATACCAGGGCTTTAGTAATGATATGAACACTCTTAAATTGGCTCAGATAGATTTCGATAGCCTCGAAGGAAATACTACTCCCTCTCTTGCAGGTGACACCCTTGGAGAAGTTATTAACAAATTCCTTCCTTATGTTTTTGCCGCGGCTGGAGCTTTATTATTTATTTATCTCATCGCTGGTGGTTTTTCGTACATGACTTCTGGGGGAGACCCAAAAAAAACGTCAGCAGCCCAGAGCCAATTAACTAACGCGATTATTGGAATCATTGTTGTCCTATTGGCCTTTATTTTGGTTCAAATAGTAGGAAAGTTTTTCGGTCTCGAAGCTTTTAGCAATATCTTCGGCTGATTGAGATCCTTCAGCCTTTTTGATACCATTAACGTATGGGCAATCTTTTGGCAGACGTTTCAATAGGCAGTATTTATAAAACTCCATTGGGCCAGAGCGCAGGTATTGGAGATTTAATCTCCCTAATTCTAAGAGGAGCTTTCTCTTTGGCCGGAGTGGGAGTTCTAGTCTTGTTTATTCTTGCCGGAATATCCATAATAAGAGGTGCTGGAAGCGGTAATCCTGACGATGCAGCCAAGGGTAAAAAGGCAGCCACTGCAGCCATTGTTGGTGCAGGAATTGTCTTTTTTTCCTACTTTATTGTAAGGATCATTGAGCTTATCTTTGGAAGCACCTTTATCACTAATCCTGGAATATGAAATTAGCAGATGACATTTTTGGAAGCATAACTCAGCCAGGACCAATTTCTAAAATTGGGGATGTTGAAAACGGAGGCTTGGGAAACTTAATCAACCTGATTCTAAAAGTAATGATCATTGGGGCGGGTCTTTATGCCCTTTTTAACCTTGTTTTGGCTGGATATGCTTTTATGTCGGCTGGAGATGATGCTAAAAAGGTAGCTGGAGCTTGGGCTAAAATCTGGCAGACAATGCTCGGACTTTTGTTTGCGGCTGGGTCCTTTGTGCTAGCTGCCATCTTTGGATATTTGTTATTCGGAGATGCGGGAGCCCTTTTGACCCCTACAATTCCAACTCTTTAACCAATATGAACCAATTACTCGCTGAGATTAGACTTTATCCTGGAGGGGGACTCACGGGAGTGGGCAACCTCGGGGAGGCAACAGGTCAAGACACAGCCATAAACATGTTTTCAAAAATAATCTCCTCGGTTATTGGAATTATTACCGTAATTGCAGTTATCTGGTTTATTTTTCTTTTAATTACGGGTGCCGTGGGAATTATGTCTTCCGGTGGAGACAAAGCCAAAGTACAAACAGCCAGATTAAGATTAACCTGGGGACTTGTGGGGCTGGTAGTAGTTGTTGCCGGGATATTTATTATCCAGTTAGTAGGAAGCCTTATTGGTCTTGATATCTTAAATGTCGGTCAAATGATAAGAGACGTTGGAATCTAAACTAGAATGGAAGAAGTCAACAACCCAGCTTTAGGATCACACCTCCAAGGTCTTTCCGGAGTGGAATTTTTTAATGACCTCCTTCCCCGTCTTATTGGTCTGTCTTTTGTAATCGGTATTGTCATTTTTCTCTTCTTCATGATTTTGGGAGCCATCCAGTGGATCATCTCGGGTGGAGACAAAGCCGCTCTTGAGGGTGCTAAAGGAAAAATCACTAATGCCCTAATTGGTATTGTTATTCTCTTCTCAGTTTTCGCCATCTTAAAAATAGTTGAGGATTTCTTTGGGATAGACATTCTCTCGTTGGAACTAGGACCTTTAGTTATTGAATAGTCAATTAATTTAGTCCTTGACATTGACGAGAAGATAATCTGATAATATAATTACTACGATGAAAGATTTAATGACTAGCGCCAAGGTAATGGCCCTTGCTTCTTTTCCCCTTCTCGCTGCTGACGAGACGATCAATCTTGAGCCAGATGAAGGCATTGGTAGTTCACTGTCTGGTCTAACTATAGGAGGGATTATTGCAGCTGCCTTGAAGCTTGCCTTGGTTGTTGCCGCAGTTGTCTTCTTCTTCATTTTGGTTATCGGAGGAATTAGATGGATCATGTCAGGTGGAGACAAGGCTCACACTGAGGCTGCTAGAAGTCAGATTACTGCTGCTCTAGTTGGTCTTGTTATTGTCTTCGCGGCTTGGGCTATCACCAAACTTATTGGAACATTTTTCGGAGTCGAAGTATTGAACCTCACCCTTCCAACCGCTAAATAGTCGATAACTCCTTTCTTGATATCAATCTCTTCTTGAACTAAACTATATTTGTATGCAAAACCTAATAGCAGCAACGTCGTGGTCCGACTCTTCCGGAGCATCACCAGCACCGTTAGTTGATTTGGAAGTTCTCTTCGCAAAAATCATCGGGGTTGCTTTGGGTTTTGCCGCCATTGCCCTCTTCGCCATGTTCATTATGGGAGGGTTCAAGTATATTACTGCCGGAAGTGACCCTAAAGCCGCTGAATCGGCAAAAAAGACTCTTACCTACGCCGTAGGTGGTGTAGCCCTTCTTGCCCTCGCCTACTTGATTCTTCAACTAATTGCCAACTTTACCGGCCTTAATACTCTAACCAACTTCGTCATCTACCAGTAATAAATTGACCCTTTCCTCGGGATGGCTAAAGTAAGCTATAATTCATCTTATGACAACTGCCTGGAAAAAAAGGATTATCCTCTCACTCTGCTCTATCTCTGTTGTTGGGATCCTTACTTTACTATCCTGGGTAATTTATTATAAAAACGTCAGCGCCCAAATTCCTGAACCGTACGTTTCTTGTAGCCAGTGGAAAGACACTGCATGGAATTCTCTTCGCCCGTATCAAGCCTCTCCTTGTACTATTCCCATTAACGAGGAAGAACAAGCGCTTCTTTGCGGAAACGACCTGGTTGTTCGCGACTCATTTACGGTAGATGTTAACCAGTGTGATTGCCCTGATAAACCATGCCCTGGAGAAGTAAAGTGTGATTGTGAAATTCCCAGAGACTTCTCTATAGAAATCAACGCCTATGACTCTGAACTCCCTATTGCAGGACAAACCGAACTTGTTCCATCAGATGGCTCTACCTCAATTGTTGCAAGTCTTTTTATTGACGAATGGAGATTGTCCGACTTTGCTGAACATCTCCCTCCAGATGTTTTGGACAGTAAATACGACGAGTGGGTTGAATACTACAAGGCTTACCAGGAGTGGAGAGGAAAAAGTTGTTATGAAATAGCCCTCCCCATGCTTTTAAAAACCGTCATGTTCTGTTTCGACAACCCAGCCAACCCCAACTATTGGGCATTTCTTTTCCCCAATATCCCCTATTCCTCTACTGAGGATCGGATTGGTAAAACCAGTGCCTCGGATGTTTTTGTTAAGTCTGCTGACTTTTCGGTCGAAGACCTTAAAACTAACTGGAAACCCAAACAAAGCGACGAAAGAAATACAAACACTAAAAACAGTGAAGGGGTTTTATATTTCCCCCATATGGAAGAAACAACCGAACTTACCTCCCTTCTTCAGTCGACTTTTGTTTCTAAAGAGATGCTTTCTGATAAGGAAGCCAACAGTATCAAAACAGAAGATGTTGAAGACCCAACAATCGGATCGCAATGCACCATCCTTAACGTTAGATCCAACCCCGGAGACCAGCTATTTGGGGAACAAACCAATACCAAATCAGGGAAAGGTGAGGGAGCCCCAGCCGCAAAGGTAACCTATACTGCAGTTTTTCAATGCGACGCCACCAATGTTGAAATTTATCCGGGAGTTTGTATTCATCAAGGACAGTGTCCCAGATCAGGAACATTCTCTTCAACCATTGACACCTATACCCCGCTAGCTGACGAGCTCTGGTCAAGAACCGTTGCTGGTAACTCCTCGGTATTTAGAAAAGTCTATCCTAAAGTTGGAGAAGAGGGATCAACCACTGATAAGATCCAGGATATTCCAGCGGAGACTGATGTTGAACATATCTCTAGTGTGGACGTCCTTTCAACCAACGCCAAACTCTATTTTTCCCATTTCGGGGGAATATACGATTACTTCCTTAAAGGCATCCAACAAGCCATAAGGCCGAGCGATTTCCCAGCAGAGGAGATAGATTTGCCAGATGATACAGCTATTTATGACCCTGACACCCTAAACGAGTATGTAAGTTGGTATCTTAATGGATCACAGTATAGAGCAGAAACTAACCCCCTAAGTAAGTACGCCGAGGATGCAGACGCTAATAAAATCACCACCAATACCGGCCCTCTAAATCGTCTTCTGCCTCAACAAATCATGTGGCACGCAACAGTCGCTACCCCGGAAAAAGAATTGAACCTCGGCAAAGTCGGACAAATTGAAAGAGCAGGAGTTGATCGCCATAACCAAATTGTCGGGTGTGTTTTGGGGGTTAATATTCTTGGAGTAGAGTTGGGAGGTTTCCCTATGCCCTGTGATTCTCGTAAGGAAGCTTCTGTCGACCAGAGTGAAACCGCAACTCCGGCCCCGTCCTCAGCACCAAGCCCCACATCACCACCCGGAACAAACTTACAGTGTAAAGAATCTATGCCGGACATTTCTGGAGGTGGAGCCTGTACCCTCTCCACCAAAAAAATAAATAACGTTAGTATTCCTCCAACCATGGAGAAGATCTTCGAAACGGCAGCCGCAACTTACAATGTCCCCGCGGACTTAATTGCGGGAGTAATGTTTGCTGAGGGAGGTTTTGAACCGAGAGTTACCAAAACCAGTTGTTATGGTCCATATACTGAAGAGAATATCCAACAAGCTGCGCTTTGTGAATTTGCCAACTGCAATCCTGATGAATACAACCCCCCATGTAACTATGATTCAACCCAAGGAACAGAGTCATGTATCAATGGTGGAACTCACTTTGGACCTTTCCAACAATGCCCCAATGGTTATAACCCCTGCAATATCTACGACGCCATCATGAACGCCGCCAAATCCCTAGCCAAAGCCAAATCTGCGTCCTATTCTGGCCTTACTAGTTGTCTGGGAGTAGATATCTCCAATCCTTCATCAACCGGAAGTGGGGGTTGCTCCAAATCCACTTGGTCATGTGAAGACGTCATAACGGCTCTCACCAACTGGGAGGGGTCGTGTAACCCCAGTGGTCATACGTGTAATGTTCTACAGATCTACGATTCGTGTGTTAGTAGATGGTGTCAATAAATAATCAATAATTTACAACTGGTTAGATTCTATATAAACTGGTGTAGTTAATATGAAAAAACTGCTCGCAACTCTACTCATATTTGTCTCCCTCTTCGGGGTGTTCGCAAAGCCTGCAATGGCGGCTGACAACTTTTGGTATGTCCAAGACTTTGGACCGTGGTACACAAAAACCTTTAACACAGACAACCCTCAAGAAATATTTGGCGAGCGCTATACTGCAGCCCAGGTACAATGGGTTTTTTATTCTATCCCCGCGCATCTTTTAACTGGTTTCACTTTTGGAAGACCAGAACCATGGATATGTGTTTTTTCGGCAGATTTGAGTTCATGTATAGTCGGGGCCGTCGAGGTACTTAATGAAGTTATCACCAGAGTGTATAATTTTTTCTCCTTCCCAGTGAGGCTATTAACAAATTCTGAAGGCCAACAATATCTTTCCTACACGCCTGAATGGGAGAAATTCTCTTTGTATTCATTCCTCTACAATAATCCCCAGTCAGGAACAGGATATCTACTTAGGAAGGCTTCTGATTTTAGGCTAGTTCCTGAAGCAAAGGCACAAGGCTTCGGTTACAACTTCGGAGGAAATGCGGTACAGCAGCTTTGGAAGGCTTCCCGGGATATTACCTACGGCTTTTTGGTTTTTGTTATTATTATTCTCTCCTTCATGATCATGTTTAGGATGAAGATTTCACCCCAAGCCATAGTGACGGCCCAGTCAGCCCTACCCAAACTAGTCATTGGGGTTGTTTTAATTACTTTCTCCTATGCCATAGCCGGATTTCTAATAGACCTAATGTATGTTGTTATTGGAGTAATTTCTATCGCCATCTACCAAGGCGGACTTACCTCCTACACTTCCCCTACTGGCATATTCCAAATGTTTACTTCCGGGAGCAATGTGTTTGTTTTGTCCTGGCAATACGCGATCATGTTTCTACTGGGAACAATCTCCACCATTTTCTCCTCGGGGGCCCTCGGAGGACTACTTCTTATCTTACTTTTCTGTTGTGTCTTTGTAGCTACGATCATTAACTGCTTTAAAATCCTCTGGTTAATGATAAAAACCTATGTATCCATTGTTCTTTCTATCGCCATCGCTCCTTTTCAAATTCTCCTAGGAATTGTCAGCCCCAGCGGGGGCGGAATTATGCCCTGGATGAAAAACTTTGCCGCCAATTTAGCAGTTTACCCGGTAGTGGGATTATTATTCTTCATCGCATTCTTCTTTATTGTTCAGGCAATGAGCGCAGAGGGAAGTATCGATCTATTTAAATTGTTAGCCCTAAGCGCTCCCTTCCAGATCAAGACTGGTCTCCTGGCTGCCGAAACTTCGTGGGACCCACCTCTTACTTGGGGAGTCAATAGTGGAAGATTTCTTTGGATGCTAGCCAGCTATGCTATCTACATGATTATTCCCAAAACTGCAGAGGTGATAAAAGGATTCATTACCGGTAAGGAATTTGCTTACGGCACAGCTATTGGAGAATCGTTTGGTCCCCTTAAGACTGGAGGAACATATGCTGCTGCTGAATATATGAACAGGAGAGCTGATGCTGCAAAACTAAACGCCCAAGAGATACCTGCAGCAGTACAAGTGGGAAGAAAAGTACTTGGAATAAAAGGCTAACCCTTTATTCACTAAAGGTTTTCCTCATACAAAAAGTAACCGTTCTCTCTATGCTTCAAGGCTTCATTTAGCGACGATTCCCTACTTGAAGACAATCTTATGGTCGGCTTTCTGTTATCAATATCTTTAACCCCACCCAACGAGGCTATAACAGCCCATCTTTTTAGATCAGTAAAGCTCTGGTAGGACTTTCCCGCCTTTATGTCTTTATCAAACTTGGCATAGTCCATCCCCAAACGGGTATACAACTCAATTAGTGGCTTTGCCCAAGTCATTGCGGCTCCATCCTTTTGGAACTCGAATGGCTTTGCTCCTGTGAAGTACTCCTGTATTGAAAAGGATTTATGAAACTTTCCAGTCATGTAAATAATCCACGCGTCCTGTGGCACTTCTTCCCAAGGAATTTCTTCCCCTTCTAACACGAAATCGAGCAATGCCTTTTTCTCCCATCTTCCTCTAATCTTTTGCTCAACCTTTGTTTCCTCCCAAAAGCTTTTGGCACTAGTTGTCGGAAGACACTCTGGGGCAAATACCTCAATAACCCTTCCACCTTTATCTCTGTTTTTCGAATCAGAGGGATCTAGGTCTCTCCTGCGCTTCCAGGTCCAATATCTGCCTTTCTTGGCTGGGCTAAATAATATTTCATCGCCCCTTTTATTATCAAACCCACTCTCTTCCTTAATTCTAGCAATCTGGTTAATTCCCCAGTTCGCTAGTGACCCCCAATAATGACGAGAGGTGCATTTAGATTCATATCTCTCCTGGGGATGGAGAACATATTTATATTCACCCGCCATCATGTTCCCTGGCAAATGTCCGTGAGAAGTTCCGGAGTAGGAATATCTACTGTCAACAGACTCCATAAGATTGCCAACCCATATTAAATTCCAGGCCACAGCATCCGCTTCTTTCATTTCTAATTCCGACATGTCCGTTGATCCAAGACATTTTTCCCTTAAGGCCAGGCGGAATTCTTCAAAATGATCCATGTCAGTGATATCCCAAATTGATACCTCATTTCCAGCTCCAACCGCCAACTCTGTTCCTTCAACAATAACGTTAGCATAACCTTGAAGAAGTTCCTTGACCCCCTCCATATTGTACAGAGCTTCCATTTGCTCTTTACCCAGCTCTAAATCCTTTATTTCCCTATATTTATCGGGAAGAGCGGCTGTTACTTTCTTACTGAAGGCCGCTCTGGCCAACTGCCACCTGGCATCCCACAGAAAACGCTCTTTTCCACTAACCTCTTCGTAAAATTTCGGCCACGATTTTGGCTCAAACCTCTGCCAAAATTCCTGATGATACTCTATATCAACCCAGTTTTCTCTTTCTCTTTCTGGATCTCCTCCCCTAAGCAGATCAGCCAACCTTTGTGCTTGTTGCTGACAAAGAAGCACCATTTGCGTCATTTGATCAGAGGTAACTTCCTGCCTCTCCGAATAGTCAGCTATCATTTTTCCCAGGTCTTCTCTTGCCTGCTTTACTTCCGGACTCTCCTTTGGAGTCGCCTGTTCCTGATTTTGTTGTGTAGTTATTTTTAAGGTTGACACCCTGTTTCTGACTGATGTCAAGCCAGTCACATAGACATCTTCCACTATCCCTTTATGGTCTCCTTCCTCTTCTAGTCTGGTGATTTCTCTCGCTCCCTGAATAGCCTTTTGAATGTCTCCTGTGAAGGCAAATAGGTGGTCCCTTTTAAGCTCACCTGACTTTGACATGTCACCCAAAAAATTACCTCTTTGGCTAAAACTAAGAATATCGTCAAAAACCGGTTGAAGTGCTCCCGTCTGTTTAACTTCTTCTACAAGGGAGTTGCTTCTTCTTTCAAGTTCCTGTTTTCGCTGTGCTTCTTCAGAAGAGAGATTTGGCCTATTTAGTCTAAAAAGGGCCGATTTAGTCTGAAGAAAGGTCATGCTGTCGGGACGCAACGTTTCCGAACCAAAACCAGCTGCACCTCTCGCTTCTTCAGAATTAATACCAGGGGAAACTTCTGACATGGATGTATTTTAGCATTTTTACTCCATCTTTTGCCATTCTTCTTAGGTTTTGTGAAAAACTGTCGGACTTGCAAGGGTTGCTTCACGCAGTAAGCTAAAGTTACAAGCTAGAAATAGCACATAGTTTTTGTGTATAAGACTGCCCAATCTTCATCTTAAGTAA
>Ga0265297_10006853_pt1 | contig 16196 bp, 15 predicted proteins | sample Munlanlwell13791_FD_192502 | JGI IMG/M metagenome (GOLD analysis project Ga0265297, IMG submission 192502) | Leachate microbial communities from a municipal landfill in Southern Ontario, Canada - Leachate well 137-91 | ecosystem: Engineered > Solid waste > Landfill > Unclassified | place... | reverse complement strand
CCTCGGGCCATGTCGAAATGCTGGGCGAGGACATGGGAAAACGGCGCTGGAAGGTTTTGCCGCGAATCAATTTCTCCTCGCCCTATGTCGAGCTCCCCCACCGCCTCACCATCTGGGAAAACCTGTCCGTCTATGCGCGCCTTTACGGAATCAAGGATATTCGCGCGCGCGTGCACGAGCTCGCCGAGGCGCTCGAACTCACCGCACTGCTCAAGCGCCCGGTGGCCAAGCTTTCCTCCGGGCAGACAACCCGCGTGGCGCTTGCAAAGTCGCTGCTGAATGACCCCGACATCCTGCTGCTCGACGAACCCACCGCCTCGCTCGACCCCGAAACCGCCGACCGCATCCGCACCTACCTCGAAAACTGGAGCGCGCGGACGGGAGCCACCATCTTCCTCGCCTCGCACAACATGGGCGAGGTGGAACGGCTGTGCCAGCAGATCTTCATGATGAAGAACGGCAAAATCGTCGATGAGGGCGCGCCCGATGCGCTCATCGAAAAATATGGCCGCAAAACACTGGAGGAAGTGTTTCTCGCCATCGCGCGCCGCAAGGAAGATGGGGAGGACGAAAAATGATGAACCGCCTCATCCACGCCTTCTCCGTGAACCGCATCTACGCCATGGTGCTGCGCTACTGGTATCTCATCAGATCCTCGCTCCCCCGGATGCTGGAGCTCGTTTACTGGCCGGTGGTGCAGATGATCGTCTGGGGGTTCACCACCCAGTTCCTCAAGGGCAACAGTTCCTTCATGGCGCACGCCAGCGCCTCCCTGCTGGCCGCCATCATGCTGTGGGACCTCCTGTTCCGCAGCCAGCTCGGCATGTCCGTCTCCTTCCTCGAGGAAATGTGGTCGCGCAACATGGCGCAGCTCTTCATCAGCCCCCTTCGCCCCTTCGAATGGCTGCTCGCCCTCATGATGACCAGCCTCATCCGCACCGCCATCAGCGCCATCCCCACCTTCCTGCTGGCCATGGCGTTCTTCCATTTCTCCATGTTCGACCTCGGCCTGCCGCTGCTGGCCTTCGTCTTCAACCTCACCATCACCGGCTGGGCGCTCGCCCTCCTTGTCATCGGCATTGTGCTGCGCGCAGGCCAGGGGGCGGAAACGCTCGCATGGGCGCTCCTTTTCCTGCTCGCGCCCGTCAGCGCGGTCTATTACCCGGTTTCCATCCTGCCCTTCTGGCTCCAGCCGCTCGCCTGGTCGCTGCCAACCACCCATGTCTTCGAGGGATTGCGCGCCCTCATGTTCGACGGCGTTTTCAGAGCAGATCTCGCATGGAGCGCCTTGCTGCTCAACATGCTCTACATGGCATGCGGTTTCGTATTTTTCTTCTGGTGCTTTACGGCCGCCCGCAAAAACGGCCAGCTTTTCCGCCAGGGCGAATAGCGGCGGGCCTCACCGGACGAGCAGGGCGAGCCCCGCGCAGGCCGCAGCCAGAATCAGCCGCACCACGAAAACAAGCCGCCGGGCGCGCCGCACCTCGGCAAGGCCAATCTTCAGCGCTCCGCTGCCGATCCAGCCATGCCCGCTTGCGCCCGGCCGCCCCAGCATGACGCCAAGAGCCCCCGCCATGGCCGCAACCGGCCAGCCGCCGGTCCGCGAGGGATGCCGTCCGGCATATCGTACCGCTGTTGCCCAGGCCGCATGCGGCTTGCCGCCATCGACAAACACGGCCGAAAGCGCCAGCACAAAAGCTGAAATGCGCGTCGGCAGCCAGCGCAGGGCCGTGTTCAGGTTTGCCGCCGCACTTCCGAAAGAGTGCCACGCCTTGTTGTTGATGCCGACCGCCCCGTCCACCTCCGAAACGGCACAGACAAGCCCGAGACCGGGGAATCCGGCGAGCAGGAACCAGAACAGGGGAGTTGCAAAATGCCGCTCCACGTCGCGCGCGATTTCGGCAATCACGATCCGCGCCGCGGCATGGCCATCGGGCGGCGGAACATTCTGCCGGGCAAGGTGCGCCGCCATGACCGTGGCTTTTGCCTCATCGCCCTTCGCAAGGGATTCGCAAAAATGCCGCAGCAGGGTCTGCCGCGCGGGGGACGCCATGCAAAAGGCCAGAAAAACCGTGGAAACGACAACCCCGAGGGCCCCGAGCCTTTCAAGGAAATTTCCAAGGATACCGCCAAGAACCGCGCCCAGGGCACCGAAAAACACCACCATCAGCACACCGCGAATCATCCGGTCACCATCCGAACGGATGGGCCGGTTGAGGCGGGCGCCGATGCTCCGCAATCCCCCCTCAATCCCGGGCAGGGAAACAGGCGGCAGCCACGCAAAAGCGAAGGTTGCCAGAACCGCAAGGCACATGATGACCAGTCGTTCCACCGCTTCCTCCCGAATCGCGCAACTTTCGGCACGGATTGCCAGTTTTTTCCACCCCATTGTTGCACAGCCCCTCGTTTTAAGCAAAGCAGGTATGCATAAATGTCAGGGCTCGGGGGCTTGAACTTCGATTCAAGAGGGTGCTAGAACAGTGGCCATCAAGGGATGCCTCTCGTCCGTCGGGGGCCATCCCAGCGCAGGAACAATTATTAAAGGGTGGGCGTCACAGTGCAGAACGGACAGGCCAACGGAATGACAAAGCTGGACAGATACTCCGCAGAAAAAATGCTGCGGATCGTCCGGCCATATCTCCACAACCTCCCCATGTCGCCGGACACCACGGAGGTGCGCGTCCGCAATGTGCCCTTCTATGGCACATTCCGGCTCTATTCCTTTACCGACCGCAGCGTCCATCCGCCGCAGACGCATTTTGCCCTCCACAAGCCCGGCAACCTGCACATCTTCGACCTGAACCACAAATCGATCTACGAGGCGAACAGCAACGCCCCCCTGCGCCTCACCCGCGAAAACGTCATGGACTATGTCCGTTTCTTCTTCACCCTGGCGCGGCAGAAGATCGAAAACATCCACCTTGTCGAAAAGCTCGACGACATTCCCTTCACCGACCTGCCCAATGAAGACATGGCCGAGGAACTGGGCCAGCTTGTCCAGCCGCTCATCCACGCGCCGCAGGCCGCAAACCATCCCTATGAGCTGATGGCAACCGTCATGTTCCGCGATGCGCTGTTTTCAGCCACCATCGGAATCGATGAAAAGGGCATCGTCAAGGTTTCCGACCACACCCTGCTGGCGGACGAACTCCCCGCCCATGCCGACTCCGCAGGCAACTCCGCCGCCGGATGGCACGAAAACTCCATGCCCGCTGGCGCCCGGGCATTCTGATCCGGCCAATAACCCGACTTCAACCCATGCGCTGGGCGCAACCCTGCCCTGCGCACGGTTTTCTTGTATTTTTCCCGGCAAAGTGCTAACATTTTCATGTTGCATCGATCAGGAAAGACATGGAGGCCCGCCATGACGCATCCTTCCACACGTTTTCCGCAAACCCGCGAGATTGAAGGCCTGCTGCGCCTGAGCGAAACCGGCAGCACCCTGCTTGACTTCGCCACGGGCGAAGGAATCGGCCTCGCCATCGACCCCCAGGCGGGTTTCGCCAAAGCTGGCGGCTATGTGCGCCCCCGCGAAGGCGGCGGCCATGACATCGTCCTGTGCGGCCCCATGAGCGCGGGAAGCGCAGCCCACCAGGCCGCCAAAATCCTGCGCCTGATGCAGCAGGAAAAGGTCGGCGTTTCCGAAGCCCTCGGACGCACCCCTGCCGAAAGCCTCTGGATCAACCGCCTGCGGCAAGCCGACGCCGAAGCCACCGCCGCCGCCGTTTGCTGGCAGATCCGCAAATCGGGCGAGGATGGCCCCTGGCAGGATGGCCTTGTGGCTGCAGGAAGGCTTGACGTCGCGGAAGCCTATGCTTCCGCCGTCGAATCCGGAAAACCTGCGGGGCAGGCAGCCATCACGGCATGCCTTTCCAATGAGCGCCGCCTGGATGAAATCGACCATTCCTTCATCGCTTCCGCCCCGCACCGGATGGCAAAACTGGCCCCGGCATGGGCATCGGGCACGGAGCGCCCCGACCCGTCGGACGCCATTGCCCGCGGCCTTGGCCGGAACACCGAAGGGCTCGCCCTGCGCGATCCTCTTTTCATGGGCCGCCCGGACGCCATCGAAGCTGAATTGAAGACACTTGCCAAACGGGCGGAGGATGCCGCTCCCGAACCCGGACGCAAGCCCGTTTCCCCGAAAGTCCACATGGAGTAACGGCCATGATCCCCGACCGGTTCCCCCTCCACGATACTCCCGAAAGCTGCGAAGCGCCGCTTGCGCCCATGGTTGCAAACATCGGGAAAAGCCGCGTCGGCAAGGCCCTGCTGCTCTGGGCGCAGGAAAACAACATTTCGGTTGCCATAGCCGCCAACGAGGATGCGGTTTCCGGCAAGACCATCTTCCTTTCCCCCTCCACGTCACCCGAAAAGGCAACCCTGGAACTCATCGGCGGCATCCGCCGCATCTGGCAGGAACGCCTGTCCATCCTGCCCGGCGCCGACTTCAGCCCCGAGGACAACATCCTCATCCGCCGGGCCCGGATGGCCGATATCGCCACCATCACCACCCAGGTTGCCCATGAAATGGCATCCGCCGGTGTCCCGGCCTGCCTCGCGGCATGGGAAGAATCTTCCTGCGGCGACCTTTCCCGCGCTTTTAAAACCGCCGCAAACGCCGATGGGAAGGCCATCTCGTGGGGACATGCGGCCCGGCAAACCTATGACCAGTGGTTCCGCGATCCGGAACGGCTTGCCCGCTGCGATTCCAGCACATGCGGCAACATGGAAACCACCGCCGCCGCCTTCCAGCGCCACGCTGCCCAGGGGTTCTGGCCCTTGCGCGAACTCGACCTTTCCGAACTCGGTGCCATTCCTCCCGTCGGCAACTATCTGCTGCGCACCGCCACCTTCCGTCCGGAGGCCCACGACGCCACGGGCTCCGCCTATCGGGGAAGCATGTCTTCCGAAAACCTGCAGAGGCTCGCGGCGCTCAACCTCCGGATCGCATCTCCGCCCCCCGCATTCCCGCGCCCCCCCAAAGGCCCCTCCCCGTGAAATCCGTGATCGAATGGCTGCTGGGGGGCATTGCCGGGGATGACGATGACATCCTCCAGCGGGCGCTTGCCAGCATTCGCAAATCGGAAATCGCCCGGAACATCCTGGCTGGCGACAGATCAAAAAACATCAGGATCTTCATCGACCACCAAACAGACACCCCTTACTGCAACGACAAGGCCATCGGACTCCTGCCCTGGATGTCCATCGAACACCTCGTGGGCGACCTCGCGCATGAGGTGGCGCACATTGACCAGGACAGCCGTCTGGATTTCTCCCCCTCAAACCTCAGCCGCGATGATTTCCTGATCTATCGCCGCATCATCGAGGCGGATGCCGACGCCACGGCCCTCGCCATTTGCGACCAGATTGCCCAGTCGGGAGATTCCGCGCCGCTTGACGCCCTGCGGGTTTCCAGACAGCGCAAGGATATCGCGGCCGCATTCTACCAGAGCCTCGACATTTCCGATCAATCGGAAAACCGGCGCCGCCTGCCGCTGCAGAACAGCTTTTTCGCCTGGTTTGACAATCCATGGTATTCCAGCATTTATGATGCTGAATCCTTGGGCATCCTTGCGCATGTGGCGCAGAAACGCCCGGAAGAGATGCGCAAATGGGGCACCGAAAAACTGACCGCCGATGCCGTGCGCCGGATTGCAACCCTGCCGGGCAGTGCGGAAAGCTACCTGCCGGAAAATGATCCGCGCCTCGCCGCGCTCCTCGAGCCACCCTCCCCCGCATCCCCCATTTCCCGAAATCGGCCTGTACCCGGCTGTTGACAAGCTCCATCCCGAAGGGCACCATACCCTGGATACCTGTTGCAACAACTTTCCCCGGGAGGCTTTAAAATGGGAAGTGCTGGACGCAAAATCGTTGGAATGGACGTTGATGAACTCATCGTTCTGCTCAACCGTGCCTTCGCCGACGAATGGCTTGCCCACTACCAGTACTGGCTGGGCGCCAAGGTGGCAAAAGGCCCCATGAAGGACGCGGTCATCGCCGAACTCCTCCAGCACGCCGCCGATGAAATGCGCCACGCCACCATGGTGGCCGCCCGCATCATCGAACTGGGCGGCACCCCGCTCCTCCGGCCGGAAGACTGGTACAAGAGCACCAACTGCTCCTATGACGCTCCGGAAGATCCCTATGTGGGCACCCTGCTCAACCAGAACATCAAGGGCGAACAGTGCGCCATCGGCGTTTACAGCTCACTGCTCGAAACAACCCGCGACAAGGATATCGTAACCCACGATATGGTCATCCAGATCCTCAAGGACGAGGTCATGCACGAGGAAGACCTTGAAAACCTCAAGGAAGACCTCGAAATCATGATCAAGAAGCGGGGATGATCAAGATGGTCATGGACTGGCAGGATCGCGGCCTCGCAAAGCTCTCCCCCGAAGACACGGGCAAGGTTCTGGCGGAGGTCAACCCTCATTTCGCCCCCCTGCCCATGGGGGAAAAGACCACGAGCGTGTCGCGGCGCGACCTGCCTTTCTATGACAATCTCGCGCTTTACGCCTTCACCGACTTTTCCACCATGCCGCCGGTGACGAAATACGCCCTTTACCGCCCCGGCCTCGTCATTGCCATCGACTGGACGAATGACACCATCTACGAGGCCAACGAAAGCGCCCCCCTGAAGCTCGATCCGGCAAACATGGCCGATTATGCCCGTTTTTTCTTCTCGTTCGTGCGCGGCGAACAGGGACGCATCCGGCTGATCGAAAGCCTTGATGACGTTCCGTTCATGGAAACCCCGAAACCTGCGGAAATAAAGGCGCTCGCCACATTCATCCACCCCCTCCGCCCCGAACCCTATGGCGGCAGCGGCGCCTTCCGCCTCCATGCGGTTTTCCTGTTCCAGAGCGACCTTTTCAGCGCCACGATCGAAATCGATCCCGATGGCACCATCGGCATGGCGGATGAAAAACTCCTGATCGAAGGCATGCCCGCCCAGGCCGACATCCTGCTGCGCTAGATGTAACGTCTCAACCTCCCGAAGGGCCGCGAATCGATTCGCGGCCCTTCCGATTCCACCTGATTCCCGATTCGTTCCATTTTGCGGCCCCCGCGCACCCCGGAAAGCCTTTTCCGACTCTCCCGTTGGCCGATAAACATTAAGCCGCTATGAATCAACGGCCTATGAATGCCATGCGTTTTTTGCATGGCAGGTATGCGCTGGGCACATGGCTTAAATGATTTGTATTTTTTCCGCTTCCGGGAGACACTCAAATGGTCAAAAGTGCCACGACTTTTTGTTGGTCGTGTCTGCTGAGTTCCCGGGCCTTCAAGAATACCGTCGGGAACCCCGGGAAAGCCGGATGGGTGCCCATCATCCCTTCCGGCCACGATCGAATAAAGATCGTGACCCTGGCGACAGGCGTCCGTTGATTCACGCATTGATTTCAGAGAGTGCGAAACCAGGCGGCGTCGGTGCCACAAACAGCAGAGGGAGATGCCCACGTGACACGCCTCGCCCCCCCCGAAGAAAATCTGGAAACCAGTGAAAAAATCCGCAACTTTGGCCAGGCCATCGACGACCTGATCGGCTCGGCCGAAAGAAAAAGGAAGAAAAAGAAAAAACCCGCAGCGCCGCAGCCCGAACCCCAGCCCGCCGAACGCATCGATTCATGGAAGCAGATCCTCTCCCGCAGCAAAACCGGCAAGGCCATGCTCGACGAGGCCCTGGCGCGCGGCATCGAGATCAAGACCGATGGAACCATCCAGCCGCTCGGCTACTATTCCCCTTCCGAAAAGATCATCGTGGTCAACCCGAAGCGCACGGACGGCGAAATCATCGCGACCCTCGCCCACGAACTCCGCCATGCCTGGCAGGACAACCGGGGTTTCTTCCCCTCTCCCGCCATGAGCCCGCGCGACCTCGTCCTCATGCTGCATGCCATGGAAGCCGACGCGGAAACCGGCGGCGTCAAGGTGTCGCACGAGCTGAAACAGGCCGGTTATCCGGACGCCCTCAACGGCCATCTCGGCACCGGCTACGGCGACATCTCGGCCAAATATGTCGAAATGGTCGAAAAGAACCCGGCAAGCGCCGATGACGGCACGGCCACACGCGCCGCCTATGACCAGTGGTTCGAAAAATCCTGGCGCCGCAACGGATATGCCCAGCAGGCCATTTCCATCATTGTGAACAACATCAAGATCTTCGCAACCGTTCTCCTGACCACAGGCTTCACCGCCCTCACCGGCGACTACCTCGAAGGCATGGGAGCGCAGCCCGATGGCAGCAACTACCTCAAGGCTACCAAGGACAAGGGGGAACCCATCGTTGGCGACCACTACCGCAAGGGACTTGCGCCGCAACTGGAAGAGATGCTCGTGGCCATCGACGATGCCCTTGCCAGCCTGCTCAAACCCAGGAAACCGGATGCCGATCCCAAGGACAACCCGAAGGATCCCGCAGATCCGGAAATCCCGGGCGCTCCAACCGCTCCAACCGACCCGGCGCTGAACAGGCTGATCCGCAGGTTTACGCCCAGGGATGGCACGCCGCGCACTCCGTGCAGCACAGGCTTGTTCATTCCGCCTCCCGCCACGGCCGACAGGTATCGTGAACAGCGCCGCGGCTACCAGCCCACCCTGACGCCGTAACCCATATTTGCATCGCATGAAGGTGAAGAAAAAAACAAAAAAAGGATGACAGACGAAACACAAGAAGGGGGCGGGGCCCCGAAAACCTGAAAAGGGGCCCCGGAAGCAAGACAGCAGGAGAGGAGGTTCGCCGTGACTCATCACACTCTCTTTCAGCCTGAAGAATCTGCTTCGCTTCACTGCCTGAATAATGCCTCTGCGGAGATGTTCCGAAAAAAATCCCCTAATGCGCGCACCAGGGACCGCTCCAAGGACGTCCAGAAAATCGAGCAATGGAAACAGATCCTGTCGAAAAGCCCGACCGGGAAGTTCCTGCTTGAATTCGCCGAAAAGGCCGGCGTCCAGATTGCCGCCGAAAACAAGATGGAACACCTCGGCTACTACAGCCCGCAGGCCAATGCCGTCGTCCTCAATCTCAGCCGCCCGGAAGGCGAAATCATCGGCACGCTCGCCCATGAGCTCCGCCACGCCTGGCAGTATGAAAACAGCTTCTGGTCATCGAAGGAGATGAGCCCGCGCGACAACGTCCTCATGCTGCACGCGCAGGAAGCCGATGCCGAGGCCGTCGGCGTGCTGGTGTGCTGGGAACTCAAACAGGCCGGGCATCCGTCCGCGTTCGAGGCCCACAAGAAATCCGGCTACGGCGACATCTCTACCCTCTTTGAACAGAAGGCCCTGGCAAAACCGGAATCCGTGGCCGATGGTTCCGCCATGCGGGACGCCTACGACCAGTGGTTCCACAGCCAGAACCGTACCGTTCCCTATGCCGTGCGCACCGTCGAGATGATCCTTGGCGGCATCCTGAGCTTCGCCCGCCAGTGCAAGAAGGGCTTCACCGCCCTCACCCATGATTTCCTCACCGGCATGGGCGAACTGCCGGGCGGGACAAACTACCAGAAGAACGCCCCCGCAAGGGATCTCGCCTCAAAGACATATACCAGCGTGCTGACGCCCGATCTTGAGGAAATGATGGGCATCATCGACCGCGGCATCGGACTTGAGCCGCCGCCCGCCAACGACAACGGAAAGGATCCCGTGGCCAGCCTGCCGATCAAGCAGATGACCCTCCATCTCCAGCAGATGGCAGGCCCCCGCCCCCAGATCAGGTAAGGAAGGACGAAATCTCCTCTCCGGAAGAGGCATTGTGCCCCCTGCACAATGCCTCTTGCTTTTGCACTTGAAACTATGCAAGCCTGTTTCCTGCATGCTGAACATCGGCGAAATCGCTGAACAGCCCGCCCCGGCAATGGCCGGTGATGGCCCGGAAAAGCTCTCCGCGCGCCGCACTTCGCGCTTCCGCAAATACCGCAAGGTCGCAGCCGCCCGGATGCTGCTGGAGAAATCCCCCACCGGCAAGGCACTCCTGAAACTTGCACGCCACCTGAAAATCACCATCGTCCCCGACCCGCAGCTCAAGACTGCGGGTGTTTTTTATCCCGGCGAAAACAAAATCGCCATCAATCCGTCCCATTCCGCCGCCGACATGGCCACAACCCTCGTGCATGAACTCCGCCATGCGTGGCAGGACCAGCACGAGATCTCGGAAGGCCCGACCCTCACCCCGCGCGACTACATCCTCATGGTGCGGGCGACCGAAGCCGATTCCGAAGCCATCTCCGTCCTTGTCGGCTGGGAACTGAAACAGGCCGGGCATGGCGAGGTTCTGGCAGCCCACCTTGAAAGCTCTTACGGCGACATTTCCCGGAAATTCCTCAATGAAATGGCCGCCAGCGGCAACCTCAAGATGGCCCTGCGCTCCGCCTATGACCAGTGGTTTGCAAAACACGGACGAATTGACGGCTACAACAGCGACGGCATCAGAAACATGGAGGAACGCCTCGACGACCATATTGACGCCATGCGCGCAAAGGAGGTTTTCCCCCTTTCCAATTCCGAACTGCATCGCCTCGGCGAAATGCCCCTTGGCGGCAACTACCTGAACACCCGGCCATCGCGCAACCTTCTGTCGCCGGAATACCGCGCCCACATTTCGCCCGCGCACGAAAAGCGCCTCTGCGACCTCGAAATCCAGATCGGCTTGCGAAAACCACCGCCACCGCCCCGGCCGCTGTTCACTCCCCCTTACCGCCCCATGCCAAGGTGAACCTCATGAACCAGCCCGTGCACAATCCCGGCCATCCTTCCCTGCACGCGCTGACGATTCCGCTTTCCAGAAACCAGCAGTCCATCGACCACTGGATTTCCATCCTGCGCCTCTCCCCCACCGGCAAGGCGCTTGTTGGCTATGCCGAAAAACATGGCGTCCGCATCCGCATCGACAGGCAGGGATGGCAATACGCCTATTACGAAGCCGATAGCCGCAGAATCGGCCTGAAACCCAATCGCCCGGACGCCGAAATCATCGGCAACCTCGCCCACGAGCTTCGCCATGCCTGGCAGCATGCCTCCGGCCAGTTGACCAGCCTGACCGACACCCCCATGGATTTCCTGTTGCGCACAAGGGCCACCGAGGCCGATGCCGAAGCGGTGGCCATCCTTGTCTGTGCGGAACTCGCCGAAGCCGGGCACCCGCAATATCTCGAAGCGCGCCTCAAGGGAGAGATGAGCGACATTGCCCAGGCTTTCCTCAAGGGCGGCAAATCCGGCCGCATTTCCGGCCTGCGGGCCGCCTATGACCAGTGGTTCCGCAATGGCCGCAGGCGTTCATCCTATCTTGGCTACACGCTGGAATGGCTGGAAGACAACGCCGATGCCATTGCCAAAACGACAAGCCGCCATGGCTTCAGGCCGTTCAATGCCGGAGAAATCATGAAACTGGGCGCCCTGCCGGGCGGCCACAACTATCTTGCCGAAAGTGCGGGCGCTCCGCTCGACACCGCCCTTTACAAGGATGGATTGACCCCCGCACAACAGCGCAAGATTGATGGCATAGCGCAGGAAATCGAGGGGAAGCGCAGCAGGCAACACCCGCGGCACATCGGCCCGCACCCCGCACCCAGCCTGCGGATGTGACGATTTTCAGGTTCCCCGGGCCAATTCCTTTTCCAGCAGCGCAAGAATCTCGACCGCCCGTTTCGGGTTTCCGCGCCCCACCGGGAAATAGCAGGGAATGACCGGGTATTTCCGGCCTTTTATGGTGCAGGGAAAGGACATGGTCTTCCCCTCCCGCATCATCTGGGCATGGACATCGGCAAGGCGGATAGGCGTTTTTGTCAGGCTGCCGAACGGCATCAGCCCGAAGGCGATGATGCGCCGGGGCTCCACAAAGGCGATTTCGCGCATGAGGATGGGCAGGTAAAGGTTGACCAGCGCGGCGCGGGGAAGCGCCGCGTCATGTCCCGCCCATTTGACGAGGTTGGTCAGGTAATAGCCCTTACCCGCCAGCGTTCCATAAACCTTTTCGGCAAAGCGGACATCCCACGCCTTGCGGGCGGCAATTTCGTCCGCAAGGGAATCATCGATGAGCCCCGCCTGATGGAAGATCCGCCACACGGCCCTTGTGCCGATGAAAGGCGCGCGCATTCCTTCCCAGCCGGGAGAAGCGCTGACATTGGCCGCCGTGGGATTGATGAAGACGAACATCGCCTCGGGCCGGACATGCTGCCCGCCCCCGGGAATGGGCCGCAGCCCATGTCCCGGAAAGTGCCGGTCATGATGGACGTCAATCTCCCGGAGCAGGGGCGCAAAGTCATTTTTCCGCAATCTGCGCATTCCTCCCCGGACAGCGACTTCTACTTTGCCGCACCGTGGCAGTGCTTGAACTTCTTGCCGCTGCCGCAGGGACAGGGCGCGTTGCGGGGAACATTCGCTATCTTGTTGCCGGAGGGCGATCCATCGTCCTCGTCCACCGGGCGGTTGTCGCGCATGGCGAATTCCTCCGGCGGCGGCACTTCCTGCGCGGGCGGCGTATCCACCTTGATCTCGACGAAGGCGAGGTCGCGGCTGATGGTTTCACGCAACTGGATCAGCAGGCCCTCGAACATCTCGAATGCCTCGCGCTTGTATTCGTTGAGCGGGTCCTTCTGGCCATAGGCACGCAGGGATATGCCCTGCCGCAGGTGGTCGAGGTTGAGGATGTGTTCGCGCCAATACTGGTCAAGGCGGCGCAGCAGAATCTGCTTTTCGATGAAGCGCATGACCTCCGGCTTGAAGCGCACGGCCTTCTCGGCCATCTTCTCGTCAACCGCCTTGCGGATGCGCTCGGCGAGGTCGGCATCGCCGATGCCCTCCTCCTTCGCCCATGCGGAAAACGGAAGCTCGAGGCCGAACACGCGGCGCACCTCGATGGCAAGGCCTTCGATGTCCCACTGTTCCGGATAGCTGCCGGAGGGCGCGCAGCGGCTGGCGAGATCGTTCACCACGTCGTGGCGCATGTCGCGCACGCTGGCCGACACGTCGTCATCCGCCATCAGTTCGCGGCGCTGCTCGTAAACCACCTTGCGCTGGTCGTTGATGACATTGTCGAATTTGAGCAGGTTCTTGCGGATTTCGAAGTTCTGCTCCTCAACCTTACGCTGGGCGGTCGCGATTGCCTTGTTCACCCATGGATGGGTGATGGCCTCGCCTTCCTGGATGCCGAGGCGGAGCATGATCTTGTTGAGCGTCTCCGCACCGAAAATGCGCATCAGGTCATCTTCGAGCGACAGGAAGAACTTGGATTCGCCGGGATCGCCCTGGCGTCCGGAACGGCCGCGCAACTGGTTGTCGATGCGGCGGGCTTCGTGGCGCTCGGTGCCAAGGATGAAAAGCCCCCCGGCCTCAATCGTAATTTTCTTGCCCGCGACCACTTCGGCGCGGATGCGTTCCTCGATCCTTGCGCGCTCTTCCGGCGTTTCCTCGCCCGTCAAAGCCTGCCTGATGAGCATGTCGGGATTGCCGCCAAGCTGGATGTCGGTGCCGCGGCCCGCCATGTTGGTTGCGATGGTGACCATGCCGGGCTGGCCCGCCTGCGACACGATCTGCGCTTCCTTTTCATGGTGCTTGGCATTGAGGACGTGATGCGGAATGCCGTCCTTCTCCAGCAGCTCCGCGAGGATCTGCGACTTTTCGATGGAGATGGTGCCGACAAGCACCGGCTGCTGCCGGGTATGGCACTGGCGGATGAGCTCGACGATGGCCGCATATTTTTCGCGGGCGGTGCGGTAGATCTCGTCGTCGTTGTCCTTGCGGACGGTGGGCATGTTGGTGGGGACGGTCACCACGTCGAGATTGTAGATGTCGGCGAATTCGGACGCTTCGGTGCTGGCCGTGCCGGTCATGCCCGCGAGCTTGGAATAGAGGCGGAAATAATTCTGGTAGGTGATGGAGGCCAGCGTCTGGTTTTCGTGCTGGATGGCCACGCGTTCCTTCGCCTCGAGCGCCTGGTGCAGACCTTCCGAAAAACGCCGTCCCGGCATCATGCGTCCGGTGAATTCGTCAATGATGATGACCTGGTCATCCTTGACGATGTAGTGGTCGTCGAGGCTGAACAACTGGTGCGCGCGAAGCGCCTGGTTGACATGGTGGACAAAATCGATGTTGGCGATGTCGTAGAGGTTGTCGCCCTTGATGAGGCCATCCGCCACCAGCAGCTTTTCCACATGGTCAACGCCGCTCTCGGTGAGCGCGACGGTGCGCATTTTCTCGTCCTTCTCGAAATCGGACGGGACGAGCTTGCGGATGACCTCGTCGATGGAAATGTAGAGCCGCGAGGAATCGCGCGGCTCGCCCGAAATGATGAGCGGGGTGCGTGCCTCGTCGATGAGGATGGAATCGACCTCGTCGACAATCGCGAAATTGAACGGCCGCTGCACCATTTCCTGAATGTGCATCTTCATGTTGTCGCGCAGGTAGTCGAAGCCCAGCTCGTAATTGGTGCCGTAAGTGACGTCGCTGGCATAGGCCGCCCTGCGATCAGCTTCCGTCATGTCGTGCGCAATGACGCCGACCGAAAGGCCGAGGAAGCGGTAAACCTGGCCCATCCATTCGGAATCGCGCCGGGCGAGATAGTCGTTCACGGTGACGACGTGCACACCTTTTCCGGAAAGGCTGTTGAGATAGACGGGCAGCGTGGCGACGAGGGTTTTGCCTTCGCCGGTCTTCATTTCGGCAATGTGCCCCCGGTGGAGGACCATGCCGCCGATGAGCTGGACATCGAAATGCCGCTGCTTCAGCGTGCGCTTGGCCGCTTCCCTCACCGCCGCAAAAGCTTCCGGCAGGATGTCATCAAGCGTTTCGCCGTTTTCAAGCCTCGCCCTGAATTTTGGCGTCAAGCCGCGGATTTCCTCGTCGGAAAGGGCTTCATGGGATTTTTCAAGGGCGTTGATCTGCCCGACGATGGGCATGAGTTTCCTGACCATGCGGTCATTGTGGGTGCCAACCAGTTTACGGGCAATCTCGCGGAACATGCTCTCATCCTCTCGCGCAATGTTTCCATTCAAATCAAACCGATGCTGTTGTAAATAGGTATCGCTCCGCCCCATGTCAATGAGAGCGCCTGTTTAATTCACGAAAAAATCACATTTTTCCGCTTGCGCCTCCCGGAATGGAGTGGCATTCTCCCGCCGATCCTGCCGCCAGCGCCATGCGGACCCGCGGCGGCCGACCCTTCACAAGACCCAAATCGTCCGCACCATATTATTGAACCACGGAGTTGACAACATGACGTCACGTTCTCGTTGGGCCGTTCCGGCGCTTGTCGCCGTTGCCCTCATGGCCGGTGGGTTGTTCGTTTACGCCCAGGCTGAAAATGCCAAGGAAGCTTCCGCTCCGAAGGCGGCCGATGAAAATGCGGTTGTAGCAAAGGTCAACGGCACCGAAATCCGCCAGTCGGATGTCAATGCCTTCATCGAAACCCTCGGCGCCCGCGCCAAGGGCGTTCCCGCCGAAATGCTGCAGCCCATGATTGTCCAGCAGCTCGTCGACATGCAGGTCATCGATGAAAAGCTTGCGGAAAAGAACCTGGCGAGCGACCCCGAGGTCATGCAGATCCTCGACCGCGCCCGCAAGGACATCATGCGCAACGTGTTCATCAGGCGCGAGGCCGAAGCCCGCATCACCGACGACATGATGCAGAAGAAGCATGCCGAGATGAAGGCCGAGGGCAAACAGGTTCACGCCCGCCACATCCTCGTGAAAGATGAAGCGACCGCCAAGGACATCATCGCCAAGATCGAAAAGGGCGAAAAATTTGAAGATCTGGCCAAGGCCCACTCGCTTGACGGTACCAAGGACAAGGGCGGCGACCTCGGCTTCTTCAGCAAGGGCCAGATGGTTCCGGAATTCGCCGATGCGGCCTTCGCCCTGAAGGACAAGGAAGTCACCAAGGCCCCGGTGAAGACCCAGTTTGGCTACCATGTCATCGAGACGCTGGAACGCAAGGACGCGGAAATCCCGGCGTTTGACGCCATGAAGGACGACCTGCGCAACATGATGATGCAGGAAGAAGGCAACAAGGTGATCGAAGACCTCAAGGCCAAGGCCAAGATCGAAATTGTCGGCGACGGAAAGGCCGCTCCTGTCGGCATTGCTGTTCCGGCAACGGAAGAAAAGAAGGAAGAACCGAAGGCTGTCGAAGCCAAGTAAGCCCTTCCGCTTTTTCCTGAACGTGCCTATAATCCCGCCGCGCGCCAAACGCGGCG